>Ga0075434_100001032_pt1 | contig 22671 bp, 21 predicted proteins | sample RhiMethybrSRZTD3_FD_75298 | JGI IMG/M metagenome (GOLD analysis project Ga0075434, IMG submission 75298) | Populus rhizosphere microbial communities from Tennessee, USA - Rhizosphere MetaG P. TD hybrid SRZTD3 | ecosystem: Host-associated > Plants > Roots > Rhizosphere > Soil | place: USA... | reverse complement strand
TCCCCCCAAGACGATCTACAGGAGACCTGCTATGGCGATCAAGGTCGGCGACCGGCTTCCCGACGGCAAGCTGATGGAGTCCACGGAGTTCGATTCGGGCACGCAGTGCGCCATGCCGCCCAAGGAAGTGAACGTCGCCGACGCCGTGCGCGGCAAGAAGATCGCGATCTTCGGCCTGCCCGGCGCGTACACCCCCACCTGCTCGGCGAAGCACGTGCCGGGCTACGCGCAGAACGCCGAGGCGCTGAAGAAGAAGGGCGTGCACGAGATCTGGTGCGTCGCGACCAACGACGCCTTCGTCATGGCGCACTGGGGCCGCGACCAGAAGGCGCTCGGCAAGATCCGGTTCCTGGCCGACGGCAGCGCCGCCTGGACCAAGGCGCTCGGGCTGGAGCTCGACCTCAACGCGCGCGGCATGGGCACGCGCATGAACCGCTTCTCGATGCTGGTCGACAACGGGGTGGTGAAGCAGCTGAACGTGGAAGCGCCCGGAAAGTTCGAGGTTTCCGACGCCGGCACGATGCTGAAGCAGGCCGGCTGAAAAACAAAGTACGCCCCCTTGTCAGCGCGGGCCCGGGGTAGCGCGTTGTAGGGCGAGCCCCGCCGCGGGCCCCCTGGCCCGCGCGCGGGCCCTTAACGACCCGACCGAAAGGACCCCCCATGCTCAGGACCCTCCTCCCTGCCGTGATGTTGGCGTTCTGCACCCCGGTTTTCGCCCAGGCGCCCTCCGATGCGCCGAAGCCGAAGGGCGAACGGCGCGTCGACTGCTCGAAGGCGAAAGACCCCAAGGCCTGCGAGGAGCGCATCGCCAAGCTCAAGGCCGCGCGTGACAAGGCGAACAAGGCCTGCGAGGGCAAGAAGGGCGAGGAAAGGCGCGATTGCATGAGCCACGAGATGTGCGCCTCGAGCAAGGACCCGGCCAAGTGCGAGGCGCGGCTCAAGGAAGCCGTCGCGCGCCGCGACCAGATCCGCGAGGCGTGCAAAGGCAAGACCGGCGAAGACCTGAAGAGCTGCGTCCGCGAGCAGCGGCAGAGCCACAAGAAATAGGCCCCCACTTCCACGTACCCAGGAAAGCGGCCGCAGCAGCTCGCGCGCCGCTTTCTTTTGGAGCCGCGCGCCCCGGGGGCCGGAACCGGCGCCGCAAAATGGAGTCCTAGCATGGCGCTCGCGCCTGAGCTTCGCTACGATCGCCTCAGGCCTCCTCAAGCTGCACCTATTCGATTGGCTGTCATGACAAACCGGCTCCTCGTCGCCGCCTTCCTGCTGCTCTTCGCGGTCACCGCTCCCGCGCAGCAGGCTGCTGCGCCGCCGCAGCAGACGAACAAGACCGTCCCGGAAGCGACGCGGAAGGCCTCGCCGCAGGCACCCCAGAAGGCCTCCTCGATCGAGGGCGTCACGGAATACCGGCTGGCGAACGGCCTGCGCGTTCTCACGGTGCCGGATCCGGGAAGCGACACCACCACCGTGCACATCGCCTACCTCGTGGGCTCGCGCCACGAGGGCTACGGCGAGAAGGGCATGGCGCACCTGCTCGAGCACCTGCTGTTCAAGGGCTCCAAGCGCCACCCGAACGTGAAGGAAGAGTTCAACAGCCGGGGCGCGCGCTGGAACGGCACCACCTCGAACGACCGCACCACCTACTTCGAGACCTTCGCCGCTACCGCCGCGAACCTCGACTGGGCGCTCGGCATGGAAGCCGACCGCATGGTGAACTCGTTCGTGGCGAAGAAGGACCTCGACGCCGAGATGACGGTGGTGCGCAACGAGTTCGAGATGGGCGAGAACAACGCCGGCTCGGTGCTGTTCCAGCGCATGCAGCAGCTCGCCTTCCCCTGGCACAACTACGGCAACGCGATCATCGGCCAGCGCGCCGACATCGAAAGGGTGCCGATCGACAACCTGCAGGCGTTCTACCGCACCTGGTACCAGCCGGACAACGCGGTGCTGATTCTCGGCGGCAAGTTCGACGAGACGAAGGCGCTCGAGCGGGTGGCGCATTACTTCGGTGCGATTCCGAAGCCCAGGCGCAAGCTGCCGAGCTTCTACACCGAGGAGCCGACGCAGGACGGCGAGCGCGAGGTGACGCTGCGGCGCGTGGGCGAGAACCCGATCGTATCGACGCTCTACCGCGTCCCTGCCGGCCACCACCCCGACTATCCCGCGATCGACGTCCTCACCAACGTGCTCGGCGACGTGCCCTCGGGGCGGCTGCACCGCGCGCTGGTGCAGAAGGGGCTCGCCGCGCATGCCTGGGGCGCGGAGCGCGGGCTGCACGATCCGGGCTTCGTGTACTTCGGCGCCTCGCTGCCGAAGGACGGCAAGCTCGATCCGGCGCGCGAGGCGCTGATCGCGACCGTCGAAGGCCTGAAGAGCGACCCGATCCGCGCCGAGGAAGTGGAGCGTGCGCGGACCGCGCTGCTGAACGATTTCGAGAAGACGCAGCTCGACACCGGCGCCTACGTGCGCGCGCTGTCGGAGTTCGCCGCGATCGGCGACTGGCGCCTGTTCTTCCTCTACCGCGAGCGGCTGAAGAAGGTCGCGCTGGCCGACGTGCAGCGCGTGGCCGAGCACTATCTCAAGCCGGCGAACCGCGTGCTCGGGACGTTCATCCCCACCGACGCGCCCGAGCGCGCGGACATCCCGCCTTCGCAGGAATGGCAGGCCGCGCTCGACGCGTTCAAGGGCGAGTCGCAGGGCGTGCGCCTGGGCGAAGCCTTCGATCCCTCGCCGAAGAACATCGAGTCGCGCGTCGTGCGCAAAAACCTCTCCAACGGCATCCAGGCCGCGCTGCTGCCGAAGACCACGCGCGGCGGCCGGGTCATCGCGACGCTGACGCTGCACTGGGGTGACGAGAAGACCCTCACCGACCGCGAGGTGGCGTGCAGCTTCGCCGGCGGCATGCTGATGCGCGGCACGCAGAAGAAGAGCCGCGCCGAGATCAAGGACGCGTTCGAGAAGCTCAACGCGAGCGTCTCGCTGGGCGGCGACGGCGCGAGCATCGAGGTGCGGCGCGAGAGCCTGCTGCCCACGCTGCGCCTGGTCGCCGAGGTGCTGCGCGAGCCGGCCTTCTCCGCCGCGGAGTTCGACGAGCTCAAGCGCTCGGCGCTCTCCGGCGCCGAGGCGCAGCGCACCGATCCTTCGGCGCAGGCGAGCCTGCAGCTCGCGCGCCATCTATCGCTCTACCCCAAGGGCCATCCGAACTACACGCCCGACGTCGAGGAGCGCATCGAGTGGCTGCGCGCGGCAACGCTCGAGGACGCGGTCGGCTGCTACCGCGGGCTGTTCGGCGCGACCGGAGCGGAATTCTCCGCGGTGGGAGAGTTCGATCCCGACGAGCTCGCGCGCGCGGTCGACGAGCTCTTCGGCGACTGGCGCACGCCCAGCCCGTTCGTGCGCGTGCCGTCGCGCTATTTCGACCGTCCCGCGACCGAGAAAGAGGTGGTCACGCCCGACAAGGCGAACGCGGTGCTGCGCGCCGGCATCAACCTCAGGCTGCGCGACGACAACGCGGACTTCCCCGCGCTGATACTCGCCAACTACCTGCTCGGCGGCTCCTCCACCGCGCGCCTGCCCGGGCGCGTGCGCGAGAAGGAAGGCCTCTCCTACAGCACGTTCAGCAGCTTCAACGCGAGCGCCTTCGACGAGGCCGGGAGCTTCCGCATCGGCGCCATCTTCGCGCCGCAGAACCGCAGCCGCGTCGAGCAGGCGATCCGCGAGGAGCTCGCCCGCGCGGCGCGCGACGGCTTCAGCGCCGAGGAGGTCAAGGCGGGCAAGCAGGCGCTGCTCGAGCAGCGGCGCATGGCGCGCACGCAGGACCGCGCGCTCGCCAACCGCCTGAGCTCGTATCTCTTCATGAAGCGCACCTTCGCCTGGGACGTCGACTTCGAGGCCAAGATCGCCGCGCTCACGCCGGCGCAGGTCAACGCCGCGCTCAGGCGCTACTTCGATCCCGCCAAGCTCTCGCTCGTCGCCGCCGGCGACTTCAAGCAGAAGTAGCCGCCCCGCTTCGCGCCGACTGCGGCCCGCCGTCCAGGGCGGCCGGCGCGCGCCTGGCCGCTTGACAGTGTGATTTCGTGGGAATACTATCCCAAGCATATGGGAATATATTCCCAATATGAGGCCGGGCTGGACGAGGCCCTGGCTGCCGCGGCGCAGGCGGTGCTGCGGCCGCTGGTGCGCATCCTTCTGCGCAATGGCGTCGCCTACGGAGCATTCGCCGAGCTGGCGCGGCGCGTCTATGCGGAGGTGGCCGAGAGGCAATTCGCCTTACCCGGAAAAAAGCAGACCGTATCGCGCATCTCGGCGCTCACCGGGCTCACCCGCAAGGAGGTTACGCGCATCCAATCCGAGGAAAGGCCGGGTCATGCGGGCAGCGAGCGCTATAACCGCCCGGCGCGCGTGATCGGCGGCTGGGTGCGGGAAAAGCGCTATCACGACCGGCGTGGCCGCCCGGCGGAGCTGCCGATGGAGGGCGACGCGCGCAGCTTCGCCGCGCTGGTGCGCGAGTTCAGCGGCGACATTCCGCCGCGCGCCATGGCCGACGAGCTCGCCCGAGTCGGCGCAATCGAGATCCTGCCGGAAGGAAAGGTGCGGCTCCTCACCCGCGCCTACATCCCGCGCGGCGACGGGGTGGAGAAGCTCGGCATCCTCGGCGCCGACGTGGCCGACCTCATCCGCACGATCGATCACAACCTCACCTGCCCGCCCGGCGAAGCCCATTTCCAGCGCCGGGTGAGCTACGACAACATTCCCCAGGAGCTGCTTCCTCTGCTGACGAAGCAGCTCTCGCGCCGGGCCCAGTCCTGCCTCGAATCGATGGACCGGGTTCTCGCCGCCGCCGATCGCGACCGCAGCCCCGGCGTAAAGGGCACCGGCCGTGCGCGAACCGGCATCGGCATCTATTACTTCGAGGAGCGAGAGCGATGAGGCCTGAAATGCGCCGATCCTGTTTCGCACTCGGCCTGTGCATCGCGGCGCTCGCAATCGCGGGCTGCGCCAGCCGGCCGAACATCGACGGCGGCATCGTAGGCAGCGGCAATCGCGTCGACTGCGCCGCGCTGGCGAAGAAGGACGGCGCCGACGCACCAACCCCGGAAGAGTGCAGACCTTAGAGGAGGAAACGCAATGGCACGGCCACTGAAGATCATCTGCGCCATCGTCGCGCTGTGCGCGTCGGGATGCGCCACTTACACCACGCCCGGAGCGGGCGTGACGCTCGAGAGCCTGGCGAACACCGACGCGGACATCGCAGAGCGGCTGAAGCTCGAGCCCGCTGCTCGTTTTCCGGCACGCATGACCGTCGCGCGCGTGCAGGCTTCAGGCTACTCCTCGCGGAGCAACAGCTGCTACGGCAGCGGCCGCTATTGCGTCGTGACCGCGCGCGACATCGAGCCCGAGGCGACGTTCGAGCGCCTGTCCAGGATGCCGCAGCTCGCAGGGCTCGCCCTGATGAACCGCATGCTGCTTCCGGGAAAGCTGACCTCGGCGAAGGACCTGCGGCAGGCGGCGGCGACCCTGAAGACCGACCTGTTGCTGGTCTATTCTCTGGAGACCGAATTCAACATCGAGAACACGGACGTCGGCCCGCTTGCGATGATCTCGCTCGGATTTCTCCCGACCAAGAACGCGCGGGTAACGGCCACCGCCTCGGCCGTGGTGTTCGACGTGCGCACCGGTTTCGTCTACGGGGTGGCCGAAGCGAGCGCGCTGGAGGAACAGCGCGGGACCTTCTGGTCGAGCTCCGAAGCGCTCGACAGCGCACGCAAACAGGCCGAGTCCGCGGCTTTCCAGAAGCTCGCCGGCGAGATCGAGAAACTCTGGAGCGAGATTCTGCGCACGCATTCTCGCCGCGACACCGCATCCGCAGCCGCCGGAGCGTGACCCGCGCGCATCGGGTATGCTTTAGGAGATATGGCGAAAGGTCCGATCCTGCTGCTCGAGGATTCGGCCGACCTGCGCGTGCTGCTCGAGCGCCATCTCGCGCGGGCCGGCTACGAGGTGCTGACCGCGGAGGACGCGGTCGAGGCCGGCAAGCTGGTGGTGGAGCGCTCGCCCCAGCTCATCATCGCGGACATCCAGCTCCCCTACATGAGCGGCGACGAGTTCGTGGCGGCGCTGCGCGCCGATCCGGCGGTGCGCGACATCCCGGTCATCTTCCTGAGCGTCGACGCGCGGCTCGAGGCGCACGCGAAGCGCCTGGGCGCGGTCGCGTACTTCGACAAGAGCGTGAGCGCGCAACGCCTGATCGAGGTGGTGGACTTCTACACCGCCGACTAGCCGGCGGTGTAGCTCACTTCGAGGATCTCCAGCGGCTCCTCGCCCGAGGGCGCGCGCAGGATCACGGTATCGCCCTCGCGCGCCTTGAGGAGCGCTCGTGCGATCGGCGAAACCCACGACACGACGCCGCGTGCGGGGTCGACCTCGTCGAGCCCGAGGATGGTGACGCTGCGCTCGCCGGCAGCCGAGCGCACGCGCACGGTGGCGCCGAAGAACACCTGATCGGTGTCGCGCCCGGCGCTGTCCACGACTTCGGCGTTCTCCAGCCGCTTGATGAGGAAGCGCACGCGCCGATCGATCTCGCGCAGGCGCTTCTTGCCGTAGATGTAGTCGCCGTTCTCGGAGCGATCGCCGTTCGAGGCCGCCCACGCGACCGTCTTTACCACTTCGGGGCGCTCGACCTCGACTAGTTCACGCAGCTCGGATTTCAGCCGCGCGAAGCCGGCCGCGGATATGTAATTTTTGCCACCCGCGGGGATTTCCGGCGCCTCGAGCTCCTCTTCGGGCGCTTCGCTATCCTCTTTCGTGAAAGCCTTGGACATAGGACAACCGGACAATTCTATAAAATCCGCCAGGGAGGGAGCATGGCGGGTCGTTACCAAAAGCTCGATTTTCTCACGCGCCTGCGGATCCGCGAGCTGGTGCTCATGGGGCTCATAGCCCTCACCGCGCTGCTCGCCAACCTGCCGCAGGACTACGTCGAGCAGAGGCTCGGCGTAAGCTCGTCCGCCGTGGTCGCCGTGCTCGCGATCATGGTGATCATCGGCCTGTTCCTCTACCTCAAGTTCTTCTTCTTCGTCGCGGTGGTGCTGCTGATCGCGGGCGCCAACATGCCGGAGCAGATCGCCGACGGCCTGGGCGTGTCGAAAGTGCCGATCATCCTGGCGCTGGTCGCGCTGGTCGGCGTGGGCCTCGTCAACCACCTGGTGAAGCTGTTTCCGACCGGGCTCGAAATGCGGCCCCGCGAGAAGAGCCGCGAGGGCATCCGGGCGCTGTTCTACGCCATCGAGAAGGGCAACCTCGAATACGCCGAGAAGGTGCTGGCGATGAACTTCGACCCGAGCCTGCGCCACGACAACGGCTACACCCCGCTCGCCTACGCCGCGATGAAAGGCAGCGTGCCGATGATCGAGCTGCTGCTCGCGAACGGCGCCGACCCCGCGGTCGCGACGCACGAGGGCGACACCCCGGTAGAGCTCGCGCTGCGCTTCGGCCACACCGAAGTCGCCGAGCTGCTGCGCGACGCGCGCCGCGGCCGCACCGAGCGCGAGCAGGCGCTCGCGCAGAGCACGTACTGAGCACGTTTCACTTCCTGCCGGCGTACCACTAGATGTGGTGTCATCAGTGCACGGCAGGCCCGTATATGGTAGGCCCGCCGCTGCGCGCTATGTGCGCCCGGAACAACGCTTTTTTTCGCCACCGGGTGGCGCGGCGCCGGTGCGGCCGAAAACTACAGGTTGTGTAGTCGGCGCGGCTGATGGTACTGTATGGGCTTACAGTATCGGCGGGTTTTCCTCTCCGGGCCGCGCGCGCTGCCGGCCGACGAGGGGTAAACTCCGGCACCGATTCGGATAAGCCCATGGAAATCGAGCTCACTCCCCTAGTCGCCGAGCAGGAAATCAGCCGCGAAACGCTGGTCGAGAAATACGCCAAGGACGGCGAAACCACCGTCGAGGCGGTGCGCCGGCGGGTGGCGCGCGCGCTGGCTCAGGCCGAGGCCGAGGACAGGCGCGCCCACTGGGAGCGCCGCTTTCTCCAGGCGCAGGAAGAGGGCTTCATCCCTGCCGGGCGCATCAACTCCGCCGCCGGCGTGAACCTGCAGGCGACGCTCATCAACTGTTTCGTGCAGCCGGTGGGCGACTCGATCTCGGAACTGGTCGACGGCCGCCCCGGGATCTATACCGCGCTCAAGGAGGCCGCCGAGACGATGCGCCGCGGCGGCGGCGTCGGCTACGACTTCTCGTCGATCCGGCCGCGCGGCGCCGAGGTGAAGGGCACGCGCTCGCGTGCGAGCGGCCCGCTCTCCTATATGCGTGTGTTCGACCGCTCCTGCGAAACGGTCGAGTCCGCGGGCTCGCGCCGCGGCGCCCAGATGGGCGTGCTGCGCTGCGACCACCCGGACATCGAGGACTTCATCCACGCCAAGGACCACGGCGACCTCTCGAACTTCAACGTCTCCGTCGGCGTGACCGACGAGTTCATGGCCGCGGTCGAGCACGACCGCGAGATCGATCTCGTGCACAAGGCGCGGCCCGCGGGCGGCGACGCCGCCGCGCAGCGAGCGGACGGCTTGTGGGTCTACCGCAAGGTGCGCGCGCGCGATCTGTGGGAACAGATCATGCGCTCCACCTACGACCACGCCGAGCCGGGGATCCTGTTCCTCGACCGCATCAACCGCGACAACAACCTCGCCTACTGCGAGAGCATCGAGGCGACCAATCCCTGCGCCGAGCAGCCGCTGCCGCCCTACGGCTGCTGCTGCCTCGGCAGCGTCGACCTCACCCGGTTCGTGCGCGATCCGTTCCAGGACAAGGCGGGCTTCGACTTCGAGCGCTTCGGCAAGGCGGTCGAGATCGCGATCCGCATGCTCGACGACGTGCTCGACGTGACCGCCTGGCCGCTCGAGCAGCAGCGCGCCGAGGCGATGGCGAAGCGCCGCGTCGGCCTGGGCTTCACCGGCCTGGGCGACGCGCTGATCATGCTCGGCCTCAAGTACGACGGCGCCGAGGCGCGCCAGGCGGCCGCGCGCATCGCCGAGAGCATGCGCGACCACGCGTATCGCGCTTCCATGGAGCTCGCCAAGGAGCGCGGCCCGTTCCCCCTGTTCAATGCCGACCTCTACCTCGCCGGCGATAACTTCGCTTCGCGCCTTCCGGCTTCGATCAAGCAATCCATCCAGAAGCACGGCCTGAGGAATTCCCACCTGCTCTCGATCGCGCCCACCGGCACGATCAGCCTCGCCTTCGCCGACAACGCCTCCAACGGCATCGAGCCGCCGTTCTCGTGGGTCTATACGCGCAAGAAGCGCATGCCCGACGGCGCGATGAAGGAGTACACGGTCGAGGACCACGCCTGGCGCCGCTATAAGGCGGCCGGCGGCAATGTGGATGCGTTGCCTCCGTACTTCGTCACCGCGCTCGAGATCTCGGCGCGCGCGCACGAGCAGATGGTGGCCGCGGTGGCGCCGTTCGTCGACACCAGCATCTCGAAGACGGTCAACGTGCCGGAGGACTATCCCTACGCCGATTTCCAGGACCTCTATTTCCACGCCTGGAAGTCGGGGCTCAAGGGCCTCGCCACCTACCGACCCAACAAGGTGCTCGGCTCGGTGCTCTCGGTGGAGAAGCCGCAGGACTTCGTGCAGGACGACGTCAACCGGCGCCTCACGGTGAAATCGGTGCCCGCGCCGGTGCTGTCGTCGCTGCGCTGGCCGGGACGGCCCGACCTCGCTCAGGGCAACCCTTCCTGGACCTACATGATCGAGCACCCGCAGTACCGCTTCGCGGTGTTCGTCGGGCATATCGAGAACGGAAGGCCGCACGCCTTCGAAGTCTGGGTGAACGGCAGCGAGCAGCCGCGCGGCCTCGGCGCGGTCGCGAAAACACTGTCGATGGACATGCGCGCCGACGATCACGCCTGGCTGGTGATGAAGCTCGACGCGCTCGCGAAGAGCGGCGGCGACGACGCGTTCGACATGCCGTTCCCGCCGCGGGGCGAGCGAAAGCGCATGCCCTCGGTGGTGTCGGCGTTCGCCCAGATCGTGAGGTGGCGCGTCGAGCAGCTGCACGCGGGCCTTGCAGATGAAAGATTCAGCCTGTCTCAGGAAGTGGGCGTTTCTCCCGTAGTAGACGCCATGTTCGCGCTGAAGGAGCCCAAGACCGGCACCGATGGCACCATGTCCTGGACCGTCGACGTCCTGAATCCGCGCACCGGCGACGACTTCGTGCTCGGACTGAAGGAAATCACCCTTCCCGACGGCCACACCCGTCCCTATTCGGTATGGCTCTCGGGCGAATACCCGCGCGCGCTCGACGGGCTGTGCAAGATCCTCTCGCTCGACATGCGCGTGCTCGACCCGGCCTGGATCGGCATGAAGCTGCGGAAGCTCCTCGACTTCCCCGAGCCGCTCGGCGATTTCATGGCGTTCGTCCCGGGCGTGAAGAAGCAGCAGACCTTTCCGTCGACCATCTCCTACATGGCGCGGCTCATCCTGCACCGCTTCGTCATGCTCGGCATCCTCGACGAGCTCGGCATGCCGCGGCGCGAGATGGGCATCCTCGCCGCGCCCTCCGAGAAGCACGTCCCGGTAATGGCCGGAGCGAAGTGCCCGGAGTGCGGCAACACCACGCTCATCCGCAAGGACGGCTGCGACTACTGCACCTCCTGCGGCTACGTCGGGGTCTGCGGCTAGGAAGTCGCGTGCGGGACTGACGGAGTGCCGCTCCGGCGCTCGCCCGCGCGCCGCTCGAAGCGCTCGCGATGCAACCAGCGGTCGAGCGCGAAGCGGCCGGCACCCGCGGCCCACAGCGCGCAGAAGCCGCCGATGATCGCGAGGTTCTTGAAGAACTGGGTCTGCTGCATCTGCCGTGCGGGGGCCTCGAGCTCCCAGAAGCGGTGCGCGATGAAGCTCGCGATGATCGTGAAGACGATCATCAGCAGCGTGGCGATGCGCAACTGGAAGCCCACCAGCACCGCGATGCCGCCGAAGAACTCGACGCAGGCGCCGATGGGCGCCAGCACGTCGGCGAGCGGCACGTTCTGCTTGTGCAGCGTCGCAGCGAAGGCGCCGAGGTCCATGAGCTTGCGCAGTCCGCCCGGGATGAAGAGGGCCGACATAGCGATGCGCGCGATGAGCAGCGCGAGGTCGGACGAGGTCTTTTGCATGTGCATTCGTGGCTCCTGAAAGTCTGCGGGCAAGCCTGCAAGAAACATACGCGGCGCTACCCGGCATGGTTCTCGCTGCGAATTGTGACCCAAAGGAGCCATCCATGTCCGAACCCATCCGCATCCTCGGCATTGCCGGAAGCCTGCGCGCGCAGTCCTATAACCTGGCTGCGCTGCGCGCGGCGCAGAAGCTTGTCCCGGCCGGAGTCACGCTCGAGCTATTCCCGCTCGGCGGCATTCCGCCGTACAACCAGGACGAGGAGAGAAAGCCGCCGCAGAAGGTGGTGGATCTCAAGGCGCGCATCCGCAACGCCGACGGCATCCTGCTGGCGACGCCCGAATACAACTACTCCATCCCCGGCGTCCTCAAGAACGCGATCGACTGGGCCTCGCGGCCGTACGGAGATAACGCATGGGACGGCAAGCCGGTTGCGCTGATGAGCGCTTCGATGGGCCTCTTCGGCGGCGTGCGCGCGCAATACCACCTGCGCCAGTGCTTCGTGTTCCTCAACATGTACGCGGTGCTGCAGCCCGAGGTGGCGATCGGCAACGCCTCGCAGAAGTTCAGCCAGCAGGGCGAGCTCACCGACAACGCGGCGCGGCAGCTCATCGCGCTGCTCGTGCAGAACCTCGCCGCCAAGGCTCGCGCGGCGAGAACGCCCGCGCGCGCCGCGGCCTGATCGCGACCTGAGCCGCCGCGGCCTGAGCGCTACGATGCGGCCATCGAGGGCCGGCAGTCCGGCCAGCACTGGATCGGGCCGAAGCCTTTGCGCGCAAGCGCCTGGATCGGTCCGTCGGCAGAAGTGACGAAGGCAACTGCGCCGGGCACGGCGCCGACATAGGCCGCGGCCGCGGCATGCCTCGCATCGAGCCGCGCGGCGTCGAACGGCCTGCCTCCGCCGCCGAAGCCGTCCGGCCCTTCCATCACGGTGCCGTTCCATGCCGGGGCGCGCAGCGCCGCGCCGAACCCGACCAGCTCGAAGTCGGGCGAGAGCAGGAGCGCGCCCTCGAGCGACGCCAGGCGGGCGAGCGCCTCGAGCCGAGCCCGCATCAGCGCCTGCGCCCGGGTCACGCAGGACGGGCTCAGCCACTGCCTTTCCTTCACCGCTTTCTCGTGACGGATGCGCGCGCTCAGCAGGCGGCGCAGCTCGAGGCTGCCGGTCGCGGCCCACGGCAGCCCGGCATGCTGCAGCGCCTCCTGCATCGAGGATTGGGGAATGAACACGACGAGCGCCCCGCCGCCGCGCTGGTCGAGCTGGTCGAGCAGATATTTCAGGCACTCGAGCAGGCCGTAGCCGTACGCGTTGTCGCCGTCGTCCACGTAGCGATTCGTCTTCAGCGCCATGCGCAGCCCGAAGAGCTCGTTCAGGATCAGCCCCATCGCGTGCGGGTAGAACGGCGTGGGCACGGCGCGCGCGAACTCTCCGCGCGTCACGCGGCCGACCACCGCGTCGCCGCGCGCGACCACGATGGAGCCGACACCCTCGATCGAAAGGATCGGGCAGTCGGGCGCGCCGTGAACGCCTTCCTCGATCGTGCCCGGAAGCTCCTCGAGGCAGCGCGCGCCTGGCTGGTAATAGAGGATTCCCCAGACCATCGGCGCGCCGCCGGACCAGTCGACGAGCAGGCTCGAGGAGCCGGTTTCGGAGGTCCTGCCGAGCTCCGCGAGAAGCGCCGGCTCGAGCGGCCGCGCGCGCTCGAGCTTCAGCATCAGCTCGCTGTGCCGCGCGTGCTTCATTTCGTGCTCCTGGAAATCCGCCGGCGAGAGCCACGCGAGGCTCGCGCGGACCGGCGCGCCGTCCCGGGCCAGCATGCTCGCCCTGAACACCATGTCGAGCAGGATGCCCAGGCGCTCCGAATCGGGAATGGGGCGGACCCGCCGGCCGCGCTGGGGATGCTGCTGGTCGGCGATCCAGGCATGGCGAACCTGCGCCACGAGGTCCTGGTTGATGACGACGATCATGCCGGCGGTCTCCCCGTTTCTTGCGCTTCAATGCGCCGTTCGGGCGCGGTCGCGCTTCGCTGATTATCCAACCGGCGCATTCTCGGCGGGCAGCCGCGGCGCTAGAGTGGTCCGCGTAGTTGTCTCTCCTTGGGCAGTCGGCATCACCGGGCGCCCGCGGCCTCGCCTCGGCCGCGGGCGCCTTTTACCGTTCCGGAACGAAGTGGTGCACCCAGAGGAGCGCCGCGACCGATTTGGCGTCGCTGAGCTCGCCGTCGCGGATCATGCCCAGCGCCTCGTCGAAGGGCCTCACCAGGGTCTCCAGGAACTCGCCCTGGTCGAGCTTGCGCTCGGTGCGCGAGAGGCGCTTGGCGAGATAGAGGTGGATCGCCTCGTCGGTGTACGCGATCGCGGTGTGGATCACGCCGAGATAGCGCCAGTCCGCCGCGGCGTAGCCGGTCTCCTCGGCCAGCTCGCGCTTCGCGGTGGCGAGGTGCGGCTCGCCCGGCTCGAGCTTGCCGGCCGGGATCTCGATGAATTCGCGCCGGTGCGGGTAGCGGAACTGGCGCTCGAGCAGCACCGAGCCGTCGTCGAACAGCGCGACGACCGCGACCGCGCCCGGATGGCGGATGTACTCGCGCACGCCCTCGGACCCGTCCGGCAGCCGTACCCGGTCGCGCCGCACCTTGAGCAGCGTGCCGTCGAGGACGAGATCGCCCTCGATGAAATGCTCGGTCAGATCCTTGTGGTCCGGCACTTACAGCGACGCGATGGCGACGGTGCAGAGGTCCATCAACGGCCCGGGGACGATGCCGAAGAGGAGCAGCGCGAGCCCGTTGACCGACATGAGCACGCCGCCGTGCGCCGGCGTCGCCGGTGCTGCTTCTTTGGGCTCGTCGAAGTACATGAGCTTCACGACGCGCAGGTAGTAGTAGGCGCCGACCAGCGAGAGCAGCACTGCCGCCACGGCGAGCCAGATGTAGCCCGCCGAAACCGCTGCGCTGAAGACGGCCAGCTTGGCGTAGAAGCCCGCGGTCGGAGGCAATCCCGCGAGCGACAGCATGAGCACCAGCATGAGCGCGGCGTACCAGGGATTGCGGCGGTTGAGCCCGCGCATGTCCTCGAGGTTCTCGCAGTCGAGGCCGGCGCGGGACAGGAGGCACAGCATGCCGAACGCCCCTACGGACATGACCGTGTAGATGATGATGTAGAAGAGCGCTGCGCTGTAGGCGGCGTCGCGGTTCAGCCAGTTGCCCTCCACCATGCCCGAGAGCAGGCCGAGCAGCATGAACCCCATGTGCGCGATGGCCGAGTAGGCGAGCATCCGCTTCAGGTTCGACTGCGCGATCGCGGTGATGTTGCCCACCGCCATCGACAGGATGGCGAGAAGCGCGAGCATCTGCTGCCAGTCCGCGGCGAGCGCGGGCAGCGCGTTCACGAGCAGGCGGACCGCCATCGCGAACGCGGCGAGCTTCGGCCCCGCGCCGATCACCAGCGTTACCGGGGTCGGCGCGCCGTGGTAGACGTCCGGGATCCACATGTGGAAGGGCACCACGCCGAGCTTGAACGCCACCCCGGCCACGACGAACACCAGCCCGAACACCAGGAAATTGTGATCGCGCGAGGCGAGCGCGCCGACGCTCGCCGCCACGTCCGGGATGGCGAGGGTGCCGGTCGCGCCGTAGATCATCGACATGCCGTAAAGGAGCAGCCCGGAGGACAGCGCGCCGAGCACGAAATACTTCATCGCCGCCTCGGTGGCGAGCGCCGAATCGCGGTTCAGCGCCACCAGCGCGTACAGGCACAGCGACATCAGCTCCAGGCCCAGGAACACCGTGAGGAAGCTGTTGGCGCTCGCGAGCAGCATCATGCCGAGGAGCGAGAACAGGAGCAGGCTGAAGAACTCGCCGCGCAAGAGCCCACGGTCGAGCAGCCACTGGCGCGAGTAGACCAGCGTAGCCGACACCGAGGCGTAGAACACCAGCTTGATCAGGTGCGAGAGGAAGTCGGCGACGAAAAGGCCGTTGAAGAGGTAGTACTTTTCAGCACCGGTTTGTGACACCACGAACAGGGTCGCAGCCGCACACAGCGCGAGCGTGCCCTGCGAGATCCAGTAGGTGAGCGCGCGCCGCTCGTCCTTGACGAAGCTGTCCGCGATCATCGCCACGCACGCGCCCAGAAGCAGGAGCGCTTCGGGAAGAGCGCGCGCGTGGCTCAGGACGGTGAGCAAAGTCATAGCTTGGATGCGGAGACGTGGCGCAGCAGCTCGCTCACCGAGGCATGCATTACCTCGGTGAAGGGAAGCGGGTAGACGCCCATGAAGAGAACCGCGGCCGCGAGCGAACCCAGGACCGCGATTTCCCTGCCGTTGAGGTCCTTGAGCGCGGAAACGTGACCGTTCGCCACGGCGCCGAACATGACCCGCTTGTACATCCACAGGGTGTAGGCGGCGCCCCACACCAGCGTCGTGGCGGCGACGAACGCCAGCCAGAAGTTGGCCCTCATCGCGCCCATGATGACCATGAATTCGCCGACGAAGCCGCTGGTGGCCGGCAGGCCCGAGTTCGCCATGGCGAAGAGCATCATCAGCGCGGCGAACTTCGGCATCGTGTTCACCACGCCGCCGTAGTCGGAGATCATGCGCGTGTGCATGCGGTCGTAGAGCACGCCGACGCAGAAGAACAACGCCGCCGAGACGAAGCCGTGCGAGATCGACTGCACCAGCGCGCCCTCCACCCCGTACGCGTTGAAGATGAAGAAGCCCAGCGTGACGAAGCCCATGTGCGAGATCGACGAGTAGGCGATCAGCCGCTTCATGTCGGTCTGCACCAGGGCCACGAGGCCGATGTACGCCACCGCGATCAGCGACAACGCGATCATCAGCCAGGCGAGCTCGCGCGAGGCGTCGGGCAGGATCGGCAGGGTGAAGCGCACGAAGCCGTAGGCCCCGAGCTTCAGCAGGATCGCGGCGAGGACCACCGAGCCGCCGGTGGGCGCCTCGGTGTGGGCGTCGGGCAGCCAGGTGTGCACCGGCCACATCGGCACCTTGACCGCGAAGGCGAACAGCATGCCGAAGAACAGCAGCACCTGCGCGGTGAGCGTGAGCGGCAGCTTGTACCAGTCGAGTATCGCGAAGCTGCCGCCGGAGGCGTTGTAGAGGTAGAGCAGCGCCACCAGCATGAGGAGCGACCCGAACAGCGTGTAGAGGAAGAACTTGACCGCCGCGTAGACGCGGTTGGGCCCGCCCCAGATGCCGATGATGATGAACATCGGGATCAGCGTCGCCTCGAAGAACACGTAGAACAGCACCGCGTCGAGCGCCGCGAACACGCCGTTCAGCAGCCCCGACAGGATCAGGAACGCCGCGAGGTACTGCCCGACCCGGCTCTCGATCACGCTCCAGCCCGCGATCACCACCGTGATGGTGATGAAGCTGTTCAGCAGGATGAACAGCACCGAGATGCCGTCGACCCCGAGGTGGTAGTTGATGTTGAAGCTCTCGATCCACGGCGCGAGCTCCACGAACTGCATTCCGGCGCTTCCCAGTTCGAATTTCGTATACAAGGGGATGGTGACGAGGAAGCCGAGGATGCTGCCCGCGAGCGCGACTTGGCGCTGCAGCGGCGCGCGCCGGTCTCCGCCCAGCGCAAGGACCGCCACGCCGGCGAGGATCGGGACCCAGATCGCCAAAGAAAGAAACATCGGCGCGTTTTCCGTGTCGTTTTCCTATTTATGCCAGAACCAGAACGTGAGGATGAGCACGCCAATCAGCATCGCCACCGCGTACTGGTTCACCAGCCCGGACTGCACCAGGCGGATCACGCCGGAGAACCAGCCCACCACGCGCGCCGAGCCGTTCACCATGAGGCCGTCGATCACGGTCTGGTCGCCGCCGCGCCAGAACCCCTTGCCGAGGCTCCGCGCCCCGCCGGCGAACAGCCACGAGTACAGCTCGTCGAAGCCGTACTTGCGCTCGACCAGCGCATAGAGCGGCCCGAACGCCTTCGCCACGCGCTGCGGCAGGTCGGTTCGCTTCAGGTACAGCACGTAGGCGGTGGCGATGCCGGCGAGCGCCAGCCAGAACGGCAGCGCGGCGAAGCCGTGCGCCATGTAGCTGGCGATGCCGTGAAACTCTGCTTCAGCGGGCGGCAGCGCGTGGCCGAAGAAGTCGCCGAACACGACCGGGCCGACGTAGTACCCGGCCACTACCGACGGGATGGCGAGGAGGAGCAGCGGGACCGTCACCACCGCGGGCGACTCGTGCGGCGGATGCGAGGCGTCGAAGCGCGGCGCGCCGTGGAACGCCATGAAGAGCATGCGGAAGGTGTAGCTGGCGGTGACGAACACGCACGACACCAGGCAGAGGTAGCCGAAGAGCGCGCCCGGTGTATGAGACTCCTTCAGCGCCTCGATGATCGCGTCCTTGGAGAAGAAGCCCGCGAAGCCCGGGATGCCGGCCGACGAGATCGCGCCGATCACCATGGTCCAGTAGGTGATCGGCATGTATTTGGCGAGACCGCCCATGCGCCGCATGTCCTGCTCGTGGTGCAGCGCGATGATCACCGAGCCGGCGGCGAGGAAGAGCAGCGCCTTGAAGAAGGCGTGGGTGACGAGATGGAACATGCCCGCGGAGTACGCCGAGGCGCCGAGCGCTGCGGTCATGTAGCCGAGCTGCGACAGCGTGGAGTAGGCGACCACGCGCTTGATGTCGTACTGCGTGAGCGCGACCAGGCCCATGAAGAGCGCGGTGATGGCGCCGATCACCAGCACCACCGATCGCGCCGTCTCGCTCAGCTCGTACAGCGGCGACATGCGGGCCACCATGAAGATGCCCGCGGTCACCATGGTCGCAGCATGGATCAGCGCCGAGATCGGCGTCGGGCCCTCCATGGAGTCGGGCAGCCAGACGTGCAGCGGGAACTGCGCGCTCTTGCCCATGGCGCCGACGAACAGCAGGATGCAGATCAGGGTGATCTGACCCGGGTTTGCTTTTGCGCTTTCGAAAACCGGACCATAGTCGAGCGTGCCGAACTGGGCCAGCACCAGGGCGATTCCCAGGATGAAGCCGAAGTCGCCGACCCGGTTCACGAGGAAGGCCTTGAGGTTCGCGTAGATCGCGCTCTCGCGGGTGTACCAGAAGCCGATCAGCAGGTAGGACACCAGGCCCACCGCCTCCCAGCCGAAGAAAAGCTGCAGGAAGTTGTTCGCCATCACCAGCATCAGCATCGAGAAGGTGAAGAGCGAGATATAGGCGAAGAAGCGCTGGTAGCCGGGGTCGTCCGCCATGTAGCCGATGGTGTAGACGTGCACCATCAGCGAGACGAAGGTCACCACCACCATCATGAGCGCCGAGAGGCGGTCGATCTGGAAGCCGAGGTGGAGCGCCGTATCTCCCATCGTGACCCACGTATAGAGATTGCCGTTGAACGAATTGCCGTTCAGCACGTCGGCGAACACGACGCAGGAGGCGCCGAAAGAGACAGCTACCGCGACGATGGTCGCCCAGTGGGCGCCGGCGCGGCCGATCGCCCGCCCGAAAAGGCCCGCGCTCAGCGCCCCCACCAGGGGAGCGAACGGGATGATTAGGTAGAGTCCTTTCATTGCCTCTTTTCTTGTCCCTTGAGTTCTTATCCCTTGAGCGAATCCAGATCTTCGACGTCGATCGTGTTCAAGTTCCTGAACAGCACCACCAGGATCGCAAGCCCGATGGCCGATTCGGCGGCCGCGACCGTGAGAATGAAGAACACGAACACCTGCCCGCCGAGGTCGCCGAGGTAGTGCGAGAAGGCGACGAAGTTCAGGTTCACCGCGAGCAGCATCAGCTCGATCGCCATCAGGAGCACGATGATGTTGCGCCGGTTCAGGAAGATCCCGACGACGCTGATCGCGAACAGAACCGCCCCCAGCACCAGATAGTGGTTGAGGGAGAGCGTCATGCTGTCGCCCGGAACAGAATCAGGGACAGACCACGTTTATTCCCCTGCCTCCCTCCAACGCGGGGAGCTGGCCCGCGGTCATGGCGGCGGCGACCCCGGTGTGGGGGTCGCAAAGAAACGTGGTCTGTCCCTGATTTAGGGGTCATTGGTCCTTCTCTGCCGGCATCGACACCAGGCGCACCCGCTCCGCGCGGCGCGCCTTCACCTGCTGCGAGGGATCCTGGTGGCGCGTGTCCTTGCGCCGGCGCAGCGTGAGGGCGATCGCTGCCACGATGGCCACCAGCAGGATCACCGCCGCGACCTCGAACGCGAGGGCATAGTCGGTATAGAGCACGCGCCCGAGCTCGCGCGTGTTGCTGTAGTCCGGCGGCACCTGCCGCGGCGCCACGCCGAAGTAGCGGAAGGCGAGGATGGTGATCATCTCCCACACCATCACCCCGCCGACCACGAGCGCGAGCGGCAGGTTGCGCCAGAAGCCCTCGCGCACCCGCTCCAGGTTGATGTCGAGCATCATCACCACGAAGAGGAACAGCACCATGACGGCGCCGACGTAGACCACCACCAGCGCGATGGCGAGGAACTCGGCGTTGAGCACCAGCCACAGCGCCGCCGCGGTGAAGAACGCGAGCACCAGGAACAGCACCCCGTGCACCGGGTTGCGCGCGGTGATGACGGCGAGGCCGGACGCGAGCAGCACGGCCCCGAAGGCGTAGAACACTGCGGCTTCGAACATTCTTGTTGTGCCTCAGCGATAGCGCGAATCGGCTTCGCGGTCGCGGGCGATCTCTTCCTCGTAACGGTCGCCCACCGCGAGCAGCATGGGCTTGGTGTAGTACAGCTCTCCCCGCTTCTCGCCGTGGTACTCCAGCACCCTCGTCTCGACGATCGCGTCGACCGGGCAGGCTTCCTCGCAGAAGCCGCAGAAGATGCACTTCACCAGGTCGATGTCGTAGCGCGTGGTGCGGCGGGTCCCGTCCTGCCGCTGCTCCGACTCGATGTGGATGGCGAGCGCGGGACAGACGGCCTCGCACAGCTTGCACGCGATGCAGCGCTCCTCGCCGTTCGGGTAGCGGCGCAGCGCGTGCAGGCCGCGGAAACGCGGGCTCTGCGGCGTCTTCTCCTCCGGGAACTGCACCGTGATCTTGCGCGCGAACAGGTGCCGGCCGGTGAGCAGCAGCCCGCGCAGCAGCTCGAGCAGCAGGAACGAGCGGAAGAAGTCGAGCACGCGCGTCATGCCGGGCTCATCTCCAGATGTTCCACGGCGTCTGCATCCACACGCCGACCACCACGATCCAGACGATGGTGAGCGGGATGAACACCTTCCAGCCCAGGCGCATGATCTGGTCGTAGCGGTAGCGCGGGAAGGTGGCGCGGATCCAGAGGAACATCGTAACGATCCCGATGATCTTGACGATCAACCAGAAAGCCGGCCACTTGAACGGAATGACTTCCGTAAACAAATACGTGTCGATCGGAGCCTGCCAGCCGCCGAAGAACATCACCGCGGTGAGCGCGCTGATCAGGTACATGTTCACGTACTCGGCCAGGAAGAACATGGCGAAGGCCATGCCCGAGTACTCGATCATGTGACCGGCGACGATCTCCGACTCGCCCTCGACCACGTCGAAGGGCGCGCGGTTGGTCTCGGCCACGCCGCTAACGAAGTAGACCACCAGCATCGGCAGGAGCGGCAGCCAGTTCCACGACATGAACGTGACGCCCCTGGAAGCGAACCAGCCCTTGCCCTGCGCCTCGACGATGTCGGAGAGGTTGAGGCTGCCCGAGACCATCAGCACCACCACCAGCGCGAAGCCCATCGCGAGCTCGTAGGACACCATCTGCGCCGCCGAGCGCATGGCGCCGAGGAACGCGTACTTCGAGTTCGAGGCCCAGCCGGCGACGATCACGCCGTAGACCCCCATCGACGAGAGCGCCATGATGTAGAGCAGCCCCGCGTTGATGTCCGAGAGCACCAGCGTCGGCGACCACGGGATCACTGCCCAGGCCGCGAGCGCGGGCGCGATCATCAGCACCGGCGCGAGAATATAGAGCCCCTTGTTGGCGTTGGTGGGGAGGATGATTTCCTTCACCAGCAGCTTCAGCACGTCGGCGATGGGCTGCAGCAGCCCGAGGGGACCGACGCGGTTGGGACCGATGCGGATCTGGATCCAGCCGATGAACTTCCTCTCCCACAGCGTGAGGTAAGCCACGCTGAGGAGCAGCGCCACCACGACCACGACGATGAAGACCAGGCTCGAGCCGGCGAACCACACCACCGGGCCCCAGGTCGGGCCGAACCAGGCGCTCGACTGGCTCTGCAGCCACTCCATCTACGCAGCCCTTTCCACGTCGATTTTCTCGAGCTTGACCGTGCCGAACATCGGTCCGACGCCCGCGGTCGACGCGTGCGCGGCGGCGATGCGCACGCAGCCGTCGGGCACGGCGGCGTCCAGGCTCGCGCTGAGCTTCGCGCCGTTCGCGAGGACCGGCCGGCCGGCGGCGAGGCCGAGGCTCTGCATCGTGCGGGCGTTCATCCGCGCCGTGGGCGCACGCGCCTGCCTTGTCTTCTGCAGCGGCGGCGAGCGGCGCACCAGCGGATCGGCGAAGTACGCCGGCACGTCCGCAATGCGCTCCAGTCCCGTGGAAGACGCGCGCACCGGCGCTGCAACGGTAGAGATACGGTTCGAAAGCCGCGCAGCGATATCCTCTGCGCCCGGGCACGCCGCGCGCACCTGGTCGATGGTGTCGAAGTCGAAGCCTGCGACACCGAGCAGGCTGCCGAGCACGCGCAGCACCTTCCAGCCCGGCCGCGCGTCGCCGAGCGGATTTACCGTGGCGTAGAAGCGCTGCGCCCGGCCTTCGATGTTGACGAAGGTGCCCGAAGTCTCGGTGAACGGGGCGATGGGAAGAAGCACGTCGGCGTCGTCCAGCGCCGGCTTCCACGGCGTAAGCATGACCACGAAGCCCGCCTTCGCGAGCGCGCCCGGAGCGGCGAGGTCGAGCCGCGGCTCGACGTTGAGCAGCACGAGCGCATCCTTCCGCGCGACCTCCGGCAGCGGCGCGCTCGGCAAGCCGGCGAGGTACGCGCCGACCGAGTTCGCGGCCTCGCCGATGAAGCCGAACTTGAATCCCAATTTCTGCACCTCGGCATGAATCGCGCCGGCCTGCGGGTGCCGCTGGGCGAAGTTGCCGATCAGCACCGCCGCGTTCTTCCCCGATTTGAGGGCTTCCTGAAAACCGCCGATGGCGCCGACCAGGCCTGATGGGGGAACAATCGTTTTCGAGGCCACGGGCATGAGCCAGTCGTCGTCGATCGAGTGCAGCATATGGACCTGCGCACCGCGCTTCGCCGCCTGGCGCAGGCGGTGCGCGATGAGCGGCGCCTCCTCGCGCAGGAACGAGCCGGCCACGAGCACGCGGTCGAGGCTGCCGAGCTCAGCGATCGGCATGCCGAGCCAGGGGATGCCTTGGCGCGCCGCATCCGCCGAGAAATCGGAGTGTCTCAGGCGGAAATCCGCCGGGCCCAGCCTGCCGGCGAGGTAGAGCTCCTCGAGCGTGGAGTGCGGCGAGGCGAGCACGCCGAAGTCGCGCCCCTTCAGCCCCTTCACCACGGCGTCGAACGCCTGCTCCCAG
>Ga0075434_100001030_pt1 | contig 22683 bp, 17 predicted proteins | sample RhiMethybrSRZTD3_FD_75298 | JGI IMG/M metagenome (GOLD analysis project Ga0075434, IMG submission 75298) | Populus rhizosphere microbial communities from Tennessee, USA - Rhizosphere MetaG P. TD hybrid SRZTD3 | ecosystem: Host-associated > Plants > Roots > Rhizosphere > Soil | place: USA... | reverse complement strand
GGATCCGGAGATGGGGAACCGGCTCGACGCGCGGATCGAGTCCCTGCCGGACGTGCCCCCGCTGGAGCGCGCGAAGGGTCTCCTCGGGCTCTTCGCCTTGTCGATCTTCCTCCATCCCGCTCTCTACGGGCTTCCGTCGCGCGTGCTGCCGCTCGGGGAGTCCACGTTCGACCCTGGCTTTCCCATCCACCGGTATCCGGCCGGCCTCTCGCGGATCGGAGCCTGGTTCGTGGAGCGGATCGACCGGATCAACGCGGCGAGAAGGGCCAGGGCCGAAGCGCTCCAGCGTCTCCTCCCCAGGGACGAACGCCTGCGGATCCCACAGGGGCTTCCCGGCAGCCGCGCCATCTACGTCCGGTTTCCGATCCTCGTCACGGACGAGGAGCTTCGCCGCCGGATCTACCGGAGGCTTCGCGAGCTCGGGCTCGGCGCGTCGCTCTCCTACCCGGAGCCGGTGCATCGGATCCCGGGGATCGCTCCCTATCTCGCCGCGGGAGTCGAGTGCCGTTCCGCAGAGGGCGTGGCCCGGAGTATCCTCACGCTCCCGACGCACTCGCTGGTGACGGATCGGGATCTCGAGCGGATGGCGGAGGCGATCGAGGCATGTCTGAAAGTACGGCCTTGAGCGGGGCGGGCGTCGAGATCTCCGACTACGAGGGGGACGGCGCCGACTGGAATCGCTTCGCGCTGGAGCAGCCCGAGGCGCGATTCTGCCACCTCGCACAGTATTCCAGGGTTGTCGAGGAGGCCTACGCGTACCGGCCGTTCAACCTGGTCGCGAGACGCCAGGGACGGATCGTCGCGATCTGGCCTTCATGCCTCGCGAGCAGCCTCCTGCTCGGCCGACGCATCATCTCGCAGCCGTTCTCGGAGTACGGCGGAATCCTGGCCGGGGACCTCCGGGACCCCGAGCTGGAGGACCTGGTCGAGGCGATGCGGACGCGAGGAAGCGCGGCGCGCGCCACGCAGATCGAGGTCCACGGGACGCTCGGGCTTCGGGAATCCCCGGCCCGCTCGCGCTTCGAGCCAGCGAACCCCTACGGCTGCGCCATCCTCAAGCTCGATCCCGATCCCGAGCGCCTGCGGCGCGAGGTCTTCGAGCATCAGGTGAGAAAGGCCCTGCAAAAAGCCGCCCGCAATGGCGTTCAGGGATTCGAGGACCACACCCCGGAAATCCTGCGTCGGCACTTCTGGCCCCTGTTTCTCCGCTCGATGAAGCGCTTGGGCTCCCCGCCCCACCCCCTGGCCTATTTCACCGGTCTGGCGCGGCATTACCCGGCGGAGCTCAAGATCTTCTGGGCCAGCGTCGGAGACCGTCCCGCCGCCGCGCTCCTGGGATTCGCGATCGGAAAACGGATCCAGATCACCCACATCGCCTCGGACGAGCGGCACTGGGATCTCCGGGTCAGCGACCTCGTGCACTGGGAGTTCATCAAGTGGGGCTGCGAGCGGGGCTTCGAGGAATTCGACTTTGGATCCGTCCGCTACGAAGGGCAGCAGCGATTCAAGAAGAAGTGGGGAGCCGAGATCCGTGACGGAGGCTACTACCTGGCCCCGATCGAGCCCGGACGCCGCGTGACCACGTTCCGTTCCTCCTCCGATGCCCTCGGGACCGCCGCCACGATCTGGGGGAAGTGCGTGCCGCTCTGGCTCACGCCTCTCGTCGGCCCCGTCATCCGGCGGCACCTCATCCGCTAGGGCGGGGGCGAGTCAAACGTTGCCGGATGGCTCGCGTCAGATACGCGCTCTCACCGCTGGTCGGGAACCGCAGCACCAGGAGGGAAATCGGGAACAGGGTCAGGATCAGGGACTTCTTTAGGATCGCGGCCCGGAGCGGCTCGGTGGGAACGAAGCTCGCCAGGGCGAATACCGCCAGCGCGCATACGCCGAGCTTGATCAGCCGGACCCGCTCGTACTCGATCGGATAGGCGCGCTGAGCAGCATAGTAGATGCTCGCGGCATAGACCCCGAACGCGATGGCCGTGGCCCAGGCGGCGCCCATGGTCTGGAAGCGGGGGATCAAGAGCAGGTTCAGGGCCAGGTTTACCGCAGCCGCGATACCCTTCGCGACCGAGAGGTAGGCGCTCTTGCCCTCGAGGAGGAGACCCACCTGGAACACGTTGTCCGAGCACATGAGGATCATTCCCAAAACCACGACTGGGATGACTCGCTCCGCGCCCCAGTAGGCCTTGTCGGCCATCACCACGATCAGCTCCCGCCCAAACACCGAGATGACGAGGCCCACCGCGCAGAGGCCAAGCATGAAATACGTGGCCACCCGCGCGTAGGTCCGCCGGGCGGTCGGGAGGCTCTGGATCTCGAACATGTACGCGCCCCACACGAACGTGAACGGGACGGAAACGAGCATGACCACGATCATCCCGAACTTGTACCCGAGCCCGTAGAGCCCCACCGCTGCGATGCTCGAATAGAGCCTCAGAAAGAATCGATCCGACCAGTTCAGCACGAACGCGAATATTCCACCGGGTACGAACGGGATCCCGTATCGGAGCATGGGCCGGAGCTTGGTCCGATCGGGGCCCGCCTTCAGATCGGGCGAGATCCGCGTCCACAGATAGATTCCAATCAGCGTGGCGCTGATGAGGCCCGAGTACACGATGCCCAGCACGCCGACGTGCAGCACCGCGACGAAGAGGATGTTGAGCAGGATGGAGATGCCCGTGTTGGCGAGGGCAACGGCCGTGAACATGACCGACCGCTGCTGGGCGCGCAGGATCGCCCGCTGGAGTCCCGTGACCGAGCCCATGAACAGGCTGGCGAGCGCCACCATGAGGATGGTCGAGTATTCGTGGGTGCCGAAGAGCAGGGTGGACAGGAACGGGGCGAGCGGCACCAGGGCCCCCACCAGGATCCCACCCCAGATCACCGTGAACCAGACAGCGGTGCTCAGGACCGACGACTTGTCCCGCGGGTCCTGATACAGGTGGTAGAAGCGGATCAGCGCTTGGTCGATGCCCATGCTCAGGACGTAGCTCAGGATGTACCCGGTTAGGTCGACGAGCTCGAGAACCCCGTAATCCTTGGGGGACAGGAAGTGGGTGTACATCGGGATGAGGAAGAACCCGATGGCCCGGCTCAGGATGACGCCGACCCCATAGATGATGGTCTGCTTGCTCAGCCTCTTGAGCTCGCGAAGCACCGGGGGCTAGGGTTGGGGATGGGGCTGCCGGTAGGGGGGGCGGAACAGGGCCTCTCGCACGCGCTGGATAGTACTGCACTGCGGCGGGGCGAGGCGAGAGATTCCGGGCGCTTGACTCAGGGTCCGGAACCCGATAAGCTCTTTATGTGCGCTGGATTGCTCGTACCCGCGCCCGTTGGAAGCTGGACTCCGCTGGCCGCCATGAAGCCTCGCTGGTCCCGACCCGAAACTCTGGAGGAGGATTCCCCAGATCACCCGGTTCCAAGCCGCTGACCGGCACCCGCATCTCCCGTTGACGATCCAACACTTGCGGCGTTCCCAGAACCTGCGACTCGTCTCCGAAGCCCGAGAGCGCTCCCATGGGGAGGGTATGTCCCAGACCGCGGCGAAGAAGAGGGTTCTATTCGTCGAGCAGAACATGGACGGCACGGTCGGGGGATCCCACTTCTGTCTCCTGGACTTGTTGACCCATCTCGACCGGGACGCCTTCGAGCCCATGGTGCTCTTTTACGAAACTCATGCGCTCGTTCCTCGTTTCGAGCGCCTCGCGCCGGTGCTCATCGTGCGACCTCCGACTCCCGTACGCCTCGGAGCGGGCGCGTCGGCGAACGGAAGCCGCCCGAGGACGGCGACTCATCTTCTCCAGAAGACGCTGAACGCGGTGCGTGTTTCTCTGGGCTCCGTCCTGCTCTGGCGCCGCATTCTCGCGCACCACCGAATCGATCTGGTCCACCTCAACAACTCGATCTTCTCCACCGGGGAATGGCTGATCGCCGCCCGGCTGCACGGCGCGAGGGCCGTGTGCCACCAGCGCGGGTACGCGCCGGAGCGTCGGATTCCCGCGGCGCGCTACTTCGATAGAATCGTCTGCATCTCGAACCAGATCCACGACCAGCTGGTACGCGTCAATCCGGTTCTCCGGCGGAACGCCGTCGCGGTGCACGACGCCCTGGACACGGCTGCGTTCCTGACGACCCGGCATCGGTCTCCGGCCGACGTCCGCCGGGAATGGGACGTCCCGGATGACTGTTTCCTCGTCGGCATCGTCGGGAACGTCAAGGAGTGGAAGGGGCAGCGTGTCCTGGTCGACGCCTTCGTCCCGCTCCATCGCACGATCCCGAACGCCCGCTGCCTCATCATCGGCGCGGCGTCGACCCTCGCTGGGGATCGGAGCTATCAGGAGGAGCTGATGCGTCAGGTGGAGCGATCCGAGCTGTCGGATCGAGTCATCCTGACCGGGTACCGCGAGGACGTCTCCGACATCGTGAACGCCCTCGATGTCCTCGTCCACGCTTCCATCAGCCCTGAACCCATGGGCCGGGTTATCCTGGAAGGCATGGCCCTGGGCAAACCGGTCGTCGCCACGGATCATGGAGGACCTCGGGAGATCATCGAATCCGGGACGTCCGGGTTCCTGATCCCCCCGAACGATCCCCAGCGCCTTTACGAGACCCTCCTGGACCTCGCCCGCTCCCCGGAGCTTCGGCAGAGAATGGGGAATGCCGCCATCGAGCGCGTCGCCGACGCCTTCGCCATCCAGGTGCACATGGATCGGATCCACGGAATCTACCGTTCCCTCTGGGACGAGTCGAAGCGGTAGCTCATGCGCCCCGACGCCCCTCAGCCCCCAGCCAGCGTTGCCTCGAGCCCTGGCCTGCCGATCCACGGGAAACCCGGAGCGATGCCGAGTGTCCGAACCGCGCGCCTCAAGAGGGCGGCCACGTTTGGATTCCCGTTCGTCGTCGTCCTCAGTTATCTATTCGTCGAATATGGCAGGCCCGCGACCTGGATTCCGCCCCTGTCGATCCTACACCTGGGCGCGATCGTCTCGATTCTTGGCGTGGGCTGCCTCCTCATGCACCCTCCGCGCGCCCTGCCCCGGCTCGCGAAGTACATGTTCGCGTTCCTGGCCGTGATGGCGCTCGGGATCCCGATGGCGGGAAATCGATTCTACGCATTCGTCTGGACGAAGAATTTCGCCATCTTCCTCATCACGTCGATTCTCCCGTTGATGATCTTCGTCAATTCATTCGCTCGGGTACGCGTCCTCTTCCGATTCTGGATCGCGGTCAACGTCCTCGTCTCGGTCTACGGCCTGCTGCATCACGGTCGCGGGATCGGGGCCTTCCTGGCCGACGAGAATGACTTCTGCCTCGTCACGAACATGGCGGCGCCGTACGCGTTCTTCCTGCTCTCGGTCGCGACCTCGGCGATGGAGAAGACCCTGCTGGGCGGCAGCCTTGCCATCTTCCTCGCGGGAAGCGTCATGTCCTGGTCCCGGGGCGGCTTCTTGGGGCTCATCGCGGCCGGGATCTTCTGCTGGGTCCGCTCGCCGAAGAAGGTCGCCTCGGCGCTGGCGATCCTCATGCTCGGCGTCGGCGTGTTTCTGGCGTCTCCGCCCTCATATTGGCACGAAATGAAGACGATCGAGACCTCGACGAACGAGAACGACACCGGCTATTATCGCCTCTACTACTGGGGGGTCGCATGGAGAGAATTCCTGGATCACCCTCTGATGGGGGTCGGACCTTATAATTATCAATTCTCTACGGGCCCCTACGAGAGCGAGCACGAGAAAGGGCGAGGGCACCATTTGTGGGGAAAAGCCTCGCATTCGCTCTACTTTACGCTCCTTCCCGAGTACGGGCTCCTCGGCACGCTTCTCTACGCGGGGATCGTCATCGCGGGTTGGAGGGACCGCGCGCGCATCCGGAAGCGATACCGAACCATCCAGCAGCGCGCGGGACCATCGCCTGAGCTGTCGCAGCTTCGCACCCTCTACTACCTGACACTGGCGCTCGACGCTTCGCTCATCACATTTCTCGTGACGGGAGCGTTCATTTCGGTGCTCTACTACCCGCATTTCTGGCTCCTCACGGCGTTCACCGGTGTGGTCCACTACGTGTTTCACAAGGTGGCCGGCGAGGTGGAGCCGAGCCCCGCCCTGGAACCGCGTCGATCGCGCTTCCGTTCGCCTTCGACGGCGCGCGCCCGGGCCACGTGACCGTCGTGCTCGAGCATCCGAACGGATTCCCGGCGAGGCTCAAGCGGCCGCTTGCGGCCACCCTCTACCGCTCCGGGTTGGCCGCGGCGAAGCTGGAGGCCACGGTGAAGGACCGCGCCCTGATCCTCATGTACCACCGTGTCCTCCTCGATCACGAGGTCTCCTGCGACATTCATCCCGGCATGTACGTCACGCGGCGGTCGCTCGAGATGCACCTGCGCTATCTCTCCGAGAGGTTCCAGTTCGTGAGCCTGGAACGAATCTGCGCCTGGAGAGAGGGACGCGACACGTTCGAGAAGACCCCGTGCGCCATCACCTTCGATGACGGCTGGGAAGACAACCACAGGAACGCCTTCGACCTCCTCAAGTCCTACGGCGCGCCTGCGACGATCTTCCTCGTGACGGAGCAGATCGGATCCCCGGGCATGATGACCTGGAACCAGATCCGCGAGATGGAGGAGCAGGGCATCTGGTTCGGATCCCATACGGCGACCCATCCTCTGCTGCCGACTCTGGGCGAGAAGGAGATCCGGTGGCAGCTTTCGACCTCGCGCCGGACCCTTCACGAGAAGCTCCGGCATCCCTCGATCTGCTTCTGCTATCCGAACGGGGATCATTCCCCGGAAGCGGTCCGTCTGGCTTCGGAGTACTACGGGGCGGCGGTCAGGGCCACCGGGGGCCCCGCGACCCGGAACGATCATCCCTTCCTCATGAGTCGAATCGCGGTCCACAACGACGTCGCCTACACCCTGCCGTTGTTCGTGTGCCGAATCGCCGGCATCTTCTGATGCGGGTGCTGCTCACCGACGGCGATCAGCGGTCGGCCCTCGCGGTGACGCGTTCGCTGGGACGCGCCGGCGTCGAGGTGATCGTGGCCGCGACGGGCTCGACGAGCCTCGCGGGGTCGTCCCGGTACTGCACGCGTCGCGTCGTCACTCCGTCGCCTCGGGACGACGAGCGGGGATTCGTCCAGGCCATCGCGCGCGAGGTGAGATCGCACGGCGTCGACTTCGTGATCCCCATCGCGGATCTCGCCACCGCGGTGCTCGCCGAGAACCGGGATCTCCTCGCGGAGCACGCCCGGATCTCCGTGCCGGAGCCGGACCGCTTCTGGGCCGCGGCCGACAAGAATCAGCTCCACGGTCTCGCCGCGAGGATCGGGGTGCCCAGCCCCACGCTCCATTTCATCGAGGACCCCGACCAGGCGCTTCGACTCCAAGACGACGTTCCGTTCCCTTGTGTCGTCAAGCCGGCCCGGTCGTTCGTCCGCCACCAGGGTGGCTGGGCCCGAACCTCGGTGCGGCGGGTCGCGTCCAAGCGCGAGTACGTCACGTTCTTCGAGGACCCGACCGCGCTCCGCGCGCCTTGCATGATCCAGAGCGAGATCCAGGGAGACGGGTGCGGTCTCTTCGCCCTCTGCCGCGAGGGAGAACCGCTCGTGATGTTCGCCCATCGCCGGATTCGCGAGAAGCCGCCGTGGGGGGGCGTGAGCGTGCTCCGCGAGAGCGCGCCGGTGGACCCGGCGATGGGGGACGCGGCCACCCGTCTTCTCCGCGAGATCGGCTGGCACGGTGTCGCCATGGTGGAATTCAAGAAGGAAGCCTCCACCGGGACGGCCTACCTCATGGAAGTGAACGCCCGGTTCTGGGGATCCTTGCAGCTCGCGATCGACGCGGGCGTGGACTTTCCGTTCCTCCTCGTGGGCCTCTACCAGGGCGCCTCGCTGGCGATTCCGGCCTCGTATCGGGTGGGGGTTCGCTCCCGATGGCTCCTCGGGGACGTGGATCATCTCCTCGCCCGGATCCGGCATCGCCCCGAAAGGGCGCTCGTGCCGTGGCCCCGCTTCCTGGCGGACTTCTTCTGGCCGTTCCACCGCAACACGCGCCTCGAGATCGAGTCGTGGAGCGATCCCAAGCCCGCCTGGCACGAGATCACGAAATACCTCCGCGACCTCCTGGGCCCGGCGGGGAAGCGCGCGGCGCGTCCTTCCGAAGCGACCCCGCCCGCGTCCCGCGGCTTGAATGAGCTCACCCGCCCCTGACCGGGGGGCTCCCCGGACGGTCCGCGGCATCGTTCACGTGCACTCGCTCTACTCCTACGATGGTAGGCACTCCGTGTCCGAGATCGTCCAGGCGGCCCGGGACGCGGCTCTCTCGTTCGTCTGCATCACCGAACATTCCGACACGCTGGACGCGTCCCGGGTGCGGGACCTCGTGGCGGAGTGCTCGTCCCTCTCGTCCGACGATCTGGTGGTGATCCCCGGCATCGAGTTCACGTGCCAGGGCGGCCTGCACCTGCTCGGGATCGGAGTCCGCTCCTTCGACGCCTCCCGGGACCCGGTCTCGCTCAGCGGCTTCATCCGGGAGCAGGGAGGAGTCTCGGTGTTCGCCCACCCGTACCGGAAGGCGTACGACATCCCGCCGGGGTTCCTCGACTCCATCGACGGCATCGAGATCTGGAACGCCTCCTACGACGGGAGCCTGGTTCCGAACGGCCGGGCCCTCGATCTCTACGTGCGCGCCCGGAGCACCAATCCTCGGCTCTTCGCCCTCACGGGCAATGACCTGCATCGCCTGGTGAACGTCCGGAAGCTCGCGGTGGAGATGCGGCTCCGCTCCCTGGACGCGGAGAGCATCCAGGAAGCCCTTCGGACGGGCGCCTTCCGCGGCGTGTCCCGGCTCTGCTCGATCTCGGGACGTCCCCGCGGAGGAAGCGCGCAGCGGCTCGGAATCCACGCTCTCGACGCCGCGTATCACGGCGCGCAGAGGCTCCGGGCGAGCCTGTCCCGCGACACGCCGCGGAAACGACAGCCCCGGTGAGCCCGACCCGGATCCTGTATCTGCGGGATACGAATGTCGTGTGCGGACCGGGCAAGACCATCCTCAACACCTGCCGCACCATCGCGCGGGATCGGTACGCGATCATCGTGGGGGCGCCCGCCGCGACTCCGTCCCGGAGAAACCTGTTCCTGGAGCGCGCCGAGTTGATCGGGGCGACCGTGCTGCCCCTGCGGATGGGAGCGTACCTGGACCTGGGCGCGGTCTTGAGGCTGGTTCGCACGATTCGCCGTGAGGGGATCGACATCGTGCAGACCCACGACGCTCAGACCCGGCGCCTGGGAATCCTGGCGGCCGCGCTCGGGGGGGCGGCTCACGTCGCGTCCCTGCACGGGTGGATCCCCAACACGGCGAAGCAGAAGGGGAGCGTCTTCCTGGACCGCGTCCTGATCCGCCGGGCCCAGCACCTCATCGTCATGTCCGAGGAGATGAAGGCGGACGTGCGGACGCTCGGCGTTCCCGACGACCGGATGACCGTCCTCTACAACTCGATCTTCCTCGAGGACTATCCTCCCATCGAATCCGAGAAGGCCTCGCGGGACGCGCTCGGCGTTCCCCACGGCGCGCCCACCGTCGCGGTCATCGGCCGGGTGAGTCCCGAGAAAGGGCAGACGCTGTTCGTGGAGATGGCGCGAAAGGTCCTCGCGGGGAAGCCCGACGCGCGATTCCTGATCGTGGGGGACGGACCGGGGGCGCCGGCCCTGCGCCAGCGCATCGAGGCGCTGGGGCTGCAGGGCCGGATCCTCCTCACCGGATTCCTCAGCGATCCTCGCAACGCCTACGGCGCGCTCGACGTCCTGGTCATCCCTTCCTCGACGGAGGGGCTGCCGAACGTGCTCCTCGAGGCGTTCGCCTTCGGGAAGCCCGTGGTCGCGACGCGGGTCGGGGGAATCCCGGAGGTGCTCCAGGACGGGGCGAGCGGATACCTCGTGGACTCGGGCGACTCGGACGCGCTCGCCCAGCGGGTGTCGCACCTCCTGGACCACCCGGAGCTCGCGCGCGGCATGGGGCGCGCCGGGCGGGACACCGTGGTGAAGCGGTTCGCCTTCCAGGACCGAACGCGGCGCCTCGAGCGGCTGTACGACCAGGTCATGCAATCGCGGCGCGCCCGCGGGACCGGGACGGCGTGAAGATCCTCTGGTTCTCCCACATCGTTCCGTACCCGCCGAAGGGAGGAGCGCTCCAGAGGAATTTCAACCTCATCGCTCAGCTCGCCTCGGAGCATCGGGTCTGGCTCCTCACGTTCAACCAACGGGCCTTGATCCCGAGCGCGCCCGCGCTCGACGCGGCGATCGCCGGCTTGAAGCCGTACTGCGAGCAGGTGAGCATCCTCCCGCTTCCGGGAGACCACAGCGCTCCCGCGAAGGCATCGCTCATCGCGAAGAGCGCCTTCACCTCCGCGCCGTACGCGGTCAACTGGAGCCGATCCGCCGCGATGGAGAGGCTCTTCCGCGAGACCGTCCAGTCCTTCCGCCCCGACCTCATCCACTACGACGCGATCGGCCTCGCGCACTACCACCACCGTTCCATCCCCGCCTGTCAGGTGCTGAACCACCAGAACATCGAGTCCGCGATGATGCTGCGTAGGTCGGAGCAGGAACCGAATCTCTTGAAGAAACTCTACTTCCGCGGGGAAGCGGAGAAGATCCGACGCTACGAGCGGCTCCATTGTCCTCGATTCGACCTGAACGTCACCGTCTCGGACGTGGACACCGCCACCCTCGAGGCTACGGTCCCGGGAGTCAAAGCCGAGGTCATCCCGAACGGCGTGGACATCTCCTACTTCACCCCCGGCCCGGCCGGGGAAGAGGAAGAAGGAAGCCTTGTGTTCGCGGGGGGAATGGGGTGGTATCCCAACCGCGACGCGATGCTCTATTTCGCCGACCAGCTGTGGCCCATGCTGAAGCGGAGCGAGCCGAACGTCCGGATGACGGTGGTGGGGCGGCGACCTCCCGCGCGGCTGGTCGAGCTGTCCCGCCGGGATCCGAGGTTCTCCGTCCCCGGCTACGTCGACGACGTGCGTCCCTACCTCAAGCGCGCGAGCGTCTACGTCTGTCCCATCCGCGACGGAGGGGGGACGCGCCTCAAGCTCCTGGACGCCATGGCCATGGGAAAACCCATCGTCGCGACCAGCATCGCGATCGAGGGCACGGACAGCGTGCCGGGGCGGCACGTCCTGGTGGGGGATCGCCCGGAGGAATTCGTGTCGCGGGTCGTGACGGCGCTCCGGGACCCCGCGCTGCGGAGAACCCTGTCGCGGCAGGCGCGGTCCCTGGTGGAGGAGGAATACGATTGGACCCACATCGGGAAGAAGATCAACGGTCTCTACGGCCGCCTCGCGGCCTCGCACAGGCCCGCCGCGCCGGAGCGTCATGAAGCTCGCTGATCTCTATCCACGTCTCCCCGGCCCGCTCCAGACCCTCGGGCTGAATGTTCACGCCTGGAGGATCCATCGGGAGCGGTTCGGGCGGCCGTTTCGGATCGAGCTCGAGAGATTCCTGGACCGGGAGCGCCGTCCCCTCGATTCGATTCGCGCCTACCAGGCGGAGCGCCTGAGGGAGCTGATCGCCCATGCCTACGAGACCGTCCCGTACTACCGCGAGCGGATGGACGCTCTGAGCCTGAAGCCCGGGGACATCCGGTCGGTCGAGGACCTGCCCAAGCTGCCGCTCCTCCGACGCGACACCGTTCGGGTGGAGCTCCCGCGGCTCCTGTCCCGAAGCTTCACGGCCCGGCAGCGGATTCACGGGCACACGAGCGGCACCACCGGCACGCCGTTACAGGTCTACTGGGACCAGCGAACCTGCATCATCAACAACGTCGTCGACTGGCGGCAGAAGACGTGGGCGGGCATGAAGTATGGAGACCCGTACGCGGTCCTCTTCGGCCGAATGGTCGTTCCGACCGCCCAGAAAAAACCTCCGTTCTGGCGGATGAATTACCTTCACAACCAGCTCTGGCTCTCCACCTTTCACATGTCGCCGGCGAACCTCGAGGCTTACGTCGGAAAGCTCCGCTCCTTCGGCCCGGTCGCGATCGAGGGATACCCCTCCACGCTCTTCATCCTGGCGCTGCACCTGATCCACAAGCGTCAGACGCTCCCGCTCCGGGCCGCGCTCACGACCTCGGAGACCCTCTATCCCGAGCAGCGCGACACGATCGAGCGCGCCTTCGCGTGCCGGGTGTTCGACTTCTACGGCCAGGCGGAGCGTGTCGTGTTCGCCACGGAGTGCGAGCGCCACGAAGGACATCACCCGAACCTGGACTACGGCGTTCTGGAAGTCGTGAACGACCGCGGCGAGCCGGTAAGGGAAGGGGAGCTGGGCTGGATTGTGGGAACGAGTCTCCACAACCACGCGATGCCTCTCCTCCGCTACGTCACGAGCGACGTGACCCGGCTTCGCCTGAAGCCCTGCTCGTGCGGAAGGAGCTTTCCGGTCATGGACGACGTCACGACCAAGGCCGAAGACATCGTCGTGACGAAGGACGGCCGCTTCATTTCCCCGTCGACGCTGACCCATCCCTTCAAGGAGCTCGAGAACGTCGTCGTGTCCCAGATCCTCCAGGAAACCCCGGAGGAGCTCATCGTCCGGATTGTCCGCGCGAAGGATTACGACGAGCGTCAAGCCGGCCGGCTGACCGAGGCCCTCCAGCAGCGCGTCGGCGAGGACATGCGCGTCACGATCCAGTACGTATCCGAGATCGAGCGCACGGCGGCCGGCAAGTTCAAATGGGTGATCTCCAAGGTCCCCCTGGAACTCGACTAGATGCCGCCCTATGGGCTACTCTTGTCGAACACACATGACCAGAATTCGAACTCGGGGCGTCCATGGGCCGTGAAAGCGTGAAGCGCCTTACCCTGGTGTGCGCCTGCCTGCTGCTGGCGATTTCGCCCGTACGGGGCGGCGCGAGGACGTACTACGTGGATCAGAGCCATTCGGGCGCGTCCGACAACAATCCCGGCGTCAGCCCGGCCCTCCCCTGGGCGACGATTGCCAAGGCGGCCCAGACGATGATGGCCGGAGATTCCGCATACGTCCGAGGCGGGACCTATGAGGTGACGCGCGCCGGGGGCGCTCCGACCTCGGAGCCGGAGCGTTTCCTCCCCGCTCTCAATCCCAGCCACGACGGCGCTCCCGGAGCGCCCATCGTCTTCCGTGCCCACCCAGGGGAGACCGTCATCATTCGTTACGCCCCCAGCGAGATCAAGCGAGGACCCCTGATCGGCAGCTATCGGAGGGACTACATCGTCTGGGATGGTTTCACCGTGATCGAGAGCGCGACGAACGACCAGGAGGACACCGGGCCCGTCGTCATCTTTGGCGAGTCATTCGACCGGGCCGAGCATGTCACGATCCGCAACTGCGACGTGCGAAGCACGCGCGTCACACTCTCGGTCCCTTACGAAAACCATCCGAGCATTCGGATCGAGAAGGCGGATGACGCGCTGATCGAGAACAACACGATCCATGGCGTCGAAGGGGACTTCCTCAACCAGGCCGGTATCCAGTCCTACTTCAGTCACAATGTGACGATCCAGCATAATGAAATTTACGACAGCTATACTGGAATCTTCCCGAAGGGTGGACCCGACGAGGTCGAGACCGGCTTTACCATACGCGACAACCTGATCCACGACGTGGTTGTTGGGATTCGCACCTCGTTTCTCCAAAACAGCGCCCTGTACCGAAACCTTCTCTACAGCGGCGGCAATCCCTCCAATCCTCAACTCTCCTCTTCATCGATGGGGTTTCAGTTCGCGGAGAACCTCGCGAACATCGATTGCTATAACAACACGCTGGTCAGTTTCGCGAACGGTGCGTTCTTTCCCTCCAACGATCGAACGGAGACGGCAGGGAACCAGAGCGGCATCAACCTCCGAAGCAACATCTTCGCTCAGGTGTCGTTCCCTATCTATGATGAGCGGAATACCACGGCCATGTTCACATCCGACTACAACGTGTTTGCTGGCATGGCCGCGTTCATTGTTGGGTACGCGAGGCGGTCTCCGGACCAGTGGCTCGGCAGTGGAGCGGACGTTCATTCCATCGCAGCGGACCCGCAGTTCGTTGGCGCCGGAACCCGAAACTACCAGCTTAGGCCATCGTCACCCGCCCGACGGGTCGGAATTGACTGGGGTGATCTGAACGCCAACGGCTCGAGGACCGATCGAATCAGCGCCGGCCCGTATGTCACGGGGCTCGAGGTGATCGGTCCTCTCGGGAAGGGCGCGCCAGAGGCTCGACTCACGGACCCGTCCAGGCCTCCTTTGCTTCATGCCTATCCCAACCCCTCGAGTAGCTCCGTCACGTTCACGGTCCTGGTCGAGGGCGCTGACTCGACACCCGCAAGCATTCGGATCTTCGATCTCGGGGGGCACTGGATCGCCGATCTGTTCAACGGCCTCATTCCACCGGGAAAGAGCAGCATCACATGGCCGCGGACAAACCGAGGCGGGGGCACGGTGGCGCCCGGCTATTACGAGGTCCTGGGCACTGTGGGGTCGCAACGGGTTCGCGAGCGGATCATCCTCCTACCCTAGGCCCTGTAATGACCGCGACGAGCACACTCAAGAAGTTCCTCCTTCGATATCTCCCCGAGCCGCTTCTGACACCGATCCGGGCATCTCGCTACCTGAGGACGCTTCGCACGCTCTCTCTCGAGGACGAGCGAGACCTCGGCCTGGTGGATCTACTTGTGAAGACAGGCGATTGCGTCGTCGATATCGGCGCGAATTACGGTGTCTACACGAAGTACCTCTCGCAGCGTGTGGGGAAGAGCGGCCGCGTCATGAGCATCGAGCCCATTCGGACGACCTTCTCGATTCTGCGTTCGTGCGTCAAGCGCCTCGGCCTCGACAATGTAGATCTGTTTCAGTGCGCTCTCTCCGATCGGCCGGGCACCGTGACCATGATGATCCCTCGCTATGAAACCGGAGGTAAGAACCTCTATCAGGCGCGGATCGTCGAGACGTCCTCGACGGACGGTACAACCGTGGAACGCGTCTCCTCCTCGACGCTGGACAACCTCACGGCGAAGGTCGGCGGGCCGGTCTCGTTCATCAAGTGTGATGTCGAGGGGCACGAGCTTCGATGCCTTGGGGGCGCTGCCGAAACGATCACGCGCTGGATGCCTTCCTGGCTCATCGAGATCGCCGGAGATCCGGACCAGCCGGAATCGCAAGCGTCGCGGGTCTTGGCCCTGATGGAGAGCTACGGATACGGCGTATTCTGGTACGACGGAACGAAGATCCACAGGCGCCGGGAGGGGAACGAGAGCATCAACTATCTTTTCCTGACCCCAACCCATGCGAGCTCCTTGCGGTGCGCGGGTATCCTGGCCGAAACCTAGTCGGTCGCCGCCCGAATCCGTGCTAAGAGCGTGCACCACGCGGCAGTGCCACGTACCATAGCTCCATCGACCTGCGCCTCAGGGATCGGGTGAATACGCTGTAGCCTCTTTCCAGCCTAGGGATTCCGGCCACCGATCGCTGCGCCCCGGGCCCTTCCTCCTCTCTGGCACCCTTCCTGCAACCTCACAATGCGGGGGATCATCATTCCGTGTCCATTCCAAGCCACTTACCCTGGGTTCCGGACGCTAAGGAGATTTCGATGGTTGGTTCGAGACACGCAGCTCTTCTTCTCGTTGGTGCCTCATTGACACTGCTCGCAGCGAGCCGACCCGCCGACGCCAGGAGTTTCTACGTCGATGCAAATCGAGTGGGAGCCACGGACAGCAACCCAGGGACCAGCAGTCAACCGTGGGCCACGATCGCCAAGGCCGCAGCGACCCTCGTTGGAGGGGACACCGTGCTCGTGCGGGCCGGAACGTATTATCAGACGAGAACCGATAACTCGAGGTACCTGCCTGTCCTCAACCCGGCAAACAGTGGTACCGCGACGGCGCCCATTACGTTCAGGGCCTATCCCGGAGACGCCGTAATCATCACCTATGCACCCGGCGTTACCGGGACCGGTCCGTTGATCGGCAGCTACCGGAAGAACTGGGTTGTGTGGGACGGGTTCATCATTCAGGAGGTTGCGGCAAACTACCAACCGGACACCGGTCCGGTGGTCATTTTTGGCTTCGACGCCGTGACCATCGTGGATCATGTGACCATTCAAAACTGTGATATTCGAGCCGTGGTCGTCACGTACCAAGACAATCACAACGCCCTACGCCTTGAAAACGACCGGTACTGCACCATTCGAAACAACAAGATTCACGGAGTCGGGGATGGGTGGGGCGTGACGCCGAACCACACGGGATTGACCGCTTACAACACCAAGTTCGCTACAATCGAACACAACGAGGTGTATGACAACTGCTGCGGCATCTTCATCAAAGGACCCCATGATCCGGTCAACGACAACGTGGTGATTCGGTACAATCTCATTCACGATAATCAGATCGGTGTCCGAATGTCGTTTACCTATAACACCCAGGTCTACCAGAACATCATTCGCGATGGACATTCGTATAACGCCAATACGATTGGAGTTCAGTACGCTGAAACCTGTGCCGGCACGGACAGCACGAGCTGTGCGGTAGGGTATGGGTGGGTCTCGAATCGGGACGTTTACAACAACACGATGTACAATCTTTGGGAAGGCATCGAAATCGCGGGGCTGCCGGACCGCCTGACAGGGCGGGGGAATGACTGGCGAAACAACATCTTCAGCTCAACCCACTACCCGATTCTCGTTGGTCCCACGACCCCGTTCGGCGAGATCTTGGAGTACGACTTCAGGACGGATTACAACGACTACGTGTCCTATACGGCGTTTCGCGAGCATCAAGCGGATCAGTCCTTCTCGCAGTGGAGGGCGAACACCACGTATGACGCCAACTCCCTCATCTCCGACCCTCTCTTTGTGAGCGTGACGGGGCGTGACTTCCACCTGCTTTCGACCTCTCCCATGATCGGAGGGTGCACGGACTGGGGCGACCTGAACGGCAATGGGAGCACCACCGATCGAATCAACATCGGTGCGTATGTCACTGGGCTGGAAGTGATCGGACCCACCACGGCTCCGTCGAACCCGCTGGATGCCCTTGGACCTTCGCCGGTCAAGGACCTTCGGGCGCAGTGAGGGACGGCTTGTAGGCTCGGACCGACCGGATCGCAGCCTACTGTGACTCGTGGTGCGTAACGTCGCAGCTTTGAGGGCCCATTTCCTGTTGCCCGACCCCGCCTGAAGGAGCACCCTCGTCTTCCTGCTTTCTGTCCTGCGTCGATCTCGGCCGCCGGTCGCCACTCCGGATCCATCCGAGGGGCACTCGTAGGGGGACGTATGGGAGCTTCGAGATCCATTCTGCTTGCTGGACTTCTCTTCGCCGGACCCGCCTTCGCAACGAACTATTTCGTCGACAAGAATGCTGCAAATGCCAGTGATGGAAACACCGGAACCAGCTGTTCACGTGCAATTTTCCGATCACCAACTAGACAGAGGGACTAGAGGGCACAGAGTGAGGGAAGCCCGCTCCTAGAACCGCATCTGGAGCGCGAGGCTGGATGCTCCGGGGCCGAAGCGCGGGACGGCCGAGAAGCGCCTCGGCCCTCCGTCATGCGGCGTGAGGGACATCGTCAGAGCATCGATGAAGCTCGCGCCGTGGAAGATCAGCGCGGCGTCCTCGAACCCACGACGTAAATCCTCCGCGGTCTGAAGGTCGTCCGCCCGCCGAAACACCTCCTGCTGGAGCGCGGGCTTCTGGCTCGGGGGAGCGTTGTTGAGCGCATCGGTGGCGTCGGCGAGCAGACGTCGCTGATGCCGGACGTCGTGATCCGCGACCAGCGCTCCCGCCCCCCCGGCGAGGACACCGGCCATCCAGACCGCCCCGCGCCCGGAGCGTCCGGCAAACTCATGCCCGGCTCCGGGCAAGAGCAGCGCCCGCCAGGCCACCGCCCCGCGCGAGAGCGACGGAGCCGTGAACGTGACCCGTTGCGGCGTGGCCTGGACGACGTCGATGCGGGGGCTGAACCATTCGTCCACGGCGCTGACCCCCCAGATCGCAGCCGCGTATCCGATCCAGTGATTCCGATCCAGCTTGTTCTCACGGGCTCGAGCCGAAGCTTCCGAGTCGAGGTCGTTCAGCGCGTTCCGGTAGAGGATGTGGGATCGGATCGCGGCCGCCACGCCCCCCGTGGCCGCGAGGCCGAGCACGGCGCCACGAGCCCGGCGGCCCCCGGTGAACGCGTTCAGGCCGGGATAGCTCAGCGACCGGAAGACGAGCCTGGCGCTGAGCCCCGGAGGGTCCGACAGCGCCTTCGGGATTCCTGTGCTGGGAACGTTCACCACGCCGCGAGCTGTCGCGGCGCCTCCGCCCGAGACGATGACCGAGTAGGTGCCGGTCCAGTTCCACGGGAGCTCCAGCGGCGAGGTCCCGTCGAATTCCGAATCGTTTCGCAAGCGGACGTCCGCGCCGGGGGGCGAGGTGAGGATGGTCAGCGAGCTTGCCGCCCGCGTCGGCCGCGCCGGCGGAGCAGGGGAGGGAGCTGGAGGTCCGGGGGCGGTCTGCGCCGCGGCCGGGGCCGCGACGACCAGGAGAGCGAAGAGCCAATAGAAAGCGCCCGCGAAGACGCTCCGCGGGACGATGCCAAGCGATGCGTGGTTCTTCGGGATCAGCGTGATCTCCATGAGCCAGGGAACGTCGAGGACCCGGACGAGCGACGATAGGCATCGTCCCGACCGGTGTCAAGGAGTTGCTCCGGATCCGGAGCGTGCATCTCCTCCTCGATCGTCTTGCAAAATCCATGATGCACCGTGCACGAGCGCACGGCCTCGAGTCGCCGACTCGACGCAAGTGAGTGTCGACGCGCGCGAATCGGCTCCCGACTCCATCTGGCACCGATCCTGCGACAAGCGCGCCCGGGGGACCAGGGCAAGACCCAGCCACATTCATCTTGGACCACTCGTCGGGGGAGGCCTCCATGCCCAGGGATCTGCCGCTCGCCGCGCCCTGCCGCGCGACCCATCCAGCCCCTTGGAAACGATCCATCACACGCTGGCTCGCGTCGCTTGGCATCACGCTCTGCGCGGCGCTGGCGACGACACCCTTGGCGCACGCGCAGACCTCGGCCGACTCCTCGGTGGTCGTGGTCTGGACGGCCTCCGGAGACGATGGGACGACAGGGACCGCGTCCGCGTATGACCTGCGCTACCGGACCGTGGGCATCACCGGAACCGACACGACGTCGTGGTGGAACGCGGCGACGCCGGTGACCGGACTTCCGGCTCCGCACGCCTCGGGCCTCACGGACTCCATGCGGGTGCGGGGGTTGACGCCCCTCACCACGTACTACTTCGTTCTCAAGGTGGGCGACGAGGTGCCGAACTGGTCCGGATTCTCCAATCTGGCGGTGAAGACCACGTCGGGCGACGTGACGGCTCCCGCCGCGATCGCGGACCTCTCGGTCACCGGCTCGACCGGCACGTCGATCACGGTGCGCTGGACGGCGCCGGGGGACGACGGGAACACGGGAACGGCGACGAGCTATGACATCCGGTACTCCACGTCGAGCATCACGAACGGGAACTGGGCCTCCGCGACGACGGTGACCGGCGAGCCGGCTCCGACCGCGCCGGGCACCCAGCAGACGTTCACGATCACCGGCCTGACACCGAGCCGGACCTACTACATCGCGATCAAGACGACCGACAACGCGTCCAACGTCTCGACGCTCTCGAACGTCCCGAACGGCACCACGGCCGACACGATCCCGCCGGCTCCGGTGAGGGACCTCTCGATGGATCCCGATTCCAATCCGGTGTACCTGGCGGACGCGACGGACGAGGTGGAACAGCTCGGGAGCCGATGACCTCGAACATCGTTCGGCGCTTCTCCGCACGGCGCTTTTCCGGGGCGGTCCGCAGAGCCGCGTGGACCGCCCTCGCGGTCGTGCTGGTCGGTCCGGCCAGCGCGAGGGCGGCGTCGGTCACTCTCCAGTGGACCGCTCCGGGTGACGACGGGATGACCGGGCGGGCCCAGTCCTACGAGCTCCGCTATTCCCAGACCTCGGTGGCGGGCGACACCACGGGCTGGTGGGCCTCGGCGACCCCCGTCGGCTCGATGCCGGCCCCGCTTCCTTCGGGGTCGAGGGAGGCGTTCACGATCCCGGGGCTGCAGTCGAACCGGACCTACTACTTCGTGATCCGGAGCACCGACGACGCCTTCAACGTCTCCGGATTCTCGAACGTGGCCACGAAGCAGACGGTGATCCAGGGCGACGTCACGCTGGAGATCCCCGCCAACTTCACCGGTTCGGCGTCCTCGAGGGGCGTGTCCCTGACGTGGACCCAGGGAAGCCCCGGCGGCGCCGAGCGCGGGTTCCGCCTCTACCGGAAAGGGGATGGCGATCCGGCGCGCGCGCTCCTGACCACCCTCGGGCTCAGCGCCGTGAGCTGGTACGACTCCACGGTCGTGGCGGGGACGGGGTACGACTACGATCTCGTCGCCTACAGCGACAGCACCGAGGGCATCCCGGCCAGCGTTCGGGTCCAGGTGCCGATGCCTCTGGCCCAGGCGACCGAGATCCACGGCTACCCGAACCCGGCGCGAGACCTGGTCACGTTCCGCGTCTCGCTGGACGCCACCTCCACGACCCCGACGAAGATCACGGTCTTCGACCTGACCGGACACAAGATCTGCCAGCTCTCGGACCAGGTGATGTCGGCCGGGGAGCACTCGATCACGTGGCCCTGCCGCTCCGACACCGGAAACACGGTGGCGCCGGGCGTCTACAACATCATCGTCGACGGACCCTCGGGAAAGACCTCCACGCAGGTCGCGATCATTCCGTAACTCCACGCATCGAAGCCCGGAGTTCGTCCTTCCAAGAAGCGGACCGGAAACCTATCCTCCAGCCATGCTCGCCGTCCGTGAGCCGCCGTTCGCGCTGAGCGTCGACGTCGAGGAACACTTCCAGGTTCAGGCCTTCGCCGATCGGATCCCCCGCGGGGACTGGTCGTCCTTTCCCTCCCGCGTGGAGGGGAACGTGGAGCGGCTCCTGGACCTCTTCGACGAGACCTCGGCGCGAGGCACCTTCTTCGTCCTGGGCTGGATCGCGCACCGTCATCCCGAGCTGGTGCGCCGGATCGTGGCGCGCGGGCACGAGGTGGCCTCGCACGGCATGACGCACCGGATGCTCACCGAGCTCACGCCTTCCGAGTTCCGCGAGGAGGCCCTGAGCTCGCGCCTTCTCCTCGAGGACCTGTCCGGGTCTCCCGTGATCGGATTCCGGGCTCCGAGCTACAGCCTGAACCGGAGCACCCTCTGGGCGCTCGAGGTGCTTCGCGACACCGGCTACGCGTACGACTCCAGCGCGTACCCGATCCGGTACCGGCGCTACGGATTTCCCGAGGGGCCGGTCTTCCCGGCGCGGATTCCCGCGGGGGAGGGAGACATCGCCGAGTTCCCGCTTCCCACCGTACCGCTGGGTCCGATCCGGATTCCGGTGCTCGCGGGAGCGTACCTGAGGCTGCTTCCAACGTGGGCCTCCCTCGCGGCCGCACGCTACCACCGGAAGCTCGATCTGCCGCTGGCGCTCAACGTCCACCCGTGGGAGATCGACCCCGATCAGCCGACGGTGGGGTATTCCAGGCTCGCGAAGTGGACCCATTACATGAGGCTCGATCGCACGGAGTCGATCCTGCGACGGATCCTCCGCGGCGCGCGCTTCGAGACGCTCCGCGACCGCCTCGCGGAGCTCGGGATCCTCGACCGACCGTCGGGGAACGGGACGCCATGACCTTCGTCCTCGTCCCTCTGCTCGCCAGCGCCACGCTGGCCCTGGCCTCCGGAACGCTGATCCTCATCTTCCGGCCGAACCGGGTGGTCACGCTCCTGGCGGCCGCGGCGCTGATCCTCCTCGGTCTCCAGCAGCTCGGATGGGCGCGGGCCATCAACGCGATGCCGGTGGGGGACCGAAACTACTGGCTCGACCTCACCCTCGTCTTCTGGCTCCCGGTCTCGCTGGCGTGGCTGCTCCTCTCCGCCACGCTGGCGCGCGGGATCGATCCGAATCGGACGCACGGATGGCGCGTCTTCGTCTCCCTCGAGGCGGTGGTCGCGATCGGCATGATGGTGGCCCTCTACTGGTACTCCCCGCTCGACCCCTCGGTCATCCGGGCCGCGGGAACGGGGGAGGACGTCTCGCTGACCACCTTCGGCATCGCGGTGCTCGCGCTGCTCCTCCTGAACGTCTCCCTGATCAGCGCGAACTTCGAGTCCACGTACGTCGCCCTCTCCGCCCGCTGGCGGCGCGCCTTCTCTCCGGCCGTCATGGGCATCATCTTCCTCTTCGCGTGGTGCCTGGTCGTGATCACCACGAGCATCCTGTTCGGCCGGCTCTCCCTCTGGGACGTGGCGAAGTCGTCCATCGCGCTCGGGTTCCTCTCCGTGGTGATGCCGCTCTCCCTGGTCAAGCGGCGCGGAGCCGAGGCCACCGTGAGCGCCCAGCTTCGCCCCTTTTACGAGACCCTTTCGTTCGCCCTGGGGGCAGGTGCTCTTCTCCTGGCGATCGGGATCGTGCAGACGTCGGTGATGACCGGATGGTCGGTGGCGCGCGCCGCGTGGGTCGTGGTCTCGTGCGTCATGCTGCTCGGGCTCGTCGCGATCGCCATCTCGGGGAAGTTCCAGCTCACCCTGAGGCGGCTCCTCGAGCCGTATCTCTACACGTCCCG
>Ga0075434_100001029_pt1 | contig 22695 bp, 21 predicted proteins | sample RhiMethybrSRZTD3_FD_75298 | JGI IMG/M metagenome (GOLD analysis project Ga0075434, IMG submission 75298) | Populus rhizosphere microbial communities from Tennessee, USA - Rhizosphere MetaG P. TD hybrid SRZTD3 | ecosystem: Host-associated > Plants > Roots > Rhizosphere > Soil | place: USA... | reverse complement strand
GGGGCGCGCTCGTTTCCACGCGAAAGCGGATCGTCCGTGCCGGATTCGAACACGTCGAACCGGGGCGTACGGTGTCGGTCCCGAAGCGGCCGCACGTGTCTTCATTCGTTGACGTCGACTCGAACAGCACGGAGGGTTCTATGAGAAGGATTCTGTTCGCTCTGGCGGTATCGCTCCTCGTACTCCCCGGCATGTCGTTCGCCGAAACGGACAAGTCGGGCAGCGTCGCGATCGGCTATTGGAGTCCCGAAGCGCCGCTCGGGGTTCGCTACCAGATGTCCCAGAAGGCCGGACTCGACCTGGGGATCGGCTTCGCGCAGGACGAGATCGGCGACGATCCCACGACCGCCGCGGCCGGCGACGAAAAGAAGAATCTCCAATTGAATCTCGAGGCCGGGGTTCCCTTGACGCTCGTTCAGCGCGATCACGTGAACTTCTTCTTCCGGCCCGGGATCCTGTTTCAATTCATTCCCACCTACAATCGTCCCACCGTGGCTGACCCCTACGACAAGAAGTCGGAAACCGATGTCGCGATCTCCGCGATCCTCGGCGCGGAATGGTTCGCGACCGACGACCTGTCCCTCTCGGTGGGAGAGGGCATCCAGTACGTCTCGACCAAGGGGGTCTTTGCGAACGAGCTCACGACCGGAGACCAGGACTCGTCGACCTTGATCAACGGCCTCCAGGCGCTCGACATCACGCGGATCGGATTCCACTTCTACTTCTGACCCGGAACGCGCCTCTCGGATGAGGCGCGCCATCCCGGCAGCTCCGAAACGGCCCGCCTCGGCGGGCCGTTTTTTTCCCTTGCGCCGCGGCCCCGTGTGCGAGGATCGAGGGTGTTGGCGCGCCGTCGCGAGCCGCCGCCGCCGCTAGAGCCGGAAAGGAGAAAGGATCGATGAGCGCCACGACACTGTCCCGCATGTACGGCATCAATCAGCACGCGCTGCACGTGAACGTGAAGGGGATCACCAACGAGGAGGCCTGGATCCAGCCGCCCTCCGGAAACTGCATGAACTGGGTCGTGGGGCACATCGTCGCTTCCCGAAACGGAGTCCTGGCCGCGCTCGGAGAGGAGTCGATCTGGCCGAAGGAAGAGGCGAAGACTTATGCCCGCCACAGCGCGCCCATCACCGCGGCGGGCGTCGGGAAGCCGCTCGATACGATGCTCGCCGATTTCGACCGGGCGCAGGAACGGATCATCGCTGGCCTCGACCGGGCCACCGACGCGGACCTCGCGAAGCCGTTCGGGGATGGAGACACGGTCGGGGGCTGGCTCCACTTCCTCCAGTTCCACGAGGCCTACCACATCGGCCAGGTCGCGCTCCTCCGTCGGATCGCGGGACACGAGGGGGCAATCAAGTAGTCGCAGGTATCATTCCCCCGCGCCCGCGAAAGCGTATACTGCCGCCGTGAGCGGATTCACGGAGCGCATCGGGAGCCGATGATGGACGAAGCCCTCGCCGTCCACCGCCTGCACTTCGCCTTCACGATCACGTTCCACTACCTGTTCCCGCAGCTCACGATGGGCCTTTCGCTCCTCATCGTGATCTTGAAGTCGATCGCGCTCACCCGAAAGGACGCTCGCTACAACGACGCCGCCCGCTTCTGGGCGCGGATCTTCGGGATCAATTTCGCGATGGGCGTGGTGACGGGAATCCCGATGGAATTCCAGTTCGGGACGAACTGGGCCGACTTCGCGAAGGCGGCCGGCGGCGTCATCGGCCAAACGCTCGCGATGGAGGGCGTCTTCTCCTTCTTCCTGGAGTCGTCCTTCCTCGGGCTCTTCCTCTTCGGCGAGAAGCGGCTGGGGCCGATCGGCCACTGGTTCGCGGCGTTCCTGGTTTTCCTGGGATCGTGGCTCTCCGGCTACTTCATCATCGCCACCGACGCCTGGATGCAGCACCCCGTCGGACACGAAGTGCTCCCGACCGGCGAGATCGTGCTTCGCTCGTTCTGGGCGCTGCTCCTGAATCCCTGGGCCATCTGGCAGTACGCGCACAACATGAACGCCGCGGTGCTGACCGCCTGCTTCGTGATGGCGGGGACGGGCGCCTATTACCAACTGGCGCGAAAGCACGAGGAGATGGGGCGCCTTTTTCTCCGGGTCGCCGTGATCGTCGGCGCCGTCTCCTCGATCGTGCAGCTCTTCCCGACCGGAGACGGGCAGGGGAAGATGGTCGCGCGCCACCAACCGGTGACGCTCGCGGCCATGGAGGCCCTCTTCCGCACGGAGGCGGGCGCGCCGCTCGTGATCGTGGGGCAACCCGACATGGAGCGCCAGCGCCTCGACAATCCGATCGTGATCCCGAGGATGCTCTCGTTCCTGACCTACCAACGATGGACCCATGAGATCAAGGGTTTGAACGATTTCCCGCGAGAAGACTGGCCCGACAACATTCCGCTCCTCTACTACGCCTACCACATCATGGTCGGGCTCGGGACCTTCTTCATCGCGATCTTCTGCGGCGCCGCGTTCCTGCTCTGGCGGAGAGCGCTCTACGGCGCCAAGTGGGCGCTCTATCTCCTGATGCTGGCGATCCCCTTTCCCTACATCGCGACCACGGCGGGCTGGATCACCGCCGAGGTGGGGCGGCAGCCGTGGCTGATCTACGGGCTGATGCGAACCGCTGACGGGTATTCGAAGAACGTCTCCGCCGGGAACAGCCTCTTCACGCTGATCGGGTTCATGGGTCTCTACACCGTCCTCGCGATGCTCTTCCTCTTTCTGATCCGTCGCGAGGTCGACCGCGGCCCGGCGCCGCCGCCTCACACGCGCGCCGGGGCGGGGGGCTGACCGCCGTGGAAACGCTCTGGTTCTGCCTGGTCGCGGCGATGCTCGCGATGTACGTGATCTTCGACGGATTCGACATCGGCGCCGGCATCGCGCACCTCTTCGTCGCCCGGACCGACGACGAGCGCCGCGCCGTCCTCGGGTCTATCGGCCCGGTCTGGGACGGGAACGAAGTCTGGCTCCTGGCGGCGGGCGGCACCCTCTATTTCGCGTTTCCGGCGCTCTACGCCGCGTCGTTCAGCGGCTTCTATCTCCCGCTCATGCTCGTGCTCTGGCTCCTCATCCTGCGCGGGATCTCGATCGAGTTTCGAAACCACATCGACAGCCCGGCCTGGCGGCCGCTCTGGGACTTCGTCTTCGCGGCCTCGAGCACGCTGCTCGCCGTGTTCTTCGGGGCCGCGCTCGGAAACGTCGTGCGGGGCGTCCCCCTCGATGTGGAAGGGCGATTCTTCGAGCCGCTCTGGACCGATTTCCAGCCGGCGGGGCCGCGCGAGGGCGTCCTGGACTGGTACACCGTCACGGTCGGCCTGGCGGCGCTCGCCTCGCTCGCGATGCACGGCGCGCTCTGGGTGGCGAAGAAGACCCACGATCCGGTGTCGGGACGCGCCCGGGATCTGGCCGCGCGGGCGTGGTGGGGCGCCGTCGCCCTGACCGCGCTGACGACGGTCTTCACCCTGCGCCTGCAGCCGCAGGTGGTGGAGAACCTGGCCGCGCGACCGTGGGGCTACGCCTTCCCGGCGCTCGCGGTGGCGGGCCTGGCGGGCGTCCGTCTCTTCGCGGCGCGCGGGTCGGACGGGCGGGCGTTCCTCGCCTCGGCGGGCTACCTGGCGGGCATGCTCGCGAGCGCGGCCTTCGGCGTGTACCCTTACGTGCTTCCGGCGACCACCGGCCGCGAGCTCGGACTCACCGTCTCGAACGCGGCCGCCGCCGAGTACGGACTACGCGTCGGCGTCGTCTGGTGGAGCATCGGGATGGTGCTGGTCGCAGGCTACTTCACGTTCGTGTACCGACACTTCGCGGGCAAGGTTTCCACCGAGCCGGAGTCCCACGGCTACTGAGCCGGGATTCCGCGCCATCCATGGAGGGGGGCTCATGATTCGAACGCGCGTCCTCACGACGCTTCTCGCGGCTCTGCTCGCCACCGGTTGCGCCGCGGTCCCGGCGCAGCACGTCGGCGTCCTCGAATCGTTCGGCAAGGTCTACGCCGACACGTGGCCGCCGGGGCTCCACGCCTGGATGCCCTGGTTCGGCGTTCATCGGATCAATTGCCGGACGCTCCAGATCGAGGAGCAGACCGCCACGCCCACCAGCGAAGGGCTGGTCGTGGGCCTCGACGTGAGCATCGTCTATCACGCCGAGCCGACGATGGCGGGGGAGATCTTCAGCCGTTACGGCGGCCTGGACGGCATCGTCGGGAACATCCTGATCCCCGAATTCCGCTCGGTGATCCGCGACGTCACCGCCGGATTCAACGCGGTCGACCTGTACTCCTCCCGCCGCGAGGAGATCGGCCGCCGGATGCTCGACGACATGCGAAAGCGCATGGAGGGGCGCGGCGTGGTCGTGGAGGCGATGCTGCTCCGCAACATTCGATTGCCGGACCAGGTCGCGAAGGCCGTCGAGGCCAAGCTGGCGGCCGACCAGCAGGCCCAGCAGATGGAGTTCGTGCTGCGGAAGGAGAAGAGCGAGGCCGAGCGGAAGCGGATCGAGGCGCAGGGGATCTCGGACTTTCAGCGGATCGTGACGGCGGGGATCACGCCGGGGCTCCTCACCTGGAAGGGAATCGAGGCGACCGAGAAGATCGCCAACTCGCCCAACGCGAAGGTCATCGTGGTCGGCGGCCGAAACGGGTTGCCGCTGATCCTCAACTCGCCCTAGCCGGCTCGGCGCGGTACGACGGGGAGGACGCTACGGAAGGTCGTCGTCCTCCCCGTCGTCGTTCTCCTCGTCGTCGTTGCCCTTGTGCTTCCCGTACTTCTCGTACTTCTCGTACTTGGGCGATTTCTCCAGCGCCTCCTCGGAGGCTGCCCGCTCGATCCGGCCCACCGGCCGGTTCAGATACTTCGCGTAGATCCGCTTCGTGAGCTTGTCGATCTTCTGGATCCTCTCGGACGGCGTGGGGCCGGACTTGTAGATCTGAATGGTCCCCTGGAAGGACTCCAGTTCCACCCGGGCCGAGCAGGTCCGAACGCAGAACTGGAACCGCGTGCCGGCGCGTTTCTCGGTCAGGGTGACCGGGAAGCTCGACTCGAAGTCGCCCGAGAAGGTGGAGATGGCCACGCCGGCGGACGCGTTCTCCGGAATCCCCATCGAGATGTCCCCGTTGTGGCTCGTCAGCTGATACACGCCCTTGTCGTGGACGGTGCCCTCGTAGGCGATCAGGCCGTTCACCGTCGAGACGGTGACGCTGTCGGAATCGATCCGCCAGAGATACGCGTCCCCGTTCACCGTCTCCGCGTCGATCGCCCCGATCGCGTCGGAGAGGCAGATGTCCTGCGTCACCGTGGCGAGGTTGATCCGCCGGCGGCCGCCCTTGACCAGGACGTCGCCGTTCACGGTCTCGACCCGCACCTGCCCCTCGGTCCCCGCGATCACCACGTCGGTGTGGATGCCCGAGATGTCGAGGTTCATCCACGCCGGCACCGTGAGGCGGATCACCGCGCCCCGTTCCTCCGAATGCTTCGAGTAGGCCTTGATCAGAAGGCCCTTGGCGAGCGGGCTGACCAGCACCCGGTCCTGCTCGTAGTGATCGGTGCGGATTCGGAGGGAGCTTCGCTCCCACGCGTCGATCACGACCTCGCCCGAGTAATTGGCGACGTCGAGATTCAGGCCGCGCGGCACGACCAGCGTCGTGTCGGAACCCGGCGGGAGACTGAAGGCGGCGATCGTGGCTGCGATGGCGGCGGCGGCGAGCATGCGTTCGGTCCTTTACTGGGGTGCGCTCGCGAGCATGGTCGCTTGGCGAAGGAGGTCCACCTTGCGCTGCATGGTCTTGTTCAGATGGGCGCGGACGTAGGGGTTCGCGGGATCCGCGGCCAGGGCCCGTTGAGCCTGCCCGATCGCGATTTCGATGATCGCCAGGCTCTCCTCCAACGTCTTGACCGTGGCGGGATCGAGCTTGTCGCGGCCCTCGGCCAGGATCCGGCGTAACTCCTCGAGGCCCGCCTTGCTCGGGGTCGCCGGGGCGGCCCGGCGCGTCGAGGCCGCGGCGTCGAATGCGATCGCCTGGTCGCCGGTCCCGGCGATGAGCCCGCCTGACCGAACCGTCTGCTCCATCCCGCTTCGGCGCGCGTACCACACCGCGCTGCCCGAGACGATCGCCAGGGCGAGGCACGCCGCGGCGAGCTGGGGCAGGGAGAAGGAGACCCGGCGCTCCGACCACGACCGCGACCGAGGTGGCGGCACCGGTAGAACGGGCGCCGGGCGCTGGCCCCCCCGGATCCGGGACTCGATTCCCGGCCAGAGATCCACGTCCGGGGCCGCCGCGGCCACCGGAAGTGAGCGGGCCCGTGCCACGACGATGCGCAGATCCTCGAGCGTCTCCGAGCAGTCCGGGCACCCGCGAAGATGGGACTCCAACCCCGTTCGGGCGGCGACGTCGAGCCCGCCGTCCACGTAGTCGGAAAGAAGTTCGGTCCAGCGATCGGTCATCGTGTCGCTCCGTTCAGCGATGGAGGTGCTGGCGCAGGATCATGCGCGCCCGGTGAAGCTGTGCCTTCGTCGTGCCCGAGGTGACGCCCAAGAGCTCGGCGATCTCCTCGTGCTTGAACCCCTCCACGTCGTGGAGGAGGAAGACCATGCGCGCCCCGTTGGGGAGCTTGTCGATGGCGCGCTCGAAATCCATGCCCAGATCCGACGTCGAAGGCCGGGTCGGGACCGCCTCGAGCGCGTCCTCGTCGTCCTTGATTCTACCGCGCTCGATCCGGAGCGCGTTACGCCGGTGGAGGATGACGCTCACCGCGACCCGATGGAGCCACGTGCCGAACGCCGCTTCGCCCCGGAAGGTTCCGATTTTCTCCCAGACCCGGACGAATACGTCCTGGGCCACCTCGTGCGCGAAGTCGTTCCCGAGCATCCGGCGCACCAGTCCCAGCACCCGTCCGACGTGCGCCCGGTAGAGGCGCTCGAACGCGCGTGTATCGCCGTTCTGGGCGCGTGCGACGTCGACCCCTTCAGCAGTCGGCGGCACGTGATTCGGTAGCGTGGTCGACGCGGTCACCCCTGTCCCCACAAGCGCTGCGTGCAGCAGATTGGATGAGCCCTCCCCCCGAATGGTTGAAACGCAACCCGGTTGAGCCGCGTAGTTTACGGTGGGTGTGCGGGCCCGCCAACCCTGAGTCCGGAGCTGGTGTCTCAGGGGGTGCCGTACCGCGGCCCCACCCCGGTCGCGCTCGTGCAGCCGGGGGGCTCCCGTTGGGGGCCCCCCGCGCCTATCCCGCGAGACGAGCCCTGATCTTCCGCCCTAAATGAAAGGAGCGCCTCATGTTTCTCCACTCCCCGATCCGTGCCGCGGTGGCCCTCGCTGGGCTCCTGGCGATCGCGGTCCTCGATGCACCGGAGCCCGCTGGCGCCGCGGTCTCCGCGGCCGCGGCGGGCTCGGCCGGCGCCTCGCAGGTCGTCCGCCACACCCTCTCCGGCGATCGCGTCGCCATCCACAACCTGGTCGGGTCCTTCACCGTGGTGCCGACCAGCGGCGCGTCCGTCGTGGCCGAGGTCACGCTTCACGGCCAGGACGCGGGCCGGCTCCAGGTCCGGGAGGGTGTCGTGCGCGGCGCGACCACCCTCGCGATCGTCTATCCCGGGAACAAGATCGTGCTTCCGAAGTCGGCCGAGGAGCAGGGCTGGAAGGGTTGGTTCAGCCGGTGGGAGTCGAACTTCTGGGTCCGCGAAGACGGGACCCTGGACGGCAAGTCGGGCGAGGGGCATCGCGTCACCGTCTCCGACCACGGGCCGGGAATCTCCGCCGCCGCGGACGTCCGCATTCTCGTGCCGCGCGGCCGATCGGTCGCGATCTACTGGGGGCACGGCACGGGGGACGTGAGCGGCGTCGACGCGAACGTCGCAATCGACGGCGCCGGCGTCGAGGTGAACGCCCGCGATCTGACTGGGGCCTTCCGGGTGGACGTCGGCTCGGGCGAGGTGCGGATCAGCGATTCGGCGGCGGATCTCTCGGTGGAGACGGGCTCGGGCGACGTGACCTTGTCGGATCTTCGCGGCGCCCGCGTTTCGATCGACACCGGCTCGGGCGAGATCGACGTGCGCGGGATCGAGGGGCAAGAGGTGTCCCTGGACACCGGCTCCGGGGACATTCGGGCCGAGGCGATCCGCGCGCCGCGCGTCCACGTCGATACCGGCTCGGGCAACGTCGATGTCGCGATCGACTCCGACATCGAGGCGCTGGGGATCGACACCGGCAGCGGGAACGTCGTGATCCGGATGCCGAGCGGCGTCGGGGCCACGCTTCAGGCGGAGACCGGAAGCGGAGACATCGCCTCGGATCTTCCGCTCACCCTGAAGAAGCGGTCGGACGGCTACCTGGCGGGCACGCTCGGCGACGGGAGAGGCCGGATCGCGCTCGAGACCGGATCCGGCGACATCTCCCTTCGCCGCGGACGATAGGGATGCGGGGACGGCGGCGGCTACCGCCCGTCGCCGTCCAGCAAATTCCCGAGGCCGCCGAGAAGCGAGCCCTCTTCGCGACGCCTGCCGCCCGTCTGGGGCGCCGCCGCGTAGATGCGGCTCGCGAGGCGGCTGAATGGAAGCGATTGCAGCCAAATCCGCCCAGGGCCCTGCAGCGTCGCGAAGAAGAGCCCCTCGCCGCCGAAGAGCGCGGTCTTCACCTTGCCCACGAATTGGATGTCGTACTGAACGCTCGGCTGCAGCGCCACCAGGCAGCCCGTGTCGACGCGAAGCACCTCGCCCGCGCCCAACGTCCGCTCCTCCAGCGTGCCGCCGGCGTGCACGAACGCCCAGCCGTCGCCGGTCAGCCGCTCCATGATGAACCCCTCGCCGCCGAAGAGCCCGGTGCCGAGTCGGCGCTGGAACGCGATCCCGATCGACACGCCCTTGGCCGCCGCGAGGAACGACTCCTTCTGCGCGATCATCTCGCCGCCCATCTCCGCAAGATGGATCGCCTGGATCTTGCCGGGATACGGCGCGGCGAACGCGCACCACTTCTTGGCGCCCGACTCGTTGTGGAAGACCGTCATGAAGAGCGATTCGCCCGTGAGGAGGCGTTTGCCGGCACCCAGGAGCGCGCCCATGAATCCCTGGTTCTGCTGCGAGCCGTCCCCGAAGACCGTGTCCATCTCGATCCCCTGTTCCAGGTACATCATGGCGCCCGCCTCGGCCACGACCGATTCGCCCGGATCGAGTTGGATCCGCACGTACTGCATGTCGTCGCCTTTGATCTCGTAGTCGATCTCGTGCATCGTGGGCATCGCTCGAATCCCTCCCTCGTCGCGGTCGCGTGGCCCTGCGTCGGATCCCGAATCGCCGCCGAATGATACGGCACGTTCGCCGGCCGAGTGGGCGCGATTTGCGCTCGCCTCGCTACCGCCCTATGCTGCTTCCCGATACGCGTTGCTCGCCGGCCGAGTTTCACGGTCCAGGAGATCCCATGCCCCGAAACCGCCTTCGCACGCTCCTCGCCATTTCGTCGATTTTTCTCGTAGCGAGCGTCGCGACGGCCCAGCCCCGCGGCGTCCCCCGGGAGATCGCCGTCAAGACGCTCGGAAACGGCCTCACGATCATCGTGTGGCCCGACCACGACATCCCGAGCGTCGCGCTCTACAACTGGGTTCGGGTGGGGAGCCGAAACGAGCGTCCGGGTTTGACGGGCCTCTCGCATTTCTTCGAGCACATGATGTTCAACGGGTCGAAGGACGTCGGTCCGGGCGAGTTCGATCGAATCATGTCGGGGCACGGCGGCGCGAACAACGCGTACACGAGCAACGACGTCACGGTGTACCAGGATTGGTTTCCCCGCTCCGCGCTCGAAACGATCTTCAAGCTGGAGGCGGACCGCATCTGCTGTCTCGCCTTCGACTCGACGGTCGTGGAGAGCGAGCGCGGCGTGGTCTCGTCGGAGCGACGCGTCTCGGTGGACGACGACAACCGGGGCTTTCTCGACGAGCAGGTCCAGTCGATGGCGTTCCTCGCGCACCCGTACAACATTCCGGTGATCGGATGGCCGAGCGACATCGAGCGCTGGAAGCTGGGCGACCTGAAGGAGTATTTCCGGATCCACTACGCGCCGAACAACGAGACGATGGTCGTCGTGGGCGACGTGACGCCGGAGGAGATCTTCGCGCTCGCGGCGAAGTACTTGGGGCCGATCCCGGCGCAGCCGCCGGCGGCCCCCGTGACGACGGTCGAGCCGCCGCAGCCCGGGGAGCGGCGCCTGACGATCCGGCGACCGGCCCAGGTGCCGCTGATCCAGGTCGCCTATCACGTGGGCCCGGCCCACGGCAAGGATCTCGAGGCGGAGGATCTGCTCCGCACCATCCTGACGACCGGCGAATCGTCGCGGCTCTACCGGCGCCTGGTGGACCGAGATCGCGTCGCGCTCGACGTCTCGTCGTACTACCAACGCGGGTTCGATCCGGGGCTCTTGCACTTACAGCTGACGGTCGCTCCGGACAAGGGCGCCGCCGCCGCGGAGTCGGTCCTGTTCGACGAGCTGGCGCGCGTCGCGCGCGACGGGGTCTCGCCCGAGGAACTCACCAAGGCGAAGAACGTCCACATCGCGGCCTACTGGCGGTCGCGGAAGACGATCGACGGCAAGGCGTCGGAGCTCGGCGACTTCCAGACCTTCCAGGGCGACTGGCGCCGTCTCTTCAGCGCGCCCGATCGATACAGTCGGGTCACGCGCGGCGAAATTCAGGCGCTGGCCCAGCGGACCTTCACCGAGCGAAATCGGACGATCGGCATCCTGATCCCGGAGGAGACGCGTCAGGCAAATTCGCCGGCCGCCCCGAAGAGCGGTGCGCGATGAGGGCGCGCGGACGCGCGGTCGTCGCGATGGGGCTCGCGGGGCTCGCGACGCTAGCGACGTGGGTCGCGGCGGCGCCGGCCGTGTCACCGGGGTCGGCGGCCGCGCCGGCCGGCGTCTCGCTCCCGCCCACACGCGAGCTTCGTCTTCCGAACGGCGCGCTCGTCGTCCTCGCGGAGAAGCACGACGTGCCGATGATCGCGTTCCAGGCGTGGCTTCGCGGCGGATCGCTCACGGATCCGCCGGGGAAGGAAGGCGTCGCGTCCCTGACCGCCGACCTCCTGCGAAAGGGCGCCGGCCGCAGGTCCGCGGCCGAGATCGCGGCCGCCGCGGACGGCGTCGGCGGCGCGTTCGCGACCGGCGGCGGCCTCCAGGGCTCGTGGGTCGCCGGGGAGTTCCTCGCGCGCGATCAGGCGCTGATGATCGAGCTTCTCTCCGACGTCCTGCTCCGTCCGACGTTTCCCGACTCGGAGTTCCAGAAACTGAAGGAGCAGACGATCGAATCCTTCTCTGCGGAGAAGGACGAACCCTATTCCATCATCGGAGCGTACGGCGCCGCCGCCGTCTTCGGGGATCATCCCTACGCCCGCCCCGCGAGCGGAGACGAGACCACCGTCCCGACGATCACGCGCGAGGACGTCCTTCGCTCCTACCGGGATCAGTTCGGCGGCGACCGCCTCATCCTGACGATGGTCGGGGACTTCGATCCTCGATCGATGGAAGCCGTGCTCCGCCGCGCGTTCGGGAGTTGGCCGAAGGCTGCCGGCCGGCTGCCGGTCATCCCTCCTCCCGTGCGCCGGACCGGGCGGCGAGTGCTCCTGATCGACAAGCCGGACGCGCTCCAGACCTACTTCTGGATCGGGAGCGTCGGCATCGCCCGGACCGACCCGGATCGGGACGCGATCGACGTGGCGAACACGGGGTTCGGAGGGAGCTACACCTCGCTCCTCAACACGGCGCTCCGCATCAAGAGCGGCCTCACGTATGGCGCGCGCGCGTCGTTCGCGGAGCACGCGCAAGCGGGCTCCTTCTCGATGAGCTCCTACACGAAGGTCGAGTCGACCCAGCGCGCGCTCGATCTCGCGCTCGAGACCTACCGCGCGTTCCGCTCGAACGGCCTGGACGATCGGACGTTCGCCACGACGAAGGAATACATCCAGGGGCAATACCCGCCCGAAATCGAGACGGGCGACCAGATCGCGGGAAGGCTCGGGGACCTGGCCTACTACGGGCTGCCCCGCGAGGAGATCACGGGGTACATGGGGCGGATCGCGGCGATCTCGCCGGAGCAGGCGCGGCGCGCGTCCGCGCGCGCGTTTCCGCCGGACCAGGACCTCACGTTGGTTCTGATCGGACCCGCGGCCAAGATCCGGGCGGTGGCGCGTCGTTACGGGCCGGTCGCGGAGGCGCCGATCACGGCGCCGATTCTCTCCGCGGTCCGAACCGCGCGGGCGGCGCGGTAGGGTGGGCATGCTAGTTGCCCTGATCCCGGGCGACGTGGCGGTACGGGGGCCCGTTTCCCGCAGTAACCCCTTGCGGCGCATCGCCGCCCTGGAGGATCGAATCGTATGAACGCGGTCACAGTGTGGACACGAGGCATCACCACGGCGGCGCTTCTCGCCGTCACGGCGGGCTCGCCGCTCCCGGCCGGCGCCCAGCCGGAGAACCGAGAGCTGGCGAAGGACCGACAGGAAATCCGGCAGGACGGCCGGGAGGTACGGAAGGACCGGGTGGAGTTGGCCGGGGATCGGGCCGACGTGCGGCGCCTGGAGCGCATGATGGCGCGCCTCGACAAGGCGAAGGCGGAGGGGGACCGGAACGCGGAGGAAGGTATTCGAAATCGGATTCACCTGTTCCTGAGGCGAGAGGTCGGGGAGACGCGTCGTGACCTCGCGGCCGACCGGCGCGAGACGGGCCGGAGCGAGCGCGAGTTGCGCGGAGACAGGCGGGAAGTGCGGGACGAGCGCCGGGAAGGCGACCCGCGGGATCTACGCGACGACGTTCGCGACCGGCGCGACGATCGCCGCGATCTTCGGGACGACGCGCGCGACACCGCCGAGAGCCGCCGCAGGCTGGAGCGGGAGCGCCAGATACTCCGCGATCTTCGCTCGATCCAGTCCGAGGTCAAGCGAGGCGACCGGGGCGCGCTCCAGCGCGAGGACGCCCTCCTCGAGGAATTCCTCCGGATCGCGAAGGAAGACGCGCGCGAGACGGGGCGCGAGCTGATCGAGGACCGGCGCGAGCGCCGCGAAGATCTTCGGGAACATCGCGAGGATCGGAAGGAAAGCCAGGAGGATCAGGGCAGCGGATACCACTAGTCGAAGTCGATTCGTGAGAGACGGGCGCCGCGGGCTCGCGGGCCCGGGCTACGACGCATCGGCCGGACCCTTCCCGGGGTCCGGCCGTTTCGGTTCCTCCTTGGAACGGGGGCGCCGGTCGCGCCCCGCCTCCTTCACCGCGCGCCCGAGGAGGTACTCGATCTGCCCGTTCACGCTCCTCAATTCGTCCGCGGCCCACTTCTCGAGGGCGCTCCATAGCTCCGGGTCGATCCGAAGCAGGAAGGGTTTGCGCGGAGGCAACCGGTCCCCCTAGTTGTGAAGCGTGCCGGCGTTCAGGATGGGCTGGGCCGCGCGCTCTCCGCAGAGGACGACCAGCAGGTTCGAGACCATGGCCGCCTTTCGCTCGGCGTCGAGGTCCACGACCTTGTTCGCCGCCAAGCGCTCGAGCGCCATTTCGACCATTCCGACGGCGCCGTCCACGATCCGCTGCCGGGCCGCGATGATCGCCGACGCCTGCTGCCGCTGCAGCATGGCCCCCGCGATCTCCGGCGCGTAGGCGAGGTGACTGAGCCGCGCCTCCACCACCTCGACCCCGGCTTGCCGCAGGCGCTCTTGCAACTCCGCCCTCAGGAATTCCGAGACCTTGTCGGTGTTGCCCCGAAGCGAGATCGCGTCGTGGGCGGGATCGTCGTACGAGTATTCCGTCGCCAGGTGCCGCACCGCGGTCTCGCTCTGCACGGTGACGAACGCTTCGTAGTCCTCGACGTCGAACGAGGCTTGCGCGGTCTCCCGGACCTTCCAGACCACGACCGCGGCGATCTCGACCGGGTTTCCGGCCTGGTCGTTCACCTTGATGGTGGCGCCGTTCAGGCTCCGGACCCGTAGCGAGATGCGCTTTCGCGTATTGAACGGGTTGGTCCACCACCAACCGCTCTGACGCACCGTCCCGACGTAGCTCCCGAACAGGATCAGCACCACCGCCTGATTCGGCTGCACGGTGAAGAGCCCGGTCGCCGAGAGGACGGCGAGGATCGCGCAGGGCAGGGTGACGATCAGGATCGAAACCGGCTGGTCCGAGCGAATCGCCCCCACGATCGAGACGACGGCGGTCGCGACGAAGAGAAGGCAGACGACGAGGCCGAGGGGGCCTCCCAGCGCCTTCACGGAACGTTCGGTGGTCATGTTCGATGCCTCCGCGTGGATGGGTCGGTTGCGAAACCCTGTTTGATACCGTTATGATATCATAATGATTGCAAAGGATTCAAGAAATCGGCCCCCGGTCGAAACGATTGTGGCTTCATATTTTATGGGAGCGTGGCCGCGCCGTGCCGGCGTCTACCGCACCAGCTTCTTGTACTTGAGGCGGTGCGGCTGGTCCGCGGCCGATCCGAGGCGCATGTGGCGGTTGGCCTCGTACTCCTGGAAGTTCCCCTCGAACCACACCACGCTCCCGTCGTCCTCGAACGCGATCATGTGGGTCGCGATGCGGTCGAGGAACCAGCGATCGTGCGAGATCACGACGACGGAGCCCGCGAACTCGAGGATCGCCTCTTCCAGCGCGCGCAGCGTGTCCACGTCGAGGTCGTTCGTGGGCTCGTCGAGCAAGAGCAGGTTGCCGCCCGAGCGGAGGAGCTTCGCCAGGTGGACGCGGTTTCGCTCGCCGCCGGAGAGGTTCTTGACCGGCTTCTGCTGGTCCGCGCCCTTGAAGTTGAACGCCGCCACGTAGGCGCGGGAGGGAATCTCCCGGTCGCCCATCTTCAGCGTGTCCTCGCCGCCCGAGATTTCCTCCCAGACGGTCTTCGTCCCGTCCAGCGCGTCGCGCGACTGATCGACATAGGCGAGGGAGACCGTGTCGCCGAGGCGAAGGCTGCCCGCGTCCGGCTTCTCCGCGCCCGCGATCATTCGGAAGAGCGTCGTCTTGCCGGCGCCGTTCGGGCCGATCACGCCGACGATCCCGCCGGGCGGGAGCGCGAACGCGAGGCCGTCGATCAGCACCCGGTCGCCGTAGCCCTTGACCAGATCCTTCGCCTCGACGACGAGGCTGCCGAGCCGGGGGCCGGGCGGGATCGAGATTTCGAGGCGCTCCGTCCGCTTCTCGGCGTCCTGTTCGAGCAGCCGCTCGTACGCAGTGACGCGCGCCTTGCTCTTGGCCTGACGGGCGCGCGGCGAGAGGCGGATCCACTCGAGCTCGCGCTGCAGGGTGCGCTGTCGCGCCGACTCCTGCTTCTCCTCCAGGGCGAGGCGCGCCTGCTTCTGGTCGAGCCACGAGGAGTAGTTCCCCTCCCAGGGGATGCCGCGCCCGCGGTCGAGTTCCAGGATCCAGCCGGCCACGTTGTCCAGGAAGTAGCGGTCGTGGGTGACGGCGACGACGGTGCCGGGGAATTCCTTGAGAAAGCGCTCCAGCCACGCCACCGACTCCGCGTCCAGGTGGTTGGTCGGCTCGTCGAGAAGCAGCATGTCGGGGCTGCTGAGCAGGAGGCGGCAGAGCGCCACCCGCCGCCGTTCGCCGCCGGAGAGCGTCTTCACCTCGGTCTCGCCGGGGGGGACGCGGAGGGCATCCATGGCGATCTCGATGGTGCGGTCGAGCTCCCACGCGTTCTTGGCCTCGATCTCGGCCATCACCCGCCCGTGCTCCTCCATCACCTGCTCCATCTCGTCGGCGTCGAGGCTCTCGCCCAGGCGCAGGTTCAGCTCGTTGAACCGGTCGAGGAGGGCCTTCGTGGCCGCGACCCCCTCCATGACGTTGCCGAGAACGTCCTTGGATTCGTCGAGGGCGGGTTCCTGGGGCAGAAACCCGATCTTGATCCCCTTGGCCGGGCGGGCCTCGCCCATGTAGCCGTCCTCGATGCCGGCCATGATCCGAAGCAAGGTCGACTTGCCCGCGCCGTTCAGGCCGAGGACGCCGATCTTGGCGCCGGGATAGAACGACAAGGAGATGTCCTTCAGGACTTCCTTGTTCGGGGGATAGACCTTGCTGACCTTGTGCATCGTGAAAATGAACTGTGGCGCCATCGGGCGAAAATCCTCGCGTGGAAGGGGAGTCGGCTACGGCGGGCGCGGTCGATGCGGCGTGCCGCGAACGGCCACGAAGTATATACTGTCCTGTCTCGGCGGTGAAGTCGCCCGCGAGGCGAACATCCGCCGAATCCGTGCTCCCCGAGGAGGAACGATGTCCGCGAAAGTAACGATCCGCAATAACGGCCCGGTCCGAATCGAGGGGGAGTTCACCGTCGTCGACCAGAACGGGGCGCCGTTCGACCTGGCGGGCCGCACGGTGATCTCGCTCTGCCGGTGCGCCCAGTCGTCCAACAAGCCGTTTTGCGACGGAACCCACAACAAGTGCGGCTTCGACTCCGCCGTCGAGGCCCGCGCGCTCCCGCCACCGGCGACCAAGCCCGCCTAGCCCAAACTCTCTGGCGCGCGCCGCAGGGAACGCGTATCATCCTTAGTTCCAGCGGATTGCCTTGCCACGCGCCTCGCGTGGCCGAGGCCGTCCGACCCCGAATTCGGAGGAAGGCCGTGCATCTCGCCGAGCAACAATCGACCGGAGCCTCATCGGTCCTCTATCCCGCCGTGCGTCCCCAGGGGCGTCCCTTCACGGCCGAGGACTTGTGGAAGATCCAGCGCGTGGGCACCGCCGCGCCGTCGCCGGACGGCCGCGCGATCGTGGTGCCGGTGACGAGCTACGACATGGAGCTGAACAAGGGCCGGACCCGTCTCTGGTGGGTCCCGACCGGCGAGGGGGCGCCTCGCCCCATCACGGCCGACGACGCTTCCGCCGGCGAACCTTCGTTCTCGCCCGACGGGAAGCGGATCCTCTTCACCCGGGCCCAGGGAGAGGACAAGCCCCAGCTCTACGTCCTTCCGTTGGACGGCGGCGAGGCCGAGCGCCTCACCGACCTCCCCCTGGGCGTCTTCGACCCGCGGTGGTTCCCGGACGGTCGCCGCGTTCTGTTCGGCGCGTACCTCCTCTCCGAGGCGCCCACGCCGGAAGGAACCAAGGCGCTGGTCGCGTCGCGCGCCAAGGACCCCGTGAACGCCCACGTCACGGAAGACCGCCTCTACCGTTTCTGGGATCGCTGGCTGACCGGAGGCGAGCATCCGCATCTGTTCGCGCTCGATCTCGAATCCCGGCAACTCAGCGATCTGACGCCCCAAGGCACCGGTTGGTTCGACTTCATGGAGCCGGGCGGCCAATACGACATTTCTCCCGACGGCTCGGAGGTCGCGTTCGTGGCGAATTCGAGCGCGCCGCCCCACCGCTTGCTCCGCTGGGCGCTCTACACCGTCCCGACGTCGGGAAAGGGGACGATCCGCTGTCTCACGCCCGAGGGGACGCCCGCCGAGGCGTCCTCGGAAATGCACCGCCCCCGCTACTCGCCGGACGGCGCCTCGATCGTGTACGGGGCGCAGCGCGATCCCTACTTCTACGCCGATCGCGTCCGTCTGGTCCGCCATGACCGCGTCGCCGGCACGCACGTCCTGCTGACCGATGGGTGGGACCGTTCCCCGGCGGCCTGGGAGTTCGCCGCGGACGGGTCCTTGATCCTCGAGTGCGAGGATCGAGCGCGTGTGGCCCTCTTCCGCATGGAGTCCCTCACGCCCCAGGCCGGCGCGAGCCCGAAGCCGATCCATGGGACGGGCACCGTGTCCGGGCTTCGCGCGGGGCGGGACGGCCGCCTCTATTTCACGCATCAGTCGCTGTCGGCTCCGGCCGAGGCCGCCTCCTGCCGCGCCGACGGCGCCGAGTTCCGCAAGCACACCCGCTTCAACGACCCGCTCCTCCAAGAGATCGCGCTCGGCGAAGTGCGGGAGATGATCTTCGAGGGCGCGGACGGAGACCCGGTCCAGATGTACGTCGCGCTTCCGCCCGGGTTCGACCCCGCGAAGAAGTGGCCGCTGATCCACGTCATTCACGGCGGACCGCACGCCGCGGCGGGCGACAATTTCCACTATCGATGGAACCCGCACCTCTTCGCGGCGCCCGGTTACGTGGTCGCCACCGTGAACTTCCACGGGTCGACGTCGTGGGGTCAGAACTTCGCGGCCTGCATCCAGGGCGGGCACGGAGACAAGCCGTTCACGGACATCCAGCGGGCCACGGACGCCTTGATCGAGACGGGGTTCATCGACGAGGCGCGCATGGCGGCGACGGGCGGCAGCTACGGGGGCTATCTGGTCTGCTGGATCGCCGGGAACACCGATCGCTTCCGCTGCCTGGTGAATCACGCGGGCGTGTTCGACCTGTTGGCCGAGTACGCGAGCGACGTGACGCAGGGACGCCACCAGGCCTACGGCGGCGAGCCGTGGGACCGCCTCGACGCGATCGATCGCTGGAACCCGGCGCGCTTCGCCCGCGGGTTCACCACCCCCATGCTCGTGATCCACGGCGAGCGCGACTATCGCGTGCCGCACACGCAGGCGCTGGCCGTCTACAATATCTACAAGGCCAAGGGGATCGACGCGCGGCTGCTCTTTTTCCCCGACGAGAATCATTGGGTCCTGAAACCGCGCAATTCGATCGTTTGGAACCGGGAAGTGCGGGATTGGCTCGCGCGCTGGCTCGGGTAACGAGGAACGCCACGTACGGACGGGCCGCACATCGCGGCCACGATCCGGGGGCGAAACAGAGAAGGAGCAGCGTATGAAGGGAATCATCGAAAGCGGCACGCTTCGGCGTGCCTCCACGGCCGTTCTCGCGGTCGCGTTGTTCGGATTCATGGCCGGCTGCTCCGGGCAGCAGAAGGCGGCGGAAGCCGAGAAGGAGAAGTCGGAGACGCTGACCGCGGGGACGACGTTCGTCGCCTCCCTTCAAAGCACGATCGATACGGGGAAGAACAAGGCCGGCGAGAAGATCTCGCTTCGCACGCTGGAGCCGGCGCGCGTGAACGAGATGGACGTCGTGCCCGCGGGCGCCACGATCAACGGCGAGATCACGCACATCGATCCGGCCGGGCGCATCGCCGGAGGCGCCGAGCTGACCCTTCGCTTCACGGAGCTCGTGATGCCCGACGGCAAGTCGTACGCCATCTCCTGTGACCCGTACCGGCAGACCGGCAAGGGCGAGGGCAAGTCGAGCGCGCTTCAGATCGGCGGCGGCGCGGCGGCCGGGGCCCTGGTCGGCGGTCTCCTGGGCGGCAAGAAGGACATCGGGAAGGGAGCGGCAGCGGGTGCGGTGGTGGGCACCGGCGTCGCCGTCGCTACCAAGGGTGACCAAATCGTGCTTCCGGCGGGACAGAAGCTGAAGGTCTCGCTGACCGCGCCGGTCACCATCGTGACGAAGCCCGTCACTTCCTAATCGAGCACCGCGCCCAACGCCCATGCGCTGGTCGTGGCAAGTCGCGAAGGTCGCGGGGATCCCGGTTCGGGTTCACGCGACCTTCGCGCTTTTCATCATCTGGATCTTCGTCGCCTCCCTGACGGGCGGTCAGGGCCTCGGCCGCGCGGCGCAGGGTTCGGGGACGATCCTCGCCATCTTCGCCTGCGTCGTGCTCCACGAGCTGGGGCACGCGCTCACGGCCCGCCGCTTCGGCGTCAAGACCCGCGACATCACGCTCCTCCCCATCGGGGGCGTCGCCCGCCTCGAGCGAATTCCCGAGAAGCCGTTCCAGGAGATCGCGATCGCGCTGGCGGGGCCCGCGGTGAACGTGGTCATCGCCGCGTCGTTGGCCCCGATCGTCCTGCCCGTCCTCGGGCGGGTCTCCGCGCCCTCCGCGGTCGGCTACCTCGTAACCTGGTTTCCGGCACGGATCTTCTTCGTCAACGTCATGCTCGTGCTCTTCAACCTGATCCCCGCGTTTCCCATGGACGGGGGCCGCGTGCTTCGCGCGGCGCTCGCGACCCGGCTCGACTACGTGCGCGCCACGCAGATCGCCGCGGGCGTCGGACAGGGGATCGCGCTCCTCTTCGGCCTGGGCGGGCTCTTGAACGGCGAGCCGATGCTCCTCTTCATCGCCCTCTTCGTCTTCATCGGCGCGACGCAGGAATCGGCGGCGGTGCAGATGCGCTCGGTCTTCACGGGCGTTCCCGTCACCCGCGCGATGATCCGCGACTTCCGGACGCTCCGCCCCGAGGATCCGCTCTCGCGCGCGGTGGACCTTCTCCTCGAGGGACACCAACAGGACTTCCCCGTCCTCGGCGCGCGGCCCGGCGAGCCGCCGCTCGGCATCTTGACCCGGACGGATCTCCTGAAGGCGCTCGCCGAGGGGCGCACCGATCGTCCCGTCGGCGACGCGACGCGCCGGAATTGCGGGACGGCGCATCCGCGCGATCTCCTGGAGGACGTCTTTCGAAGGATGGAAGAGGGCGGATGCCCGGCGATTCCGGTGGTGGGGGACGACGGCGAGATCGTGGGGATGGTGACGCTGGAGAACGTGGGGGAGCTTGCGATGGTGCGCGCCGCGCTGGATCGGGGCCGTGCCCGCGATCCGGGCGCGCCCCCGCGCTGATCGCGGCCTCGCGGTGATCGCGGCTCTACCCGATCAGTGCTTCGCCAGTTCCTCGATGAACGGGTCGGCCCCGACGAGGCGCGCCAAGTCGCCTCCGCGGGGGAGCCGGATCCAGAACGCGGCTCCGGACCCGCCGGGATCGCTTCCCGCCGCGACCGTCCCGCCGTGCAACTCCACGAATCGCCTGGCCAAGTGGAGGCCGAAGCCGAGGCCGTCCTTGCATCGCTTCAACTCGCCCGAGGCGGCCTGCTCCAGATCGAAGACGAGCGCGGCCGTTTCGGGCGGGACCGGCGGTCCCGAGTCGCGGATCTCGATGGTCACGCTGTCGTCGCGGAGCCACGTCGAGACGCGGACGCGTCCCTTGGGTGGAGAGAATCGGATCCCGTTCCGGACCAGGCTGAGCACCGCCTGCCGAAGCTTGCCCGGATCGAGGTGTTGATCGGGGATGTTCTGATCCAGCGCCGTCTCGAGCGAGATTCCCCGCGCCTCCGCCATCGGGCGCACGGCGTCGATGGCCGCGCGCACCGCGTCGTTCACGTTCGACACGGTGAGCTCCATCATGTAGCGGCCGAGCTCCAGGCGCACGACGTCGAGCACGTCCTCGACGAGGCCCATCATCCGTTGCGCCTCGGTCCGGAGGCGTGCGGTGAATTCCAGCCGCATGGACGGCGTCATCTTCTTCTCGTTCTGATCGAGGACCTCGGAATAGGCGACGATCGTGGTGAGCGGGGATTTGAGCTCCGCGGTCGCCGCCGAGAGGAAGGAATCGCGGAACACACCGGCGGGCGGAATGGTTTCGGCCGGCGCCGCGGTCCCGATCGTGCTCGTGCTCTGACGCAGGCGCTCCATCACGCGCGCGCGGTCGATCACGGCGGCCACGTTGTCGGCGAACAGCTGCCCGACGTCCCGGTGGTCGAGGGTGAAGGGCGCCGCCTTCGCGGCGCGGCACACTTGCAGGACCGCCACGGTGCGGTTCTCGATTCCGATCGGCAGGATCAGCACCGACCCCGTATCGGCGTGCGTCGCGAAGAAGGCCGCGTAGCGGGCCGCCTTGTCGCTCGAGTGCATGAGGATCGGCTCGCGGTGCCGTGCCGACCATCCGACCGCGCCATCGCCCAGGGCCACGTCCGGTTCGGGGTCGCGCGGCGCCAAGCCGAACGTCGAGCGGCAGGAAAGCGTCTTGCTGTCCGGTTCGTAGAGAAAGAGGGACACGTCGTGCGAGTGCAGCGTGGACGCCACGCGCCGGACGGTGATCTCGAGGATCGTTTCGAGCGGCAACTCCATGTGCAGGTTGTTGCCGAGCTGGAAGAGCGACGTCAGCTCCGCCAGCCGACCGCGCGACTGCTCCAGCTCCATCTGGTCGTGCATCAACTTCTGGCGGAACTGGTTGATCTCGCGCTGCTGGTGAATCATGTACAGGCAGAAGAGCGTGGTCAGCCCGACGAGGCCGACCAGGAGCATCCAGCCTCCGCCCACCGGGAGCCGGTCGCCCAGGAAGCCGGAGCGGACGAGCGACACGTAGAGGGAAGGAATCGTGGCGCTGAAGGAGAGGATGATGAGGATCGCGAGGCCAAGGATGCCCCAAGTCCTGCGATCGAACTGGATCTGCGACTGACGCGCGCGGTCTGGATTCGTTGCCACGATACGGACACCCCCGAGAAAGGACGGTCGTTCTGCCTCGGGCATTCATCGGCTGAAACGGACGGAATCTGGAGCCCAAGTTGAGGTCCGCGATCCCCCCTTTCCCTTTGGGGATTTGGCGGTTAGAGTGACGGACCGATGAGCGTTCTCCGCAGCCACGTCAAGCCGTCGTCCGAGGACTTCCAGCGCAACCGCAAGCACCATGAGGGCTTGGCGGCGGACCTGAGGCGGCGCCTCGAAGGCGCCGCGAAGGGCGGCTCCGAGCAGGCGGTCCGCCTGCACCGGGACCGCGGGAAATTCCTGGCGCGGGAGCGGATCGAACGACTCCTCGATCCGGACACGCCCTTCCTCGAGCTCTCGGCCCTGGCCGCCGGTGGGATGTACGGCGACGAGGTTCCATCCGCCGGGATCGTGACCGGCGTCGGGCGGATCTCCGGACGGGAGTGCGTGGTCGTCGCGAACGACGCCACCGTCAAGGGCGGCACCTATTATCCGATCACGATCAAGAAGCACATCCGCGCCCAGGAGATCGCGCTCGAG
>Ga0075434_100001027_pt1 | contig 22713 bp, 23 predicted proteins | sample RhiMethybrSRZTD3_FD_75298 | JGI IMG/M metagenome (GOLD analysis project Ga0075434, IMG submission 75298) | Populus rhizosphere microbial communities from Tennessee, USA - Rhizosphere MetaG P. TD hybrid SRZTD3 | ecosystem: Host-associated > Plants > Roots > Rhizosphere > Soil | place: USA... | reverse complement strand
AAAGACCGTCACCGATCTGTCGCGCCAGTCGGGCGCACCGCAGGATGATCTGCTTTCGCAACTCTCCAAGTATCTACCCACCGTGATCGATCGGTTGACGCCGAACGGCCAGCTTCCGAACCAGGCGGACCTGGGCTCGGGATATCGCAGCCGGTAGCCGCCGAGCGCACCGGCGACTTCGCGGCCCGCCTGGCCCTGCCGGCCGCAAGGGCCGCTGCCGCACCGGCGTGGGCGCAGACTGCCGGAGACCTCAGCCCCGGCGATTGCGAGAGGGCCCGCGCCTCAGGCGCGGGCCCCCGCGCTTGGTCTTGCCGCACCGGGGGCGCGCGGGCTCTCGAAGCCGCGGCCGCGCCAGAGAAAATGCCCGATCGATTGGCAGCGGCGCGCCGGCCGGCACCCTCGTCGCATCGTCTGAGCGCGCGACGCCGCCATGGGGAAAGCCCTCGCTGCTCCGAGGCGTTGAGAGCTGACAATCTCACCGCAGCTTTATATAACTGACCCGGGTCGTTGTGAGCACAGCGCGCGTGGTGACGAGACACGCCGGTGCGGTTGGGGGGTGCGCATGACAATGGCTGCTAGGCCCGCTTTGCCCGTTCTCCTAGCCTATCCGCGCTGGTCGCCTTCGTCCTCGGCTGCGACGGCGTATCGGCACAACAGCCGCGGGCGTGCGTGGCGCTACTGATCGGCAACCAAGCCTACAATGCGGCGGTCGGCCCCCTCAAATCCGCACAACGATATCGCCTTGATTGGCGGCGCGCTCGAGAAGCTGGGCTTTAAGACAAGCCTCATTCAGGACGCGGACTACCGCGCTATCGACGTCGCCATCAAACGCCATATTCAAACCGTGCGCCGAGAGGAGGCAGGGACGATCAGCTTCGTCTACTGCTCGGCGCATGGCGCCGCTGACCCCCGAGGCAACCGTGCACCAGAGCTCCGCGCAGTGCCTTGCGCTGTGCGCGCCGACGCTTAAAGTGTCGGTGAGGGCGATAGTTTGGACATGGACTATCAAATCTTAGAAATGTTTACCAAAAACAGCACAAATTGGGCATTTCTGTCACTAAAGCATTACGCTGCAGGAATAGTTGTTGTCCTGACGGGTGGGCCTCGCTGGAAGGACCACATTAATGGCAGGTATACTGACAAAGGGGATGCAGGTCCGCGAAAGGGGTGCACGGCTCGATTCGCCATGGCGCGTCGTCGGGCAAGGGCGATTTGGCGTGATCTGTCGACGCGCCCAAGGCGGCAACGTCACGACGCGTTGCTTCAAGCCAGAGGAATTGCAAAGGACTGAGGAGCCCTCGGAGTTGGTCCGCAGCTTGGCTGAAGAGGACGTCGTCCATTGCCTCGGCTAAAAACGACTCTGTCACGGCGAGCGAGCCATCAAGCCCCGCGCAACCCTTTTTTGGCCGATCGCGCCTGACAATCCTTGTCTTTTCGCGCTTTGGCGCCTTGCGGATCGCGGCCTTGCAAAGCCGCTGCGGCAAATCTCGAGCACCCGGTTTGGCGATAATGCGCAGGTCTGCCTCAGGCCATTCCGACCAGCAGCTGCTTGAATTTGTCGGTGGCCCGGCGTCGGGCGGCATCCGCTGTCGGGGAGGCTCCGCCCATGCCGAAGTAGCCATGGATCATGCCGGGCTCGCGGAAATAACTGACGGGGACACCGGCCGACGCGAGGCGCTTGGCATAGGCCTCGCCTTCATCCCGCAGGGGATCGAATTCCGCCGTGCAAACCACGGCCGGCGCCAGCCCGTGGAGCTCGGCGGCCCGCAGCGGCGAGACCCGCGGATCAGCGGCGTCATGCGGCTCGGCAAGGTAGGCACGCGCAAAAAAACGCATCGCCTCGAGCGTCAGAAAATAACCCTCCGCGTTCTCCGCCCTCGAGGGGTATCGGGCGTCTTCGCTGGTCTCACCGTAGCCGCCGACGACGTCGGTTGCCGGATAAATCAAGAGTTGGGCCGCGAGCGCGTGCGCCTCGTTGCGCCAGGCGAGCGCCACGGCCGCAGCCAAGTTGCCTCCAGCGCTGTCGCCGCCCACGCCCAGTCTCTTGGCATCGCCCCCGAGCTTGTCGATATGGCGTTGCGCCCATTGCGTGGCAGCGTAGCAGTCCTCGAAGGCGCAGGGGAAAGGGGCTTCCGGCGGACGGCGATAGTCCACGCTCAGCACGACGGCCTCGAGTTCGATCGCCAGCGTTCGGGCCAGCCGATCGTGTGTGTAGAGATCGCCGGCGACCCATCCCCCGCCATGGAAATACATTAACGTGCCGGTCGGCATGCGGCTGGGCCGGTAAATGCGCGCCGCAAGCGAGCCGGCGGCGGTGGGAATTTCCGTGTCCGCAACGGCAGCGGGCTGGGGCAGCGGCACATCCTTGCGGGAGTCGGCCAATGCCACCAGGTCCTGGCGCGCGCGGGCGGGCGTCAGGCTCGCCGCATCCCTGAGGGGCAACAGCGGCAGGATCCTTGCAAGATCGGGGTCAAGTCCGCTTGCCTTTGCCATGGTCGCGATCTCCCTGCTCGCTGCCTCGCTGGGCCGAGGCCATTGCCATACTGCCGGTCCTTACAGGGCCAAGTAGCGCTTCTTGACGGCGTCGTCGTTTTTCAGTGCGTCGCTGCTGTTACGGTACACGATCCGGCCGTTGTCGATGACGACCGCGTGGGGCTGGCGATGCCCCGGCAGAAATGCATGTTCTGCTCCGCCAGCAGCACGGTGACCCCCATGTCACGCAGGCGACGCAAGAGTTCGCCAATGCGTGCGACAATGACGGGCGCAGCCCTTCACTCGGTTCGTCCAGCAAGAGGCCGATCGGATTACCCATCAGCGTGCGGGCGATGGTCAACATCTGCTGCTCGCCGCCCGAGAGCCGCCCGCCCAGCCGGTTCCGCGCGGCTCAAGCCGATCTCGAGCAAGCAGCCGTTGCGGGATCACGAACCGACCATGGCCGCGCGGCGGGACTGAATGGTCGGCATGCCGATCTTGATGGGTTTGTTCTGCGCCCGCGAGACGAACGGGAAACCTGCCACGCTCGCCGCGGCGCCGGCCAGAACCTGACGCCGGCTGCGGCGATTGTCGCGCCTTTTGGGCATCGATTTCCTCCTTTGGCGCCCCCGCAATCCTCGGAGCGCTGTTGTTGCTTTTATGCGCAAGACTTTGAAATAGCGGGTGGTCCCCGGTCAAGCCATCAGAAGTTCAAGCCGGGTGCGACGAGCCTGCATTGCTCGATCGCGCGCCCGGCCCTTTCCTCGCGTGGCCTTGTGCCCATGACCGTGCCGACGCCTCAGGGGTGCGGCAGGTACTTGCGGAACCAGGCGGTGGTCTCCGCCATGACCTGACCAAAAGCCGGCTCGGTGTAGACCTCGTAGTGTCCGAAGCCGCGCAAGGTCACCAGCTTTTTCGGCTCGCCGGCCTTGGCAAACAGCACCTCGGACTCCTGCGGAGGCACCAGGCGGTCGTCATCCGTAGTGATGAACAGGATCGGGCGCGGGGCAATTTTGTCGACGACCCACTCGGGATGAAAGCTCAAGGTATCGTCGATGAATTCGAGCGGCAGGTCGTTGACCGCGGCGGGATTGGCGCGGCGCGCGGCCGCGGCCAGCTCGGCCGACTGGCGATCGGGCAGCAGGATTTGCGAGCGCTCGACAAACGCGGAATGGCCATCTCGCACGCGTTTCTCCCGATCGGACTTGGCGAGCTCGAGCAGATCGTGCCATTCGTCCGGTCGGCGCACGCTGCGCATCCATCGGCTGCCGTTGCCGATGCCGACCACGCTGACGATGCACTTGACCCGCGGGTCGACGGCCCCGACCCAAACCACGGTGGCCCCGCCATAGCTGGTGCCATAGATACCAAGGCGCTCCGGATCAACGTGCGACTGTAAAGAGAGGAATGTGAGTGCGGCCCCAACGTCCGCGACCCGCCCGTAAGGCGCGAGGCGGCTGCGCGGGCCCTCACTCTCGCCCCAACCCTTGTAGTCGAAGGTGAGCACGATGTAGCCAGCAGCGTTGAGGACGCGGGCATTGTCCGGCAGATAGAGGTCCTTCACACCCGTGTAGCCGTGACACAGCACGATGGCGGCGCGCCGATCGCTGGGGCGGAGGTCCGGTGGCAGGTAAAGATCACCGGAAAGCTTCGAGCCCTCGCTGTAGAAAGTCACGGCAGCTTTCATCGCCTTTTCTCCTCAACGGCAGCAGGCGGGGCCGCGAAATGCGGCATGATCTCCTTGGCAAATCGCTCCAGTGCAGCCGTCGACGCGGTCGGTTCGACCAGCAAGACATAGTCGACGCCTCCGGCTGCGAGCTTCTCAAGGCGCGCTATGATCTCGGCCGGCGTCCCCAGCAAGGCGGATTCCTCGCTGGCGAGATCGGCTTCCTGCTCGGCAGAGATGTTGTGGTAGCGCTCGGCGCCGGGTCCACGCGCGAGGCCGCCGATCGCTTTCAGCACCTTGAGGCGTAGGTCCAGGGCCTGCCGGCGCTCCTCCGCGCTGTCGACGATCTGCAGGGCGCGCGCGACGCCGATCTGACCGGGGCGATAGGCCCGAGCCTGCGCTTTGAGCTCGTCGCGGTAGGCGGCAACCCGCTCGATGATGAGCTCGACCGGCGCAACCTGGTCGAGCAACAGATTGAAGCCTTCGCGCGCCGCGCGTCGGATCGAGTCCAGGCTGCCGGCTCCCATCCAGAGCGGCGGATGGGGTTGCTGGACCGGGCGCGGCTCGATGAGGATGTTCTCGAACTGCCAATAGCGCCCATGGAAGGAAAATCGCCCCTGGGCGGCCCAAGCTTGACGCAGGAACGCCATGGCCTCGTCGAAGCGCGCCGTGGCTTCCACAATCGGGATGGCAAAGCCGGTGAACTCTTGCTGCCGGTAGCCTTTGCCGACGCCGAAATCCAAACGCCCCGCGGAGAGAAGATCGAGCGTCGCCACCTGCTCGGCGAGGAGCGCGGGATTGTGCCATGGCAAGACCACCACCGCCGTGCCGAGGCGGAGGCGTCGGGTACGTCCGGCGAGGTAGCTTAGGAAGTTCAGCGAGGCGGAGAGCTGGCCGACACCGGTAAAGTGGTGCTCGACCACGAAGAGGCTATGAAAGCCGAGATCTTCGGCGCGCAAGACGTAGTCGATGTACTTGGCGTAGCCGACGCTGTCTCCGACGGGACCCTCACCCGACGACTTGGCTCCCCCGAACAGGCCAAATTTCATAGGGTATCTCCACGCCGGGCGGCTCGGGCCAGATCGAGGCTGCCACTAGCATGCCATAAAGTTTCAAGCGCCAGGTAGGGGCCTCTTGGGGGGCCTGCGACTAACCGTTGCCGGTCCAGCGCAGGATGGCGCCCAAGATGGCTTCCGTTGGGCCGCTGATGAGGCGCGAGATGATGTTGAGGTCGACGCCGACCTGGGCGCCAAGCACCGGGGCCACTAGCATGAGCGTGAGAAGGATCATCACCCCATAAGGCTCGAGCCGGGCCAGCGGCAGGGCCAAGACATTGGGCAGCAAACCGACGGCGACCCGGCCGCCATCGAGCGGCGGCAGAGGCAGCATGTTGAAGACCGCCAGCACCACGTTGATGATGAGCGCGTTGCGCAAATTCTGCGCCAGCCACAGAGCGCTTTGCGCCGGAAAATAGGCCAGCACGTGAAACAGGAGGGCCGCCAGCGTGGCAAGCACGATGTTGGTCGCGGGACCGGCGACGGCGACCAGGACCATGTCGCGGCGCGGCTGCTTAAGCGCGGCAAAATTGACCGGTACGGGCTTGGCGTACCCAAACAGGAACGGCGCGCGCAGAATAAGGAGCAGCCCGGGCAAGAGCAGGGTGCCAAAAGGATCGATATGCTTTAGCGGATTGAGGCTCACCCGCCCCAAGCGCCAGGCCGTGCTGTCACCCAACAGATAGGCGGCATAGCCATGCGCGGCTTCGTGCAGCGTAATGGCGATGATGACCGGCAGCACCCAGGTAGAGGCCGTGTAGAGCATTTCCGGTGACATGGGCGTAGCCGCCGATCCATAAGGCCGCACGCGGCAAAAAAGGGGACTGGAAGGTCCCGTTCGCAGGTATCCAACCAGCATCGCGCCTCTGAGCTTGGCCAATTGCCTCTGGCACGTCAATTGACATGAGGGCAATCGCCGCCTCGATCGCGGCGGCGGACCCGCCAAGACGCCCAGCCGCGCGCCCCCGCGCGTCGGCCCCGCTCTCTGGAGACGGCACGTCGGGCCCTCGCCGCTGCCGCCCTTGCTGATGCTCCCCTGCGGCTTGTGCGCTCCCCAGCGGGCCAAAGGCCCGAGGCCAACTCTGAAGACAAACCCCTAGGCGTCAGTCCAGCTGGTTTATCAACAACAACAGCACTCCGCGTCCGTCCTTTCAATTGACCCCGTTCACTCACCGTCTCGTGATTTGTGTGGAGGCCTAGGAGTGCGCGAGAACCTCCGCCGTGGGGACCCGCACGTTTGTTCTTGAGGGCAGGATGAAACGCGAGCGTCCAGCAGATGATATTCGGCGTTGGGCAATCAAGGCACGCCTGCAGGGCGTGCCGAGCCGTGAAATCGCGCATAGCCTCGAGCGAAGTCACGAGACCATCAAGGGCTACCTCGGCAGTTGTGGTGGCACGGTGGAAGGCACCTACTATTTGAACGCGCTGACGGCCAGAGCGCTCTTCACCGAACAAGAGCTGGTGGAGCTCGGCGCGGTTTGGAACGGGCGCTGCTGGGTCGGTCCGGGGCGCAGCAAACGCGAGGTCTAGCGCGCGTGCCGGCCGGCCGACCGCCGGCGGCGCTGGTCGCGACCGATACTCCCCTTAATGGGGGATAGCCGAAGGCGTCGCCATACCCTCTGGTCCTCGCATCTAGACCCAAGCATCTCCTCCACCGCGCAGCCTGTTGCGGGCGCTGCGTGTGCCTATCGCGTCCTTCGCGTCGCGATTGGCCGATGATCCTTGGCACGCAAGGGATCCGCCCCATGCGGCGCGATGGCGATGAAGACAGGTTGCGCTTTGTCTTGGTGACCACGTTTTTGTTGGCGCTCGTGGCCATCCTGATCGTCGTTGCCCTCTTCGTGCACCAAGCCTGAGTGCAACCGACGGTGTGCACGGGCCGCAGCCCGGCCGCTCGAGGGCCAAAGGCGGAGCCCGCACAACGCGCTGGCATCCCTGGCCCCGCCAGCCCTGGCTGGCCCATGGGCAATGCGTCACCTAAACACTGATGAGCCGCCGCCGACCAAGCCAGACAAAGCGCTAGGCGTTGCCAGCAAACGGGGACATAGAATGGGGTGATGCCGATCTACCCCAGCAGGCAGTTGAGGGAGACGCTGAGAATGGAACCTGTCGCCTCGCGGAACATCAGCTTCGTCAGTCATTCCGAGCTTGGGGGCCGCGGCGACGGCGTCCAGGTCATGGTGCATCGCGGTTTTGCCTACATCGGTCACGGCTTCAGCAATGGCATCACGATCGTCGACGTACGTGACGCGAAGAACCCGCGGGTTGTGGATTTTATCGCCTGCCCCAAGGGCACACGCGCCATCCACTTACAGACGCATGACGACCTGCTGTTGGCCGTCAATGCTCCGAGCGTGTGGACGATGCAAGAGTTTCAAGACGACAAGGCCTATTTCGGGGGCTCGCCCGCCGACACGCTCAAAGACCAAAGCCGCTTCACCTCGGGCATCCGCATCTATGACATCTCGAAGCCCGACAAACCTCGCGAGATCGGCTTCATGCCGGTCATCGGTTTGGGCCCGCATCGTATCTGGTATACGGGGGGACGTTACGCCTATGCCTCCATTCATTTCGCCGATTTTACCGACCACATCTTTGCCGTGATCGACGTCGCAGATCCGTGCAAACCGGAGCTGGCGGGTCGCTGGTGGCTTCCGGGCATGTGGCGCGCCGGTGGAGAAAAGCCGACCTGGCGCGAGGGCAAACGATACGCCTTGCACCATGGCTTGGTCTCCGGAAGCATCGCCTATGCGGCCTGGCGCGACGGCGGTTTGACCGTGCTCGATATCGCCGACCCGGCCAACCCAAAGCTGCTGGCGTGGCGCAACACGGATCCTCCCTTCGGTGGCGGCACGCATTCGCCCTTGCCGTTGCCCGACCGCAACCTCCTGGTGCTTGCCGACGAGCCGACCTCGGCCAATTGCAAGGAGGGCTTGCGCTACATCTGGATGTTCGATGTGCGCGAGCCGCGCAATCCCGTGAGCATTGCCACCTTTCCGCAGCCCGCCGAGGCAGACTATTGCAGCAAGGGCGGCAATTTTGGGCCGCACAACCTGCACGAAAATCGGCCGGGGGCCTTCCGGAGTTCACGTCTGATCTTTGCGACCTACTATAATGCCGGCGTGCGGGCCTACGATATTGCCGATCCATTCCGGCCGCGCGAGGTCGGATTTTATGTGCCGCCCAATCCGACCCGCATGATGGATCCGCGACCCAACCGCCCGCAGGTCATTCAGTCTTGCGACTGTTATGTCGATCCGACTGGGCTCATGTATCTGACGGATCCCAATGCCGGCCTGCACATTCTGCAATTCGAGGGAGACCTGACGGCTTAGTGCGCTCGGCCTGCCGCGCCAGGCTTGCCAAGGGCTGGTTGACACTTCGGCCGTTCGCCGGGATCCTGGTGTGGTGCCGGTATTCGCAGGAGGGTCGCATGGCTGATGTGCTGCCACTCAAGACGAGATCGCTACGCGAGCAGGTATCTGCGGAGGAATGGGAAACGCGCGTCGATCTGGCCGCCTGTTACCGGCTGGTGGCGCTCTACGGCATGACCGATCTTGTCTATAATCACATCACCGCACGCGTGCCCAGAAGCGAGCACGTTCTCATCAATCCCTATGGCATGCTCTATGACGAGATCACGGCGTCAAGCCTGATCAAGATCGATCTCGACGGCAACGTCGTGCTGCAGCCGGAGCACGATTACTCTGTCAACGCCGCCGGTTACGTCATTCATAGTGCCGTGCATAGTGCGAGGCACGATGCGGAGTGTGTGATCCATACGCACACCCGCGCTGGAACCGCGGTTAGTGCGCTCGCCGAGGGCCTGTTACCCCTGTCGCAAACGGCCATGCGTTTTGCCGGTCACCTTGCCTACCACGATTATGAAGGACCGGCCTTCAATCGGGGCGAGCGCGAACGGCTCGTCACGGACCTCGGCAGCAAGAATGCCATGATCCTGCGCAATCACGGATTGCTGGTGTGCGCACCGACGATCCCGCAGGCGTTCAATCTCATCTACTGGTTGGAGCAGGCCTGCAAGATCCAACTCGACATCTTGTCCTGCGGCCGGGCGCTGCATCAGCCGCCGGCCGACGTCGTGACGGGCACGGCCGACGCGCTCTCGGGTACCGAGATTACGCTCGGCAACGAAGCCAGCACCAATCCGCACGTCAAGAGCGGCGCCCAGAAGGGCCAGACCGGCTATGGTCTGTTGGAATGGCCGGCGCTGAGACGCCGGCTCGACCGTCTCGACGCCTCGTACGCCGATTGATGTGCGGCCAGTCCGGCAAAATTCAGGAGATAGTCACCCCACTATCGACCGATAGAATTTGTCCGGTGGTGATCTCGGCCTCGTCCGATGCCAGGTAGACGGCCATGTTGGCCACATGGATCGGCTGCCCCATGCCGAGAAGATGGCTTGCAGCCAGCTTGCTGACATTCGCGTTGCCGGCGAGAAGCCGTTTGACGCGCTCGGTCAGCGTCACCGAGGGAGCGATGGCGTTCACCCTGATCTTGTGGGGTGCATACTCGACTGCCATGGACCGCGTCATGGAGGCAACCCCGCCCTTGGCCGCCGTGTAGCAATCCCGTCCGGGCAAGGCCATCAGGGCAACGTTCGAGGCCATGTTGATCACCGAGCCGCCCCCCGCTTTGATGATATGGGGAATGGCGATCTTGCTGCAGAGAAAGGTGCCAAACAGGTCGAGCTTGATGGCACGCCAGAATTCTTGCTCGGGGGCTTCGGTGACGGGGCCGTCCTCCAAGGTCGATCCCCCAGCGTTGTTGTGTAAAATATCGAGCTTGCCATAGCGGGCGAGCGTCTCGGCCACGGCATTTTCGACGCTTGCCCGTTCTGTGACATCGCAATGGACGAACTGGCAATCGCCACCGGCATTGGCCGCCTGGCCTCGCGCCGACTGCGCGGCCGCTTCGCCTGCCGCAACGTCGATATCGGCGACCACGACCTTGGCGCCCTCTTGGGCGAAGCGCTCCGCCGTTGCCCTGCCGATGCCACCACCGCCGCCGGTGATGAAGGCGACCTTTCCTGCCAGTCGAGCCATCGTTTCCTCGTCTCCTTCTCAAATGCGCAAGACTATCCGGGCTCGATCTCGCTGTCCTTCTTGGGGATGAGATCATAGGGCAGTTGAAAGCCCGGCATTCCCTTAAGCCGCCTCGACCAGGCTTCGAGGTTAGGCCAGCGGGCGATGTCGATCCCACCCTCGGCCATGAACACCATGCGCCCCCAACAGCCGATGTCGGCGATGGTGCAGGCCTCCCCGACTAGCCACTGGCGCCCCATGAGTGCCTTGTCGACGAAGCTCAAGGCTGCCTCGGCAAGTGGCCGGAAATGCGCCATGACGGCGGGATCGACCGAGCGAAAACGGCTGAAGTGGCGGACGCGGGCGACATTGGTGATGGCATCGGCTTCCCAGGAAAGCCATTCGCGGGCTTGCCAGCGCTCCTGTTCGCTGTGGCCCTCGAAATGTCCGGTAGCCCGGGCGAGGTAATCCAAGATCACGTTTGATTGCACGATGGTCAGGCCTCGGTGGCGCAGCACGGGCACCTGGGCGTAGCGATTGATGGCAAGGTGCGCCGGCTGATGCTGGGCGCCGGTCTTGAGATTGACCGTGCGGAACGAGAACGGCAGCCGCGCCAGGGCGAGGAACAAGATCGGCTTATAGGATGAGCTTGACGTGAAACTCCCGTGAATGGTGATGCGGTCATCCATGGCTGCTCGTGTCCTCGCTCGTGTCAAGCGCGCGTAGACCTAGCACGCCGAGTGGCGCCCGACCTACGCCCGTCTATACTCGAGGGCAGTTGGGTGCTGGCTTGCAAGGAGGCTCGAATGAAACTTGGTATAGCGCTGCCCTTGATCGACATTGGCGGCGATCCGGTGACGGTGCGCGATTTCGGGCAGGCGGCCGAGGCACTGGGCTACGACCACCTGGCCGCACCGGACCACGTGCTGGGAGTGAACGTGGCGAGCCGTCCGGACTGGGGTCAACGCAACACGTCGCAGGACTGCTTCCACGATCCCTTTGTGATGTTCGGCTTTTTGAGCGCCTGCACGAGCAAAATCGAGTTTTCGACCCAGGTGATGATCCTGCCGCAGCGCCAGACGGCGCTGGTTGCCAAGCAGGCTGCCTGCCTGGACGTTCTGTCGGGGGGCCGCTTTCGTTTCGGCATCGGCATTGGCTGGAATCCCGTCGAATACGTGGGCCTCAACGAGAACTTCCACAATCGCGGCAAGCGGTCCGAAGAACAGATTGACGTCCTCACCCGGCTTTGGGCCGAACCGCACGTCAGCTTCAAGGGAGAGTGGCACACGATCGAGGACGCGGGCATCAATCCTTTGCCGACCCGGCGCAGAATTCCGCTCTGGTTCGGTGGCCACGAGGAAGCAACGCTGCGAAGAATTGCGAAGTGGGGGGACGGCTGGATCATGCTCGCCCATGCCTCGGGTGCAGCCGCCAACGCCCAATTCGAAAAGCTGCGCGGCTACGTCGCGGCTGCCGGGCGTGATCCCAAGGCGATCGGTCTCGAGGTCTGGGTCTCCACGGGCGAGGGCGGTCCCGACGATTGGCGCCGGCAATTCTTGGCGTGGAAGGAAGCCGGCGTGACCCATGTCACGGTCAACACCACTTACAACCGTGGGCCGCACAAGCGCATCGCCGGCACAACGTTGGCGGAGCATATGGCGGCCATGCAAAACTATCGTGCGGCGGTGGTTGATTTGCTGTGACCTCGCCCAGTGCGTCGGACGCCGCTCCCCGCTCAGCTGGGCGCCGCAAAAGCGTGGAACGAAAGGATCAGCCCGGCGACACCGATGGCCACACCGTAGGGACATTGGTTGCCCAACGGTACATCGAGCCCAGCCAGCTCGAGGATGGACAAAGCGTTGCGAGTGGTGTTCTCCAGTGCGTTGTTGTCGTGCACGGTGGTCACGCCAAGGAGCTCAAGATGCCAGGCCGCAAAGAGAATGGCCACGGCGTCATCGTGGCGGGGATCACAGTCGATGAGGATTTGCGTTTGGGTATGTCTTGATCCCTTGGATCGCGATTGTCTGCCCGATTCTACAACCACCGCGGGCGCATTTAACCCAATGAGTCTGTTGCCTTCAAAGCACGCTGGCGCTCCGGCTGCCTGGTTCAGCGAAGATGCTTGTTGCCCTCGTGCTTGGGTGTGCGAAATTGCAAGCGGGGTGCGGGAGAATTGAAGATGGACTGGATCAGTTGGCCAGTGACTGTGCTGGTCTTGGCTGCCGTCTCCCTTGTCCTGAGCAGCGTCGGCAACGAGATCAGGCGGCGCCGGAAATTTAGGAGCTATTGCGAGAAGGTCGTCGCGGAACTCCGATCGCCTGGCCCAGCTGAGTGATCTGGGTTCAACGTCCGGATCGAGCCACGCCGGTTCACGGAGCTTGGTAAGGATTGACGTGAGTCAGGCGCGGGGTGCGTCATCATCGTCAAGAGCGCGATGCCTCTTGCTGGCCTCAAGCTGTCGTGAGCGGCTTTGAGCGCTGCAAATTGCCGGCCCAGCGTTCCGCACACTGTAACTAAAACTCGTAGGTGAAATTTGATAGGCACATGCAACGTTGATCGCAGTGACCAGCTGCCGCTCGTTTCCGGTTTACAGATACGCGTGATGCCGCTCTTCTTTGCTCAATCGAGCCGGCTCGAGCTCGCGGAGACCTCGAAGAGGTGCGGGCCGGCGGTCGGGAGATCTCTTGACCGCGCAGAATGAGGACCCGATGTGAGATCACCTCCGCGCGATGAAGTGCTGGCCGCAGTTATACCGCTAACGGAGTAGCAATAGGCGGATGGAGATGCTCCGCGCAACAAGGTGCGGGAATTGTTCCGCAGCGCGCACGACCGGGACCCAGTGCGGGAATTGGCCCCCCTCCATCGCCCCCATCCGCCCAAACGAATCGCTAGCGATCTTTCACTGACGCAGAGCTGATGATCCATATCAGATTATTGTCAGATTCATGTGATCTGTGGCACGCATGCTACAGCCTTTTTGTTCGCTTGCGGCTACACTGCAGACGTTGATGAGAAGTACTTATTGGTGCGGAAGACTAATTGCCCAAAGATTATTGCGAGTGCGGGAAGGTGTGGGGTAGGTGTGGAGCGACTTGTTCAGTCGCAAATCGGGTAGTGTCTTGCGTTTTCGGTGCTCGATTATTACACTACACCTTGAGGAGCCGGGATAGTCCGGCTCCTCTCTTTATTTTCTATATTGGATATTTAGTGAGAACTGTCCATTGATTGCTGGCGGACAGGTGTACTTCCTTCTCCACATGCAACACTTTCGGGAACAGAAACGTCCAGGTCATCAGGCATATCGGTACAACGCTAACGACTGCCGCCAATCCGTGGTCTGCACATCTGGAGCAAAAAGTCGACACGACCACGCCGACGCGCAAACTGCTGCTCCAGATCACGCGCGCCTTTGCCGAGTTCGAGCAAGCAGCACGTGCGCGCCCGCCTCAAGCTCCTCAAGGGCAAATTGCGTCCGAGATGGCCTCCACGAAGGCCGATGTGAATTGGGTCATTTTGTCTGCCTGCAACCCGGCGGCCGGTGGGCCAACGAGTGCAGAGGCGACGCTTTCAAGTTTGGCGCGGGCCTACATCTACGCACATGCCCGGGCGCTGTTGGTCTCGCGCTGAGAAGTCTATTCGGACGCGACCGTCAAGCTGAGCACGGCGGCCGTTTGCGAGATGGTACGCGATCCAAAAGGGGGCGGCCGGACGGAGGCTTCCGCGACGCTCGATGTTGGCGCTCATCGACAAGGACGAACAGCACGAGGCGCACCCAGCCTACTGGGCACCGTTCGTGGTGATCCTCTGAGGGATCAATAGAAGGTAGAGTGTGTCTTGCAAGGAGTAATCCAAATGCAAGCGTGGCTGCGGAACCGGGGCGTGGAATTTTGCCTCGCAGTCATCATCGGAATTACCATCGGCAGCAGCCCAGTCATCATTATCCCAATTCTAGAGACCCTTCTGCCGAGCGAAGCGTTGTGGCCGGTCGTGTGGCTGGTGTTCTTGGCCTGCAATTGCGTGGCGCTGATCGTATGGTGGTTCACTCGTGCTTCGGCGGCGAATTGATGGGGGTAAGATGAGAAGGGCTCCAAAGGCATCGCCGCCTATCAACGTTAGCGTCACTAAGGACGGGAAAGAACACGAGGGTCAGTACTACACCACGCTCGGTCTTGTGACTGTCCACTATTGCGGCAGACGGAAGTCAATGCAGCCTGGAGCGTCTGCCGCGAGCACGGCCCGAATGTTGTTGCGAGAGCTGGTTGATGAGGCAGGGTCGTAGCCTAGGAATTCGGTGGTGGCGCACACAGTGCCGGCCCAGGGGGGGCCGGCGAGTGCGGGGACGCCAGGCCACGGGCGCCCCCGATACCAGTATCGTCACCGCAAGATTGCGTCCCACATGCCATTGACCCAACTGCCGATGGCAATGATGAAGCCCAAGACTATCAAGGTAACGAGGCCGACCAACAGCGCGTACTCGATCAGAGAAGCACCGCGCTCGTCGCGCCAGAGGCGTTTATCCAAAACTTTCTAGCCTCACACCATTGAGGTGCTAGGCATAACGCGCGTTTAGCACTCAGGCGCGACACAGCTCATCAAAGATTGGTGCGGTAGGCCCAGCTGAGCCTCGAATGGGGCTCAGCCTAGCGCAAGCGTCATGTTCCATACCAAGACACTGCGGCATCTGCCTTAGCTTGTCCGAGGTGAAAACCTCATCTCGAGATATCGAGTCACCAGCGCGCACACAGCAGTATCGCGGTTCGGAAATTTTTTACCTAGCCGGCCGTTCACGGCCGCGAGGCTGCTTGTCCGCGTGGCGTAAGCCACACGTTCGCGGAGGATCCCGCAATCATCCGCTTGGGTCAGGTCCAGGCCCGACGCGAGGTCGTCGAGCCATTTCCGGGTGTCGGGGCCGAGGGTCTTCATGGCTTGTGGTCTTCCTCGCCATCACGGGACGTGCACATCCGGCTGCTTGGCCAAATCCAATTGTGCTGGATCAGGACCTCAACATCACCGTCTCATCCCTGGGGCTTCCGACCCGTCTCAACGCACGCAGGTGCGGCGACAAACGTCAAAAGGCAATGACGCTGTGCTTGCCCCAGAGTTCAGCCGCCCGACCGACTACTAAAAGGGGCCTCAGTCGGTGTCGTTACGACCAAGGCCCGAGCTCTGTGCGTCAATAGCTAGTGGGGTAAACTAGCGAGCGGGACCGTAGCATTGTCAGCCACAAGCGCGCGAGCTGGTCATCTGGCATAGGCCCATCGACCAGAGATTTCACGGCGGCGGTCAGGCAGGACGACGACACCCATGGATGTCAATTTGACACCCCCTATCGAGCGCGGGGCCAGGGGTTGACGACTCCTTAACACTCTAAGGTTCCCTAAGGTTTTTCCGGAGGGAAAGCTAGTGACGGTCTGCTTCCACACAATCAGGCGGGCTCATAAATGCGAAATCGACGAGTTCCTATTCGCTGCCATACGGCGTCTGCGTCTGATGAAGTCGCAGCGCGGCGCGCATGCCAAACAGTTCCGAGGGCATCTGCGCGGGGTGAAGCTCTTGCGCACCAGGCTCGGCCGAATGCTCCGCGACATCGATCGCAAGACGGCGGGCGATGTGTCACTCAAGGGGCCCGGCGCGCGGCCGCGTCGGCTACCTGGTGTTTCCGGACACACTCCTCTATTTCACCGGTGGCCTGGCATACGGGCATCTAAGCGTGAATGTCTCCGCGTCAGGCATTCCGGTGATTGGATCTGCGTCAGTCAGTGACAGCGAAACCCGAACCGGATGGATCATTGGCGGCGGTTTGGAATGGGCGCTGGACAGAAGCTGGAGGATTCGTGCCGAGTACCTTTACATGGACCTCGGGACCATGCGGAGTAAGTTTGGCTCGGTCTCAGCGAGCACGGGCGGAGAGTTTCCAATTGACGTCACTGCGAGCGGCACCGTGCGAACGGACTTCACAGACCAGATCTTCCGGGTCGGGCTGAGTTACAAGGTCGGCGAAACTGGCTATGCGCCGCTGAAGTAAGGCAGCGATCGAAGATCTGCGAAACAAAAAAGAAGCCCGCCCGCGGTCAAGCGAGCGAGCCTCTCTTGGCGGGGTAAACCTCGTTAGGGCGGCCAACGGCACCGTCGTGCCGGTCCTTGAGGTGCGCAGCTTGATACTGCCGGCGACCTCCAGCTCACAGCTCGTTGACTCGGGTTTTGCTCAAGCAGAGCTGCCGCGTCTTCGACTGTTAGAAACCGGTCACCTCGTCCACGGCCAACTTGGGACGTGCCGGTTTGTGATTGGGCCCGTCAATCACGGCAACATGTGGCAGCATTGAGCAGACCACGGAGCAGGCGCACCGCGGATCCCCTCTGAACATCAATCCGTCTGACATCCGCGGTCCATCTAACATGACTTCTAGGAATTTAAGCACGCGCCGGAAGATGCATGGCCACAGCTGAGAAGCGAAGTACATGCCACCCAGCCCCCTGAGGGTTGGTTTCACGGCCAATCGAAACGTCAGTGACACCCACAAGCCAGTCGCTGCCTTCTACTTTGCTTACCTCGTTGTGAGCGTGTACGACGGGCTCGAAACCTAAGAGCTTATAGCGGACGCCAGCTGGCTATTCTGCTTGCGCAGAATAGCCACAGCCTCATTGAGCCTAGCTGCAAGCGCAGATGAACCACCGCTATCAGGATGGTAGAGCAACATCCTGTCACGATATGCCCGCCGCACGTCGTCCGCACTTGCGTTTTCGAGAAGCCCAAGCAAAGCGAATGCGTATTGTGGCGTCAGCGGACCCTCAAATACGAGAAGCTCTCGCCAGGCCGGAAACTCCCGACTGAGATGACGTTCCAATAGCTCTGCTGCGGGCGCGTCTAGCGAAAGCCACCCCTGCCACAGGAGCGCCAGGCCGAACGGCGAAAGATGCGCAATTGCGCGCGCGGCGTTTCGCTTGGTGATGTCCCGCAAGTGATACGCGTCAGGTACCTTTTGATGCTCGTGGAATGCGCGAAAGATGATCAACGCATCAGTCAGATCCAAGACTTCTCGGGCAAGAACAACTTCCGAATTTCCGGCTGATCCTGCAACACATTGCAGCTCCGTATTGCCTGATCCTTTCCGACCGAGGACATAATGCGACATCACATCTTCCGGCTTAGTCCTCCACTCGACCACCAAAGCGTCTCGGTTGCCTAACGTCTGTACAAAGTTTTGATCGTCGAGTACCAGGACCACAAACGACCTATGGCCGGCTTCTATGCGCTCGAGCTCACCGGCGATTTGATCCCAGGACGCGTTCTCGATGTCTGGCTCACTTTCAACCAATAAACGAAATGACGTCGCGTTGCGGCCTACTGCACCCGTATTTCCAATAACACCATGCATTCCCGCGATCTCGCTCCATATCTCACGGATAGAGCGCGGCGCGACAAGCAAGCCTGCTAGAGATGCAATATGACGAGGACTGGTTTAGGTCAGCTATGGTTGGACCGCCACGGTAGGACTGCGCGGTCGACCGACTTCACTATTTGCCCTGTCCTAGGATCTGCGCACCCGCCTGCCCCGCGGCATCAATACCCGCCTTCTGGAGCCAACTGTAAATTGTCTGCGCAAATCCGACAATGGTTTGGTTGCGGCGGTTGCCGCGATGCCCGCGCCGCAACGGCCCTGCTTGAGCGCTGCTCTACGGCTGGAGCAATGGCGAGCGGGTCGCATCGTGGAGCTCGCCGTCCGACGACCGTAAAGCGCCTCGCAGGGTTGTGCCCAGACGGCCACTGGCCTGCACGGCGGCTGGTCAATGGTATGCAATGCTACCGTTCGGTCGGAGGATTCGCGCTATCCCATACCACCATAGTCAAGGCCGACAAATCTTTTCCAGCTGATCCGGCGTAATTCACGGCCGACAAGCGGGCGTTAGAGCGACAGATGTGGCCGAGGTGGTTCAGGTGCTTCTGCGCCAGGGGACGGCTCTGGTGGCAGGATGACCAGAAACTTTACATGTGCAATGCGGGATGCGGCACTAGCCTGATCCCCGACTTGACTCGGAAGACCGTTGGGAACGATCTCCACCGGCTGAATCGCGATCAGGCTTGGGAAAGAAGCCCACTCGACCGTATGGTGCAATCCAACAACGTTGACATCGCATAAAGTGTCCTTAGCTGGGTGACCTAGCCTATCGAGGCAACAGCCCACAATCCTAATGTGCCCATGGCTCATCAGTGCTGGCCATTCGGTGGCGGCAACGCAGGGCGACGCGCAATCTCGCTGCCGAGCGTTGCCTCGAGCGTCCTACCTTCATCTATCCCTGTTTGCCCATTCTCGGCCGAGCACTCCCAAGAGGCTTCCTCAGAGCCGCGGCTGCATTTTTTCCCCTTACTTTAGGCGCATTGCCTCCTATCGTGCCGTTTAGAGTGCAGCAAAAAGGCAGCATGCAGGGCCTAAAACCACCTGTTTGGTCGTTATGCCGTCGATCTACCGAACGCGTGTGCGTTAGCATGCGGACCAACCGAGGCTACCCGGATGGCGTTGCGCCAACCCCCTCGCCACTGGGACCATTATCCGGCTCGGCGTATTTTATGAGCATGGTATGCGCCGGTTGGCTAAAACACTTTACGACGCGTTCCGTTGGTTCGCCTGGATCGTTATTGCCTGGATTGCGACCAAGATCGTAATAGGCACAGCGGCGCTTATCGTCGTGTCTCTAGAGAGGGGCCTGTGGCCGTCGAAAACCGAGGTCGCGCTCGTGCTGGCTTTTGTCTGGCCGCTGGCCTACTGGTATAGTCTTTGGCTATCCGGCGCGATTGCAGTCCTCTTCGCGCTGATGACCGCCCATTACCTCTACGTCTATCGCAAAGGCTGAAGTGACCGCGACCTCACTGGTCGCGCGCTTCGCGGTGCCCGTTGACGGCGCGCTCGGAAGGCACGGCGTCGCGAATGCCCGGGAAGCGGTTTGTGTGAACTCGCGGCCGTTCTTCGAGTTATACGGTGGACCGCATAACTCGAATTATGCGGAGCGCGTGACTATGGGGAGTGCGCTGCCGCCCGATTTCAGTCCTGCGCTGTTATCAACAGCCTAGTGTTCTGAGCCCACTTCTCGACTCCGCATAATTCGGAGCTTCCCTCGCTGTCTCAATGGCAAGGCAAGGAGAGGGAAGCATCCAATGACCAAGACGGATGAGGATCGCTGCGGCGAGCAGCGGAGCATGCATGTGAACGAGCGCCCGACAAGGTCCTGGCCATGCTGAGCACGGCCGGGCGCAAGCCGAATTATGCGGAGTGTGAACACGAGAAAGCCGCGGCGGGTCCCAACTTTCCGCCGCGGACTCCGCATAATATGCGCTCCGCATAATTCGAGAAAATGACCATGCGCCGGCCTTGTGGAGCTGGCAGCGGTACCCGTCGAATTTCTAGCGTGTGTTCGCTAGATGCGTGGGGATTGCGGTATGTCGATATCCAGGTCGGGGCGCCGCATCAAAAGTCTCACGGCGGCCATCTGAATGCGTAATGTTCACGTCAAACCACTTGTTGCGCACTTCAAGGTAATGAACCTCAGGGTCATAAACGAGGGACGTCACGCCGAGTTCTTGAGAATTGAGCCGCCCAATCGTCGAGAGCACATTGTACGATGCCACCACCAGGTTGCGCTTGGTGGTGACGAGGTTGACCTCCGAGTTCAGTAGCTCCTGTTCGGCGTTCAGCACATCGAGGAGGGTCCGCTGCCCAACCCGCTGTTCTTCGCGGACACCCGCGAGCGCAATGCGGTTGGCCTCGACGCTGGCTTGATCGGATTCGAGCTGTGCTCGCGCAGCATTGAGCTGCGACCAGGCGGTCACGACCTGCGCCAGAACCTCGGTGCGGGCCTGTTGGATTTCCTGTAGTCGGCCGACATGGGTCTGCTTGGCCTGACGGATGCGGGCCTCGACCTCTCCGCCGGAATAGAATGGAACGGTCAGACGCCCCGTCACCGTCGTCGTCTCTTGCGAATCGATACGGACATTTTCGTCGAAGCGGCGTTGGTAGCCGACCTCGAGTTGGGCCGATGGCAACCCTTCGCCGCGGATGCGATCGATGACATGGCGGGCCCCCTGTTCGCGATATAGCGCCGCCACCATGGCGGGATTCTCACGGGCAGAGATTTCGGAGCTGTCCGCCAAAGTCTTGGGTACGAGCCTGCTCGGCCGCGGCTCTACCAAATTGGACGGTGGATGGCCGATCACACGCTCGTAGGTTGCGCGACTGGTCTGTAGGTTGGACTTCGCCAGGTCAAGGGCGGAAACGGCGATGGCTCGCCGAGCTTGCGCCTGTGCTACATCGGTGCGGGTCACCTCTCCGACGTTGAAACGATCCTGCGTGGCGCGCAAATCGCGGGTCAGCACCGTCACGTTGCTTTCGCGCAGCCGCACGATCGCTTGATCGCGCACGACATCCATGTACGCAGTCACCGCTTCCAATAGAACCGATTGCTCGACCGATCGCAGGGTCTCGCGGCCCGCCCGGACGGTGGCCTCGGCCTCAGCCACAGTGTTCACCACACGGAAGCCCCGAAAGAGAGGCTGGACCAATTGCACCGAGTAGCCGCGCGGATTGGAACTCCCATTGGCAATTGAGCTCGGCTGCGTGGCGGTATGCTGCAAAGACGTGTCCGCGTTGCCTGTGACGGTTGGACGATACCCTGAGATCGCGCGCGGCACCTCTTCGTCCGTGGCTCGCAGCGACGCGCGCGCTGCGTCGAGCCGCGGGTTGACTTTATAGGCCGACGCGAGCGCCTCATTGAGGGTCTCCGCGCGCGCAGCGAGAGGTGAAGCTACCGCGATGATGACCACCAGAAGCAGGAAGCCCAGCGTAAGGGCCCGCATCCACCCCTTAGCGCATATGCTCACGTCTACGTCCTTCTGTCCCCGCATCTGCTTCGAGCAAACCCAACCATTTCTCAGCAGTCGCGGGAATTTAGACTCACTTTTCGCTACTCACTGAATTTAGTTGCTGCCCACTGCATGAGCGGAAAGGCTGCCAATCCACACACGCAAAGAATACCGATTATTGTCCAAACGATGTTGGGCCATCCCGCATCATCCCCGTATCTGGCCTTGTGTTCGCCGCCCGTAGAAATGCCGTTAGCTCCAGCCGGCTGGCTCACCCGATTGCGAACTGACTCAGCAGTTCCGTGTCCCATCGAGTCTGGCGACATGGCGCTAGGGCCCCTCCCAGCAGGTTGCACCGTGGGACGCTCCTATTTTGAAAGCTTGCTCTTAACCCAGGTCCACCAGGACTCCTCTGCCGCTTTGTTGTGAGCAGCCCCCTTTCGTCTGGGTTCCCTCTTTGTGAGTTCGCCGGACTTCGTCACGTCAGCTACGGCGCGAAGGTAATCACCTTTGCTCGTGTAGGCGCGACCACGCCCGTTGTATGCGGGCGCATAGTTTGGATTTATTTCGATGGCCTTGGTGTAGTCGGAAATCGCGCGGTCGATCTCTCCCTTAAGTCCATACGCATCGCCGCGGTTGTGATACGCCACCACGTCCCTTGGATTGTGCTCGATCATTGCCGAACAACTTTCGATGCGGAGATCGTAATCCTTGCTGTCCAGGCAATTGCGCTTTTTATCGGCCAATACAGGCGGAGGCTCGAGCCGTAGGCCTTCGGCCAACGCAGCCGTTGACAGGACGGTCGCGGCCACAACACCACGCAACACTAGGTGCTGCGGACGCCAACTCTGCGATATTGCAGTCGGCGCTTGCCAAAGCGGCCCCAGCGAGCGTACGAAGCGCGAACTCCCACAACCGGATGCAAGCGTAACACTGCGTCTGACGCGAAAGTCGTAGCGAGGCATTTTGATGGCCCGGCAATTTCGGAGGGATCAATAATCGGATCGGTCTGGGCTCAATCGATTGAGATGACCGGCCAAGCCAGGCAGTTTCACGCTAACAATAAAAAGGGCGAGCATCACAATCGTGCTCAGCACCCAAAGCTGAAATTCGGTAAACATTGACGGTCCCCACACCTACTCACACAACTTCAGAAAAAATGCGCTGACCTGCCAATTTTTGTCCCGATCTGCAGAAGGGGTGACGGCAACACCCCTCTGCGATTGGGAGAAAGTCCAAAGAGACAAAGATCCGGTGTGCCCCGCACCCAGCAACCTGCGAACGAGGGTTAAATCGCGAAGCTAAGAAAGTACCGCACCGGTTTAATCGCGCGCCAAACCGGGAGGTCTTGCGCGCGGATTTCAATATAGCTCTGCGTACCGGGAAATGATGTAGCTAGCCGGCAACAGGCGATTGAAAACTGACAAAACACCGACAAGAGATATCAGTGATCTGTAAGCGAAACAGGGCTCGTCGCTATGGTCCTTGGCTTTGTCGTGACGCCATTGCAGGCGCAACCCTAAGCGCCAGAGACCCTCGAACCTGTGCCCGGCGACGCGAGACCAACGCCCTCCTGGAAGAGGGCACGCTCAATCCGACGCCCGAGAAGGTGCGCGATCCAAAGTT
>Ga0075434_100001026_pt1 | contig 22731 bp, 19 predicted proteins | sample RhiMethybrSRZTD3_FD_75298 | JGI IMG/M metagenome (GOLD analysis project Ga0075434, IMG submission 75298) | Populus rhizosphere microbial communities from Tennessee, USA - Rhizosphere MetaG P. TD hybrid SRZTD3 | ecosystem: Host-associated > Plants > Roots > Rhizosphere > Soil | place: USA... | reverse complement strand
ACAACGCGCCAGGCGATCGTCCTGGCGCTCGCATGGTTCGTCTGCGTCTTCGTTCTGTTCTCGCTGTCACGTTCGAAGATCGCGCACTACGTACTGCCGGCATACCCCGCGGCGGCCCTTCTCATCGGCGTGTTCGTCGATCGGATCGCGCAGACCACCGATAACGCGCTCTGGTGGCGCCTGCCGATGGGTGCCATTGCCTTCGTGTCGATGGTCGCGGCTGCCGTGACCGCGGTCCTGCTGAACGGTCTGGTGGCTGGCGATGACCCGGTCGCGAGATGGCTGGTCCCAGTCGTGCTGATGATGGGAGCCGCGGCGGTTGCGTGGGCGACATGGAAGCACGCCCTCATTCCGGCCGCGTACGCGCTCTCCGGCATGCTCGCGTTCGTTTTTGCGGTGATCGGGTTAATCATCGTGCCGCGCGTGATCGAACCATTCAAGCCGATGCCTCGCCTCGCACGCGAAGCCGCTCGCGTGGCGCAGGCGGGCACGCCGATCGGTCTGCTCGGCCGGTACGGCATTTCGAGCGTCGTTTACTACTCCCGGCACGACGTTTTGCCGCTGGAAGATGATGACGCCGCGGTCGCGTTTCTCTCGACCAACACAAGCGCGCTGTGCATCATGCCCGCGTCCGATTTTCAGCGACTCGCGCCGCGGCTCAAGAGCGTCGACGTCATCGCGAGAGCGGAGGAATTCAACGTGCGCATCGAAGTGCTGGAACGGCAGAAGCCTTCGGGCCGCGAATGGGTCCTGGTCAAGGCACGTTACGAAATTCCTCCGTTTCGCCCCTAGTCTGTGATCGGCCGGCGCCAGTAGGCGATTCCTGGTCACGAAACGGCGTGATTTGCGGGCGGCCTCGATATTGCCCGGCTGGCACTCGCCCGCCCCCTCACGAGAATCACGCGATGTCAGACACAAATGCACCGGTATCGCGCCGGCACTTCTGCGCGGGAGCGTGCCAGATGGCTTCAGGCGCCACCCTCGCAACGCTGTTCTCCGCATGCGGCGGCGCGTCGCCGACCTCGCCCAGCGGCCCGGCGTCGATGCTGGGCGTTCTTGCGGGCCGGTTCACGGGCTCCGGAGTACAGGTGACCGTCGCCGGGTCCGCACTGGGTGATGTGGGCGGCGCCGTCCTCGTCGAGTCCACCGCCGGCGTCTTCCTGCTCGCGCGCACGAATGCCAACGCGTTCTCGGCCGTTGATGCGGTTTGCAGCCACGAGTCGTGCACCATCACCGGCGTTGACGGCGCCGTGTACGTCTGCCCGTGTCACGGGTCGCGCTACAGCCGCAGCGGTCAGGTGCTCGCCGGTCCCGCGAAGGCGTCACTGCGTCAGTTCGCCGCCACCTTCGCGGATGGTGTCGTCACGATCGCGGTCTGACGCGGAGGCTGCGATGTCGCAACTCAGCCCCGAAATCGATCATCTGCTTCGCCGCGCCGGATTCGGCGCCGGCCCCGCGGATGCTGAGACCTTCCGCGACATGTCGACTTCCGCCGCCGTGGCGCATCTCATCGACTACGAAGGGCGGCCGGATGACGTCGATGCCCGCATCGGACGGGCCGATCACGTGCAGGTGACCTCCCGCGATCTGTTCGCGCCCGATATCGACATTGACGATGCACGCCAGCGGTGGATGTTCCGCATGATTCATACGCGGCGGCCATTGCAGGAAAAGATGGCGCTGTTCTGGCACAACCACTTCGCCACTGCGTACAGCAAGCTGGTCGCTGATTCCGGCAATTTGCAGGCGGCCAAGATGCTCGCGCACAAACCCACCACACTGCGCGGGCCGCAAGGGCAGATCGAGCTCTTTCGTCAGTACGCACTCGGCAACTATCGCGACCTGCTGCTGCAGGTCGCGCAGGATGCCGCGATGCTGGTGTGGCTCGATGGCCAGAGCAACACCAAAGGGAAGCCGCAGGAGAACTTCGGCCGTGAGGTCATGGAGCTCTTCACGGTCGGCGTCGGCAATTACACCGAACCGGACGTATACGCGGCGGCGCGCGTGTTCACGGGCTGGAATCTGCGCGAATCGGTCGGCTACCGCCGCGACGACATGAACGCGTATCAGGAGTTCGTCTACAACGCGGACGAACATGAGACCAGCGAGAAGACGTTCTCCTTCCCGATCTACACCAACGGAAGCCGGACGATTCCCGCGCGCAGCGAGTCTGCAGGCGCGCAGGACGGTGTCGATTTGATCACGGCCCTCGCCGTGCATCCGGAGACGGCCCGCCGTCTTGCCCGCAAGCTCTGGAACTTTTTCATCAGCGAAGTTCATCAGCCGGATCCGGCCTTCGTCGACGGCGCGGCGGCCGTCTACCTTCGGAACGGAACCGAGATCAGGCCTGTCGTGCGCTACGTGCTGACCTCGCCATGGTTCAACGATCCATCGATGCGCTTTGCGCGGTACGCGTGGCCGGCCGAGTTCGTCGCGCGCGCCATCAAGGAAGTGGGCTGGCAGGGCTTCTCGCTCGACAAGGTGCGGTCGCCACTCGCCAACATGGGCATGCTGCTCTTCGAGCCGCCGAATGTCGGTGGCTGGCCGCTCGGGGCGGGCTGGTTCTCGACCGGGACGATGCTGGCGCGAACCAACTTCGCCGCGACGCTGGCCGCCAGCCAGAAAGAGTTCCTCGCGGTTTCTCTGGAGTCCGAAGGGAGGACGCCGCAGGCCTTGCTGGCGGCGATGCTCGATCGCGTGACGCCGGCGCCTCTGGATCCCATTCCGCAGCAGGCGCTGATGTCGTATGTCGTCGCTGGTGGGACATGGACCGGCGCCGCGGAGCAGCTCAACACCAGGGCCGCCGGCCTTGCGCGTCTGCTCGTCGGCTCTTCCGAATACCAACTCGTTTAGAAGGGACGACCATGCGCGTATCTCGACGACTCTTCATTCGTGACGGCGTGGCGACGGTGACGCTTGGCCTCACCGCTCCAGCATTCCTCAGTGCGATTGCGCAGGCACAGGGCCTGCCATCGCGGCGCCTCGTCGTCATCTACCTCGGTGGCGGCAACGACGCGCTCAACACGCTGATCTCCTACCAGGACTCGAACTACTACAACCGTCGTCCGACGATCGCGATACCGGCGGGACAGGTGCTTCAGGTTGGCGTCGACGCAGGAGGCCGCGCGCTCGGACTGCATCCTCGGCTCGGCGGGCTTTGGAACATCTTCAACGAAGGGCGCCTTGCTCTCGTGCAACGTACCGGGTACGCCAACTCGAGCCGGTCGCATTTCGAGGCCACCGACATCTGGGGCACGGCCAATCCGCAATCGTCGAGCGGCTCCGGCTGGCTCGGCCGCTATCTCGACACGCTGCCTCGGCCAGTGGACGCGCTGGCCGCGTGGAACACCTCGGGAGAGACACCGCGTGCGCTCCTGTCGGGCCAAACGGGAGTGCCTGCGATCCCCAACGCGTCCACCTATACGTACGCAAGTCCGAACCGCGGTTCGGCCGCATTGCAGGAGCGGACGGCCGCGCAGATCATGGCCACGAACCCAGCGGCGGGGCGGCCGCACCTGGCGTTCGTGAACAGCACGAGCCGCGCGGCCATCGAAACCCTCGATCGCGTCGCGCTGGCCACGTCGTACACGCCGACCATCGTTTATCCGAACAACGGCTTCGGTTTGGCGCTGCGCACCGTCGCAGGCGCGATCGTCCGCGGCGTTGGCTCGCGCGTGTACTGGGTGCAGACCGGCGGCTTCGACACGCACGCGCAGCAGGGCGGGTCAGCGGGCGCCTACGGCAATCTGATGGGCACGCTTGGCGACGGTCTCTGGGCGTTCTACAGCGACCTGCGCAACACCGGCCTGCTCAACGACACGACGGTGATCCTCTTCTCCGAATTCGGCCGCCGCATCTCCGAGAACGGCAGCGGCGGCACGGATCACGGAGCCGCCGGCCTGATGGTGGCGCTCGGCGGCATGGTGAGGGGCGGCCTCTACGGTACGGCGGCGTCGCTGGCGCCGGGCAATCCAACGCTCGAGAACAACTCCGGTGATGTCCACTTCGAAACCGACTTCCGGTCCGTGTACGCGCGAGTGCTCGACCAGTGGCTTGGTGTGAATTCGGTCCCTATTCTCAACGGTGACTTTCGTGCCGGCGCGCCGGCCATCTTGTAGGTGTGGCATGAACAGCATGAATCGACTCTGTCTGATATCGGGGGTGTTGTGGAGCCTGTCTGGTGCGGCGTGGGCGCAGTCTCCGGAGAATCCGGCAGCCGCGCCGAACACCACGACTCCCGCGGTCAATTTCGGCATTGTGTCGTTCCTGCAGTACTCGGCGGAGCTGCATGAACAGGACGGGTACAACGCGTTCGACGTCACCCGCGGCTACTTCGACGTTCACGCGCGACTGTCGCCTCGCGTGCGCGCCCGCTTCACGCCCGATGTGCGGCCGACGACCGATGCGACTCTCGCGACGAACCTCGCGCTGCGTCTCGAGTACGCCTACCTCGAAGCCGATGTCACCAAGAACACTTCATTCGTCTTCGGCATGCACGAAACGCCGTGGCTCACGTTCGAGGAGTCCGTCAACCGGTATCGCGTGCAGGGGCCGATGTTCGCCGAACGCGAGGACCTGATTCCCGGCCCAAGCGACGTCGGCGCCAGCTTCTGGGCCAGAGGCGACCGCGCGGAGGTCCACGTGGGCGTCTACAACGGCGAAGGGTACGGACGCGCCGAAGAGGACAAGTACAAGAGCGTTCAGGGGCGCGTCACCGTGCGTGCGTTGTCCGACGACACCGCAGCCAGCAGCGTGCACCTTTCAGGCTTTTATTCGTACGGGTGGTACGCCAGAGACCGGCCGCGCAACGTGGCGATCGTGATGGGCAGTTATGACAGCCCGCATGTTGCTGCCACCGCGCAGTATCTGTCCGCCACCGACAACCCGTTCATCGCCAGGGACGTCGAGCGGCGCGGCATGTCGTTTTTCGGCGAAGGCCGGCAGGGGCCCACCGGCTGGGCCGGCATCGGCCGCGTGGACTTCTTCGACCCCGACGCGTCGAACGACAGCGACTCGAGGCGCCGCTATATCTTCGGAGGCGCGCACTGGAGTCAATGGGGACGCGGGCGCCTGGGCGTCGTCGTGACGCTCGAGCAGGTCTTTCGAGCGATTAACTCACAGTTACTCGAACGGCGGCTGCTCGCGCAGACACAGGTCGAGTTCTAGCGCGTCGATCCCGCATTCGATCCAGGCAGCAGCGAGGTGAGCTCGACGCCGTCCGGAGTCTGGACTGAGCTGGCGAGAAGGGCTGCGCGGATATCCAGGCGCTCGATCTCGCGACGCGTCAGCTGCTCGGGCCACGGCACGTCGTGCGCGGCCTGAACACCGAGCAGCGTCCGGGCCACACCGACGATTGTCACGGGCGCAATCGCGACCGGAGGACGTGGAATCGCAAGAGACCGCTCTCTTCCTACCAGGACCAGCACACGGCCGCGATCCCTCCACGTGGGGCCGAAGGAGGAATCGGACTCGATCACCATGGCATGCTGATCGATCACCCAGAGGATCCGCGCCCGCTGAACGTTGACCGGATACCCCGCGAGTTCGCCGACGGATTGAGCGAGCGCGAAAGGGTGCATCCCGATCGGAGGCGTTCCCGGCGCAAGCCGCCGGACGGATGTCTGCGCAGATACGCCGACCGCGAGGGTGATCATCAGCATCGGGATCGCGAATGGCGCGACATTGAAAACGTGAGCGCTACGCATCGCTACCTCCCGAAGTGCATGACGAGGCCGGCGCTTGCACGCAGGTTGTGAACGAGCCGGCCGTTCGCACGAACGACATCGTTCCTCCGGGCATCGAGCTGCGCCAGCTCGATATCAAGCGGCGACTCATGAATGTTGTCGGAGAGCTCCAGGCGAAGTCCGATGCCCGCGGCGCCGACGGGCACGCGTAAATCGGTGCCGATGCCGAAGTTGAATGCGAACTTCGTCTCGATTCCCAGTTCGTCGATGGCGATCAGGAGCGGTTGGCTGCGATCGATGGTGACGGTGATGTCCGGGTTGGAGGGCGGCCGCTGCTCGACGAACATCTGCAACGGCGGACTGATGTTCTGCTTGACGTTGTATGTCACGGCGCCGACCCCGGCGAACACATACGGCCAGACCCACGGGTTGCGGCGATAATCCACGAGCCCATAGGCGCCGCCGATGTCGTAATACGACGCGTCCACATCAACGGATCCGCGGGTCGGTCCGTTGAGTGTCTGAATCGTGCCGCAGCGACCGCCGACGGCGAGACAACGACGCGAGAACCCTCCGTGCGCGCGAAACCCGTAGCGTCCCTCCCAGTACATCACCGTGGCGTCGAAGATCGGCCCCGGAACGAAGACGAGGTCCCGGGCGAGCACCTGCTCGAGCGCGCCCGTGGCGGGCGACACGGAACCCAACAGAATCAGATCGCTCCAGTCGGTGGACAGGCGCAGGCCCGCCGCACCGCTGATATCGACATGCTTCGGGTCGCGCGGCGGATCGAAAGGATCCCACTGAGCCGTAGCGGTGGCGGGCGCGCAGATTAGGCAGATTAGAAGGATGCAGAGGAGGACGCGGGGGCGAAGGCGATCGTGGCTGCGCACGTTCGACTCCTTTGATGGATCAACGGCGCAGCGGGAGCAAAAGACGCGCCGCGCGAACAGCCCGCAGTTCCGGCCCTAACGGCGTCGTCCGTTTGGATCGCGGTAGCCCGCGTCGTAACCTGCTCTGAATCCGGCTCGGTAATTGTCTTTATACGCGTCACGCGAACCGTAGGACCGGTAGAAGCCCTGGTCGGCCTCGCGATAGTCGCGATGGCCGACCGGATCGTATCGGCGGCGATCCTGTCGATCCTCCTGCGCGTGCTTGAAGCCATCCGCATAGCCGCGTGCGAACGCAGGTTCCTGATAGCCACGTCCGAAAGCCGGAGGGGAACCGAACGATCGCGGTCCACGACCGCGTCCCTGCGCATCGGCTGGGACGGCAGCGGTTGTCACGAGCGTCAGAATGAGAACGAAAGAGGAAATGAATCGAACCACGGTTCCGATCTGCGCAGGCCCGAACCTCAGCTGCAAACGACGAGCCACGGGCCATCCGCGCATTTTGCGGTAGGGACGTCGATATACCGGCGTGCGCTGTCCGCCCCAAAGGGATCGTTGTCCTCCCCGTAGAGCATCATCGGCGTGTCGCCTCCGCGGCCTGCTGTACCCTCAGCACCAGAACACGAGTGACTCCAACAATCCGAATGTCATGCGTCAGGTTCTGAAAACCATCGATGCGCACACCGCCGGCGAACCGCTGCGCCTTGTCGTCGATGGTGTACCGCGGCCCGCAGGGAAGACGATGGCGCAGAAACGCGATTGGATGAAACGCCACGCGGACCAGGTGCGCCGCGTGCTCGTGGTCGAGCCGCGCGGTCATCGAGATATGTGTGCGGCGATGCTGACCGAGCCGGTCGCGCCCGGATCGGACGCCGGCGTCATCTTTCTGCAGAACGATGGCTACCCGCCTGTCTCGGGCCACGGCATCATCGCGGTCGCGACAATCGCCGTCGAAGCAGGGCTCCTCTCATTTGGTCCATCCACTCAGCTGCGACCTCCAGTGGCCGAAATACGTATCGCGTTCGACACACCGGCCGGTACGGTACAGGCTCTCGCACGCCTTCAGTCGCAGGGTGACAGGCAGCGCGTTGATTCGGTGGTGTTCACCAACGTCCCTGCGTTTGTGCTCAGCGGAGGCCACACGGTTCGTCTCGGCTCGCCCCGAGCGGACTCGAGAGCGTCGCGAGAGTTGCGGGTGGATATCGCGTTCGGCGGACTGTTTTACGCAATCGTGGATACGGAGGCGATAGGCATTCCTCTGATCGCCTCGCGTCTTCCGGAGCTGCGTCGCCTCGGCGTCGAGATTCGCGCGTCGATTAACGCGAGCGCGTCGATGACGCACCCGATCGACGACACCCTCTCAGGCGTCGCGGCGGTCGTCTTCACGGGGCCGCCGCAAGATCCCGAAGCGCACCTGCGAAACGTCACGGTCTTCGCCGACGGCTCCGTGGATCGATCGCCATGCGCCACCGGCACGTCCGCCGTCATGGCGGTGCTCGACGCGATGGGATTGCTTCAGGAGGGCGAACCGTTCGTCCACGAGAGCGTCATCGGTATGCTGCACCGCGGCCGCCTGTCGCGGCGCACGCAGGTGGGCGACTACCCGGCGATCGTGGCGGAAATCGAAGGCAGTGCCTGGATCACGGGAGAGCACACGTTCTACGTGGACGAGGACGATCCGCTGAAGGACGGGTTTCAGGTGTAGCCGCCGGGCGCAGCGTTTGCTTCTGCTGTCCAGCCATGAAAAATGTCGTCCTCAGCATGCCAATGCTCGGCTTCGTTGTCGGCACGCGCATCGCGCTCGCGGCCGGCCTCGGGCTTCTGCTCTCGAACAAGATTCCCGAAGCGCGGCGGCGCGCTGTCGGGCTCACGCTCGTTTCGATCGGCGCGGTGACCACGATCCCGGCCGCAATGGCGGTGTTTCGCCGTCGCAGGGAACGGACCGCCGAGCTCCCAATCTAGACGATCGATCCCGTGCGTCCTCGCTGCGCGGAGGGTCGCGTCATTGCGGCGCTTCTCGTTGCCTTGCTTCTCCTTATCGCCGCGGGCCGATCGGCTGCGTCAAAAGCAGACACGCGTGTGCAGCCGATCGACTTCAGTCACGCGGTCCATGCTGGTGACGACAAGCTGAGCTGCGAGCTCTGTCACAGTGCGGCGCACCGGTCGCCGTTCGCGGGGATCGCGCCGGTCGAACGGTGCATGGGCTGTCACAGGTTCGTGAACCCCGACAATCCGGAGATCGCCAAAGTCCGGCGCTTCTGGGATGCGCACGAGCCGATCCCGTGGGTTCGCGTGTACGTCCTTCCGCGATTTGTTCATTTCAGCCACGAAGCGCACACCCGCGCGAGCGTGACGTGCGCCGAATGCCACGGCGAGGTCCAGCGGATGGATCGCGTGACGAAGGTGAGAGAGTTGACGATGGGATGGTGCGTCGAGTGCCATCGGCAGCGCTCGGCGCCTGATGACTGTCTGGCATGTCATTACTGACGGGGCACACGTGATCGATCGCCGTCATTTCCTCAAGACGCTCGGCCTCACCGGATCGGCAGCGCTTCTGGATTCCTGCGCGCCGGCGCCTTCCGAGAAGTTGATCCCGTACCTAATTGCTCCAGACGAGGTCACGCCGGGGATTCCCGCCTACTACGCAACGACATGCCGCGCGTGCCCCGCCGGATGCGGAATGCTGGCGAAAGCAATCGACGGCCGCGTGATCAAGGTCGAAGGGAACTCCGGTCATCCGATTTCCCGAGGACACTTGTGCGTCCGCGGCCAGGCCGCTGTCCAATCTCTCTACAGCCCCGATCGCTTCGGCATGCCGCGCGCGAGAGACGACCACGGCGTGGCGCGTCAGATCTCATGGGACGAAGCCGAGACGCTGCTCGCCCGCCGGCTGCGCGCCGCGAAACAGCGCGGCAGCAATCGCGTCGCGTGGCTGGGAGGTCTGGCGACTGGATCGTTCGACGAGCTGACCGCGGCATGGCTCGGCGCTCTCGGCAGCGATCGGCGGCTCCTGTACGAAGCGTTTGATCACGAGCCGCTCCGTGCCGCCGGCGAGCTCGCGTTCGGCCGGCGCGAAATTCCGCGGTACGACTTCGGCCGCGCTCAATTCGTGCTGTCGTTCGGCGCCGATTTTCTCGAAACGTGGATTTCGAACGTGGAGTTCATGGCCGGCTATGCGGACGTTCGCCGGCGCCGCATCCGCGAGACCGCGGGAAGCTTTGCCTGGATCGCGCCGCGGCGGTCCCTCACAGGCCTGAACAGCGACGCCTGGATTGCGCCGCGGCCGGGATCGGAAGCGCTCGTCGCGCTGGCAATCGCGGACGCAATGGTCGAGCAAGGGTTGACGCATCCATCGGCCGCCGGTCATCTGCCGTGGATTGCTGGCGCCGTGTCGGCGTATGCCGCCGATCGCGTGAAGAGCGTGACCGACGTAGAGCCTGCCGCCATTCGCGAGGTCGCACAGACGTTCGCGACCTCATTGCCGTCGGTCGCCGTCGGCGGCGGCATCAGCGGTGCGGGCGAGAGGCACGCGATCGAGCTCGAGCTCGCTGTCCTGATCCTCAACGTCCTCGCGGGCAACGTAGGCAACACCGTCACCTACGGCGCCGGCTCCGCATTCGACCGGCTTGCAACGCGCGCCGACCTCATCGATCTGACACGCGCGATGGCCGACGGTGAGATCGACGTACTTCTGGTTCACGGAACCAATCCGGCGCTGACGCTGCCATCGGCTGTCGGCTTCGTCGAGGCGATGCGCCATATTCCGTTTGTCGTGACGTTCTCGAACACGCCGGACGAAACGAGCGATCACGCGCATCTCATTCTTCCCGATCACCACTTTCTCGAAAGCTGGGGTGACCATGTGCCGCGCGGTGGCATCGTCAATCTGCAGCAACCGGCGGCGGCGCCGCGGCTCCACAGCCGCGCGACAGGCGACGTGCTGATGGAGGTCGCCCGACAGGTCGATGACGAGACGGCGCGGGCGTTCGGACAGCGTACGTGGCTCGAGTACGTTCGAAGTCGATGGATCGAACGACGCCCGGCACGCGCGGACGCGAGTGATGATGGCGAGCTTGGCTGGTTGAGCGACGTGCGCGCTGGAGGGCGTCTCGAGCCAACAGCTCCGGCAGTCGTCTCGCTACGAGACGTTTCGAGCCTTCTCGGGCGTATCACACCCGATCCGGCGCCACCGGCGGATGTCTTCACGCTGGTCGCGTACCCGTCCGCGCACTTTTACGACGGCCGTGACGCGAACGAGCCGTGGTTGAGGGAAGTGCCAGACCCAGTGACGAAGATCGTTTGGCGCGGATGGATCGAGCTGCATCCCGACGCCGCGCGTCGCCTCGGCGTCAGTGAGGGGGATGCGGTGGACGTCGAGTCACCTCATGGGCGCCTTCAGGCATCCGCGCACGTGACACGGGATCTTCGTGCCGACACGATTGCCATGCCCATCGGGTTCGGTCGATCGAGCGCGCTGCGATACGCCGCCGGCCGTGGTGCCAATCCTGCCGCGCTGCTTGCGGCGCGGGCGCGAGACGGCGCGCATGCGGCGTGGCGCGTCGAGCAGGTGCGTCTGCGCCGGGCCGCCGGGCAGCGCCGCATCATCGCCCTTCAGCCGGCCGCCGAGAATCCATCGCAGGCGTTTGCAGGAATCGTCAGTCCCGCTCGAGTCGATGTGCGCGCACAGGCGCCGCGATTGTCCACGGGCATGTACCCCGCGCATTCGCATCCCGAACACCGATGGGGAATGGCGATCGATCTCAACACCTGCACCGGGTGCAACGCCTGCGTCGTGGCGTGTTACGCCGAGAACAACGTCCCCACGGTGGGCGAAGAGATGTGCGCGAAGGGGCGCGAGATGTCATGGATCCGGGTAGAGAGATATCGAGGCGCGTTCCTGCCGATGCTCTGTCAGCAGTGCGATGAGGCGCCGTGCGAGTCGGTCTGTCCGGTGACGGCGACCTATCACAATCCCGAAGGGCTGAACGCGCAGATCTACAACCGGTGCATCGGCACGCGCTTCTGCTCGAACAACTGCCCGTACAAGGTTCGCCGCTTCAACTTTCAGCAGCCGCAGTGGCCCTCACCCCTCGACGAACAGCTCAATCCTGATGTGACGGTGCGAAGCGCCGGCATCATGGAGAAATGCACGTTCTGCGTGCAGCGCATTCAGGCAGGGAAGAACCAGGCGAAGCGGGAGGGTCGCGCCCTCCGTGACGGCGACATCACACCAGCGTGTGCGCAGACCTGCCCGGCGGAGGCAATCGTCTTCGGCGATCTCCACGATCCGAACAGCCGCGTGTCGCGACTTGCGAACGAGGCTCGCGGATATCACGTGCTCGAGGAGCTCAACACGCATCCGGCCATTACATACCTTCGGCGCAGCACGCCGGCACCGATCGATGAAGCCGGCTGATCAGCTGTCGTCGCTCTCGTCCGTCCTTCACCGCATCACCGCCGAAGAGGTGGCGATGCAGCGATGGTCGCTGCCCGGCGTGGCCGTGTACTGGGGAATGGTCGGTCTGCTCGGAGGCGTCTGGTCGCTGGCCGCGGCGGTCTGGCTGTACCAGATCTATTACGGCCTGCAGGTCGCCGGGCTGACGCATCCCGTGATGTGGGGCACCTACATCGCGACGTTCGTCTTCTGGATTGGAATCGCGCATTCCGGCACGTTGATGTCCGCGATCCTGTTCCTGTTCCGCGCTCACTGGCGCGCGACGATCGCGCGGCTCGCCGAAACGATGACGATCGCCGCCATCATGACGGCTCTGTTGTTTCCAATCATTCACCTCGGGCGGCCGTGGCGCGCGTACTGGCTGATTCCGTATCCGAATGAGCGCGGCCTCTGGATCAATTTCAGCAGCCCGCTGATCTGGGACGCGGCGGCAATCGGCACCTATTTCGTGGTCAGCATCCTCTTCTGGTTTCTTCACCTCATTCCAGACTTCGCGACGCTGCGCGACCACGATCGCCCCGGCATGCGGCGGCGCATCTTCGGCTGGCTCGCACTCGGGTGGAGCGGCACCGCGCAGGAGTGGCGCTCCTTCCGAAGTGCCTATGCCGTACTCGCAGGCGTCATCGCCGTGCTGGTGGTCTCCGTGCACAGCGTTGTGTCGTGGGATTTCGCCATGGCGATCGTGCCTGGCTGGCACAGCACGATCTTCGCGCCGTATTTCGTCGCCGGCGCCATGTTCTCGGGCGTCGCGATGATCATGCTCCTGCTGATTCCCGGACGCGAGCTGCTCGGAATCCAGCGCCACGTGACCGCCGATCACCTCGACAAGCTCGCGAAGCTGATGCTGACGTTCTCGCTGATCGTCACCTACGCCTACGCGACGGAATTCTTCTTCTCGTTCCACGATCGGGACCCATTCGAGCATCGCCAGCTGCTGTTTCGTTTCACTGGCAGCTTCGCACCGTTGTTCTGGATGACAATCGCATGCAACTCGGGAGCACCGCTCGTGCTCTTCAGCGGCCGGGCGCGGCGCAATCCACATGTGCTTCTCGGCGTCTCTCTGGCCGTCACCATAGGGATGTGGGTCGAACGATTCGTCATCATCGCCGCGTCGCTCGCGCACGAGTACGACAGCGCAGCGTGGGGCGGCTACCGTCCAACCTATGTCGAAGGTTCGATCGTCATCGGGAGCCTCGCATTCTTCCTGTTCTGGTTTCTCCTGATCATCGGACACATTCCCGCCGTGGCGATTGCGGAACAGAAAGAAGAACAGCTTCGGGAGGCAGACGCGTGAGGCGCGTGGCCGCGGTCTTTCAGACGCGCGAGGCGGTGCTTGGTGCAATCGACGCCGCGAGGACGCGCGGCCTCATGATTGTGACCGCGTTGCTGCCGGCCTACGACGCTGCCGTCATTGATGCCGTCGGCGTTCCGCCAGCCTGGTGCGGCCGCGTCGCGCTCATCGGCGGCATCGCCGGTAGTGCCGCCGGTCTGCTGTTTCCTGCGTGGGCGGTGGCGCAGTGGCCGCGCGTGATCGTGGGCGGCAAGCCGCTGTTGTCGTGGCCGACGTTCCTGGTCATCGCGTTCGAGCTCATGCTGCTTGGCGCGGCGCTGGGAGCGGTGGCGGCATTCCTCGCCGGCGCCTGGCGCGGCCGGCGAGCAGCACGACCGCTTTCGGACCTGGTTCGTTCATCGGCCAGCGATGCATCGTTCGCACTGCTGATTGAGTGTCCACCAGATCGCGCCCGCGAGGCCGCGGAGCTGATGGACTCGCAAGGAGCTGTGACATGCCGCGTCGGATGATGGCGCGCTTCGCGGTTGCGGCCGGCTCGCTCATCGCCGCCGCAGCCTGCACGTCGTGTGGTGATTGGCCGTGGCGCCACGACATGGTGAATCAGGCGTCGAGAGCATTTGCGTCCGACACCCGCGCCGCGGCAGCAGACGCGATGGCTGTCGGCAGCGAGCTTCCCATGTCGCGCGAGCTGGCCGAACTGCGGCTGCAGAATCCGGTCCCACCGGATGCGCCCGTTGATGCAGGCCGCACGCTGTACGCTACGTACTGCAGCCCTTGCCACGGCCTTGCCGGCAACGGCGGCACGACCGTGTCGCAATACTTCCCCACGATTCCCGATCTGACAGGTCCAGAGGTGCAGCAGCACCGCGACGGCTGGTTCTACGCGACGATCACGAACGGCACCGACCGCATGCCGCGCTACGTCTATGAATTGACGCCAGGCGAGCGGTGGCAGATCGTCCACTTCCTTCGCGCGGCCGGAGGCCTTCGATGACGGCAACGGTCTGGGGACCGTTCCTCGTCAATTTCCTGTTCTGGTCCGGTCTCTCGATCGGAGCGCCGATTTTCGCGGCACTCCTGGAGTTGACCGACGCTACGTGGGCGCTTCCTCTTCAGCCCATCGCAAAACGGTTCCGACGATTTCTTCCGGTGTCGTTCGCCCTCTACGCGGCGGTCTTCGCGGCCGCCGGCATGTTCCGCTGGCGCGATGCGGCGGCGCTCGCCGCTTCGTACATTGCGGCGTTCTCCAATCCTGTTGCATGTGTGATCGTCTATCCGGTTGCCTGGAGTCTCGTCGCGATCGATGTCCTCATGGCGATGGATCCCGGATGGGTGAGCACGCTCTTCCCGGCGTACGCCTTCACAGCCAATGTCTATGGGGGAATCGCCGCGGTTGCACTCGCCGCCCTCGTTGCCTTGCCGCGCCGCGTTCTGGAGCGCGGCATGGCGCGCGATCTCGGCAGCGTGCTTCTGGGGTTTGCGTTGATCTGGCTGTATTTCACGTGGACCCAGTTCCTCGTGATCTGGTACGGCAATCTGCCGCGAGAAGCGGGCTACGTGACCGCACGGCTCTCGGACGGCTGGAAGCCGGTTGCGTGGCTCGTCCTCGGCACGCGGTGCGCGGTGCCGGCCGCCGTGCTCATGACGCGCACGGGCAAGAGGCGAATTCCGCTGGCATTGACGGCCGGCGTTGTGTTCGCAGGCTTCTGGATCGAGTGCTGGTGGCTGATCGTGCCGTCACTGCCCGGACGAATGTCGGCCGGGTCTACCGCTGCGATAACCGCCGCTTTTTGTCTGCTCTTTGCCGCGTCGCAGTCGCGAGTGCCGCGGCGCCGGCGGCCACGATCAGCGCCACTCCAAACTGCCACAGCGGCAGCCGCGCGCGCGAATAGTCTCTGACCTGGGCTCGTTCGACCGCACCTGCCGATTCGTTCACGGGCTGACGCTTCGCGATGGCCAGGACGTCGGCGAGATGCAGTGCCACGCGGTTGGTGGCCTGTGCAATCTGCTCGCGGCAACTGAAGCCGTCGGCGATGAGCAACATGTCGCTGCCGGCATTTCTCGCCTGCGGCAGCAGCCGTCGCTCGCCGACAGCCTGCGACACGTCGTAGTGGTCACGCTCGAATCCGAAGGAGCCGGCCATTCCGCAGCACCCCGCATCGACGATCTCGTAGTCGACGCCGAGCCGGTCGAGCACTCGACGCTCGGCATCCATGCCGACCAGCGCCTTCTGATGGCAGTGTCCGTGGACCAGCGCCTTGTACGGAAGCGTCATCGGCGGAACGGCGTATTCATGTTTCGACAGGAATTCGCCGAGGGAGCTGACAAGCGTGCTCAATCGCCGTGCACGCGGGTCATCGGGGAACAGATTTTTCAACTCGTCGCGAAAGACCGCGATGCAGCTCGGCTCGAGGCCGACGATTGGAATGCCCGCATCGATCTCGCGAAAGAGCGCCGCAATGATGTCGCTCAGCTGCTGCTTCGCCTGCGAGAGCATCCCGTAGTCGTAGAGCGGCCGTCCGCAACACAGCCGCGCGATCGGAATGTCCACGGCGAAGCCCGCATCCTCGAGGACATGGACCGCGGCGATCGCCGTCTCCGGATGGAAATGGTTGTTGAATGTGTCGGGCCAGAGAATGACGCGCGGCCGATTCTCGCGGCTCGCCTTCGGGCGCCCGAGAAACCACTCGCGAAATGTGATCGGTGCGAATGCGGGAATGCGGCGCTGCGGCGCCATGCCGGCGACGACCTTGGCCACATCTCGAAGTCCGGGTGTTTGCGTGACGAGGTTTACGAGCCTGGGCGCGTATGCCGCCAGCGTGGCCCACGTATGAATGAGGCCGAATGCGTACGCTGAACGAGGCCGCCGGTGATGCTCGTAATAGTGCGACAGGAATTCGGCCTTGTAGGTCGCCATGTCCACCTGAACGGGACATTCGCCCTTGCACCCCTTGCACGACAGACACAGATCCAGCGCCTCGTGCACCTCCTCACTCGCCCAGCCGTCAGTGATGTGTTCGCCGCGCAGCATCTCGTACAGCAGATGCGCACGGCCGCGCGTCGTGTGCCTTTCCTCGCGCGTCACCATGTAGCTGGGACACATCGTTCCTTCGTCGTGCTTGCGGCATTTCCCGATGCCGACGCAACGCAGTGTGGCGTTCGCAAAACCGCCCTCACTCTGATACCGGAAGATCGTCTGCGGTTCTTCGTGGTGAGAGCCTGGACCAAGGCGTAGATTCTGATCGAGCGGCAGGGCGTCGATGACCTTTCCGGGGTTCATCTTCCAGTCCGGGTCCCAGATTGACTTGAATTCCCGGAACGCTTGGACCATGTCGGCGCTGAACATGCGCGAGAGCAGCTCGCCGCGTGCCTGGCCGTCGCCGTGTTCGCCCGAGAGCGAGCCGCCATATCGATGGACCAGGTCGGCCGCTTCGTGCATGAACGCTCTGAATGCGGCGACGCCATCGACCGTGCGCAGCTCGAAATCGACGCGGCAATGCACGCACCCCTGGCCGAAGTGGCCGAAGAGATCCGCTGTGTAGTGGTACTTCGCGTAGAGCCGGTGCAGGTCACGAAGATACGCACCGAGCTTTTCCGGCGCGACCGCCGAGTCGTCCCAGCCAGCCCACATCGCGCGGTCGCCACCTGTTGCCGGCACGGCCGGTCCGCCGGCCTCTCGAATCTTCCAGAGGCGCGACTGCTCATCCTGGCGATCGAACACGCGGCATTCGCCGGCGCCGCGTGTCTCGCGAAGCTCTGAGGCGAGGAGCTCCGCGTGCGCGCGTGCCTCTTCGATCGTGTCGCCGCCAAATTCGACGTACAGCCACCCACGGCCAGGTGGCAGGAGGCGCAGGTCGTCGCGATGCAGCCCGCTGTGCTCGCCAGAGCGGATCAACATCTCGTCGACGCCTTCGAGTCCAATGGGATGGTGACCGAGGATGGCCGGCACCGCGTCGGCCGCCGCAAAGATGTCGGGATAACCCACCACGACAAGGACGCAATGCGGGAAGTACCGGACGAGATGCGTCGTTGCTTCGAGAACGAAGACGAGCGTCGACTCGCTGCCGACGAGGGCTCGCCCCACGTGAAAGCCGTTCTCCGGCAGCAGCGCGGGCAGGTTATAGCCGGACACACGGCGCGGGATGTCCGGGAAGTCACGCCGGATCAGATCGGCATATCGCTCCTGAAACGCCTTCAGCCGTCGATAGAGATCCGCCGCAGGGCCGCCTTCGTCAACAATGCGCCGATACTCGTCGTCTGTTGTCGCACCGGCGCGCAGCCGCAGCCCGCGGTAGGTGATGACGTCGAGCGACTCGATGTTGTGCGCGGTCGTTGGTCCCGGCCCGTAGAAATCGCTGAGGACGGAATGCACACCGCAGGAGTTGTTGCCAATCATGCCGCCGAGCGTGCACCACCTGTGCGTGCCGGGATCGGGACCGAACGTGAGGCCGTGCGCGTTGGCGGCATGTCGCAGGTCGTCGAGCGTGACGCCTGGTTGAACCCGCGCCGTGCGCGCCGCCGCGTCGATGCCGACAATGTGATTGAGATGCTTGGACGTGTCGATGATCACCGCGACGTTGCAGCATTGACCAGCGATGCTTGTTCCCGCGCCGCGGCCGAGGACGGGTGCGCCGTGACGACGGCAGATCGCGATCGTGTTGACTACGTCATCGGTCGTCCGAGGAATGACGACGCCTATCGGAGTGTGACGGTAGTTCGAGGCATCGGTTGCGTAGAGCGCGCGATCCGCGGGGCCGAAACGCACCTCGCCGGTTATGGCGTCCTCGAGATCGCCGGCCAGACCGGCGGCCGCGTCTAATGCAACTCGAAGCGGCTCGCGTCGGCCCGTTTCAGCTCGAGGCCGAGGCCCGGCCGTGACCAATCTGGATACAGGCATCCATCTCCGCGGGGTCGTTGCGCCCCGTCAAGCAGCATCTGTTCGATGCGAACGTGATCGTGGAAGTACTCGATGTGCCTCACGCGCCCGAGCGCGCAGCAGGGCGCCAGATGCAGCGACGGCGCGGTATGCGCCGACAGCGGTATGCCAAATGCGTCGCAGAGCGCACCGACCTGGAGGAACCCTGTGATGCCGGCACAACGGGTGGCGTCAGCCTGGAGCACGTCAACCGCACCAGCTTCGAGCATGCGCCGGAAGTACGGAAGGTCGTAGCCGTATTCGCCCGCGGCAATCTCCATCGGCACCGGCGCGCGATCGCGCATCAGGCGGAGTCCGTCGAGATCGTCGGAACTGACAGGTTCCTCGAACCAGGAAACCCGAAACGGCGCGATCCGTTCTGCGACCGTCAAGGCGCGCTTCCGGTCGTATGCGCCATTGGCGTCGACGAACAACTCCGCCGACTCGCCAATCGCATCGCGAGCGACCTGCACCCGCGCGACGTCGCCGTCCATGTCGCGGCCGATCTTCATCTTGACGCGCGAGATGCCGCCGCCGACCCAGCCGGCGAGTTGATCCCGCAGCGCGTCGATCGAGTACGACGTGAAGCCGCCGCTGCCGTACACATCGACTCCCGGCCGCGCCGCGCCGAGCAGCGTGACGAGCGGCACGTCGAGAAGCCGTGCCTTGAGGTCCCAGAGCGCCGTGTCAACGGCGGCAATGGCGCTCGCGGCGACGCCTGGACGTCCCATGTTGCGGACCGCGCGAATCATCGCAATCCAGGCGGCGGGCACGTCCATGACCGATGTGCCCTTGATGCGCTCCGCGAGTGGGCCGCGAATGAGCGTCGCGGCTGACGCATCCGTATACGTGTAGCCGAGGCCGCGCATGCCGCCACCCTCGATCTCGACCACGACCATGGTTGTCTGCTGCCATTCGAACGTCCCGTCGGCTTCCGGAAAATCGGTCGGTATCGAATACGCGCAGACCGCGACGCTGTCGACTGGAGTGTCGACGCCGGCAGCACGTCGTGCAACGGTCCCCATGCCTTAGTCGCCCTGGAGGTCGATCAGGGCGAGGCCTGTCGCTGGATCGCTGCGGCGACGGAGATGCGCAGGTGTTTCGACGAGCACGATCTCGAGTGTGGGGCGGACGCGCGCTGCAATGAGATGGCCGCCATGTGCCGACCCGTCGCGCTTGCCGACGACGACATGGGCATGCAGCTTCGGGCCGTCGTCACCGCGCACGACGTTGCCGACGAGGGAGAGGACTTCCACCTGCTCGCCAATCGGGATGCGCGCGTAGTCGCGCTTCTGCAGGTCGAAGTAGCCGAGCGTGACGTCCTGAAACGCCCCAATGCCGGTGAACGAGGCGGCGTCGAGTCGCTGGCTTCGCGAAAACGCCAGAAGCTCCTTCGTCACCTCGTCACCGGTGTTGAAGACGAGGACGAATGTCTGAATGCCGCTGGCGTTCGAGAGTGTCCGCGCGTTCATTACACGAGTTCACGCACCTTGTCCGCCAGCACGGTGAGCGCGATCTTGTTGCGGTTCGGCGTCCCTTTGGCGAGCGCCTCCGCGAACTTCGTCGCCTGTTCGACGCTGATCTTGGGCGGCATGGGCGGTTCGAACGGATCGACGGTCGCTTCCACGATGACGGGGCCTGGGGTGGCAAACGCCTGTTCGAGCACGCCGCCGCATTGCTTCGGATCGGCCACGCTGAAGCCTGCGCCGCCGCACGCGCGCGCAAAGGCCGCGAAATCGATCGGCTGCAGCTCGCATCCGTACTCAGGGTTGCCGAGGAACACCATCTGCTCCCACTTGATCATCCCGAGCGTGTTGTTCTTGACGATGACGATCTTGATGGGCAGCCGATACTTCACAGCGGTGACGAACTCGGCCATCAACATCGAGAAGCCGCCGTCACCCACGAAGGCCACGACCTGACGCTCAGGGTAGGCAATCTGCGCCGCGATCGCATACGGCAGCCCGTTGGCCATCGAGGCCAGCGTGCCCGAGAGTGAATGCATCTGACCGCGCTTCACGTGGACGTAGCGTGCCCACCAGGTTGCAATCGTGCCGCTGTCGCACGTCACAATCGCGTCGTCGCGCAGCAGTCGATTGAGTTCGCTGGCCACGACCTGCGGTTTCATCGGCACAGTGTCCGCCGACGCGTACTCGCTCATCACCTTGCGCCACTTGTCCATGCCGTGCTGCGCCTTCTCGAGAAACGATCGATCGTCGTGGCGCTGGAGCATCGGCATCAGGGCCTGCAGCGTACGGCGGCTGTCTCCGACCAGACCGACTTCGACCGGATAGCGGAGACCAATCCGGATCGGATCCAGTTCGATCTGAACCCCGCGTGCCTGCCCTGGCTTTGGGAGGAACTCGACGTACGGGAACGAGGTGCCGACCATCAACAGCGTGTCGCACGACTCGATCGCGTCCTGTGAGGGACGTGTGCCGAGAAGCCCGATCCCGCCGGTCGTATACGGGCTGTCGTCAGGCACCGCGGCTTTGCCGAGGAGCGGTTTGACGATTGGCGCGCCGAGTATCTCTGCGGCCTGCTCGAGCTCCGTGCCGGCGCCGAGCGCGCCGCGCCCGGCGAGGATCACGATCTTTGTGCCGGTGTTGAGGATGTCGGCCGCCTGCGCGAGATCGGTATCGTTGGGAAGACGTGCGCTGTGGGGCGCGAGGTCGGTTTCGGAATGTTTCGCGATGTTGCGCTTCGACCGCTCGCCATCGAGCGGGAGCTCCTGGAGGTCAACCGGGAACGAAATGTGAGCGACACCGCGATAGAGGAGCGCCGTGCGGCACGCCAGGTGAGCGACGTTTTCAACATGCGTCGGCCCCATGACGCGCGCGTTGTACTTCGCGACATCGATGAAGAGCTTGTCGAGCTCGACATCCTGTTGCGTAAAGGTGCCGATGAGATCGTGGTACGGCATCCCCGTAATCGCGAGGACCGGCTGTCCGTCGAGCTTGGCGTCGTATAGGCCATTCAGGAGATGAATGCCGCCGGGACCCGATGTCGCGACGCAGACGCCGAGACGGCCCGTGAACTTTGCGTACGCGCACGCCATGAACGCCGCGGATTCCTCGTGACGTACCTGGACGAAGCGAATCTTGTCGGCTTTCCTTCGAAGCGCTTCCATGATCCCGTTGATGCCGTCTCCCGGCAGCCCGAAGATCGTGTCTACGCCCCATTCCTGAAGAATCTCAACGAGGATGTCAGATGCGGTTTGAGCCATCACGCCTTTCCTTGATCAGTTTGGCGCGGGAAAAGGTGCATATCGTGAGCCACGATGTGCCGCGGCAGGCTACCTGCGAATAAGGAAGAGGCTCGTCACCACTACGAGAGCCGCAGCCGCGACAAACGCGCGGCGATGTTTCGAGACCACCACCTCCCAGCTTGATGACCGGGCCGCCGTGTCGAAGCGGCCGTGTGCGCCGAAGTCTCGCGCAGCGTCCACGGGCATCCACAGGTTGTGCGGCCGGTTCGGGTCCTCGGGCTCGGACGTCTGCTGCGCGTCGTAGCCCACATGCGCGAGGTAACGATCTCCAAGCCCCGCGGCGATGCGATCGCCGATGATGGCCTCGACGGTCGGGAACGCGACGAAATACTCACGGCGCGGGTGATCGGCGGCCCACAGAATCGAGTCAGCGGCCACTTCCGGTTGGAAGATGGGCGGCACGGGCTGCGCCCGGCCCCGTAACCGGCTCTTCACCCAGTCGAATTGCGGCGTATTCAATGCCGGCAAGTGCACCATCGTCACCTGAACGCGGCTGCCGTCGTGGAGCAGCTCGGAACGCAGCGAGTCGCAGAATCCTTCGACGGCGTGCTTGGCGGCGCAGTATGCGGACTGCAACGGGATGCCTCGATACGCCAGCGCCGAGCCAACCTGGACGATGACGCCGTGATCGCGCGGTTTCATCCGCCGGAGCGCCGCGAGGGTCCCGTAGACCACGCCGAGGTACGTCACCTCGGTCACGCGTTTGTACTCGTCCACTTCCATCTCGATCACCGGCGAGAAGACGCTCGCCATCGCGTTGTTGATCCAGACATCGATGGGACCAAACGTCTCCTCGAGTTTCGAGGCCGCAGCCTCGACGTGGTCCGGATCCGCGACGTCCCCCTGGAGGATCAACGCGCGGCCACCTGCCTCTTCGACTTCGCGGGCGGCACCTTCGAGCCCGGCCCGGCCTCTAGCGAGAAGCCCAATCGATGCGCCCCGCCGCGCATAGGCCTGCACCACGGCGCGGCCGACGCCAGCTGAAGCGCCGGTAATCATTACGACCTGGGACCGCGTTGTCGAATTCGCTGAGCTGCTCGGGAGGCGTGCCATTTGCTTCAGCTGACGCATGTCGCATGCCTGACGCCGCCGGCTCGACTTCGAGCAGGCCTCTGACGTCTATACAGGCGAATAGGCGACCGCGGTTCATGGAGCAGTCACCAGTATTCCGGCTGTGCGAGGGCGCAACGGCGCGCCGTGCCGGTGTGCTCGATCGCTGGCTTGCGGCACG
>Ga0075434_100001025_pt1 | contig 22733 bp, 24 predicted proteins | sample RhiMethybrSRZTD3_FD_75298 | JGI IMG/M metagenome (GOLD analysis project Ga0075434, IMG submission 75298) | Populus rhizosphere microbial communities from Tennessee, USA - Rhizosphere MetaG P. TD hybrid SRZTD3 | ecosystem: Host-associated > Plants > Roots > Rhizosphere > Soil | place: USA... | reverse complement strand
AGAATCTTCGTTCCCGCCTGCCGCATCGGGCGGAGCATCGTCCGAGATGCATAGAGACCTTCCGTGAATGCCGAGACGATCGACGGCGTCCGATCGACAACCTCGATGATTTCCAGGCTGTCGGAAACCTGGATGGGGATGCGGAAGACGCTGGCGGAAACGCCGGCGGCGAACATCGCGGCAATCACCCACGCGGCGACGGACGGCTGTGACACTTAAAAGACGTGCGGGAGGAGTTTCCACCGCACCTCTCGCATGTAGCGATCGTAGGCGCCGCTCGAGGAACGCCGCAGCGACCGCTCTTCGAATGGAATGGCGATCACGAGATACACGCTGCTCGTCAGGGCAAAAGCAAACCGCGTCGCTGTCATGTCCGGCACGGCGAAGACCAGCAGCAACCAGCCGAGGTAGATCGGATGGCGGACCCACCCGTATGGGCCGGCGGCTTTGAATGCAGGTGGCCGATCTGCCGGGTCCGAAAGGACCCGGCCTGCCCTGTCGATGTCAGGAGGATAGGGCGCATCCGTTGGGATGCGCCAGACTTGTCTGACTCCAGCTAATTCAAAAAAATCGATCATCAGGGCGCTGCGCAGCGTCAGCCAGACGCCGACCAACTGAGCGGCGCGCAGCAGCCATGCTGCCGCCGGCTGATCAATTCGCCACACCGAGCCTGCCACAGGACGCCACCATGCGCATACGGCGACAAACAGCGCGCTCGCAAGCCAGACGTACGTGGATCGTTCGAGCGCGCCGACCATTCGCGTAATGCGCTTACGAAACATGTCGCGCGCGAACACGCTGTGATGCAGCGCGAAGATGCTGAACAGCGCCACGTCGATGCCGATCGCGCGCGCGTCGATCGGGCCCCCTGTTTCGCGGCCGAACACAGCCATGTACTTCCAGGCGAAGTAGAGCAGCGCATCGATGAAGAAGACGAGGCCACCAAGCGCGATTGGTCGCGCAAGGCGCTGTGGTACCACGCCCGTCGGCTGCACGGCCGGTATTATAGTGAGCGCCATGCGGTCCAACGGGTTGCCGCGCGTTGTCATCAGCGGAATCGGCGCCGTCTCGCCATTCGGCGCGGGACGCGACTGCTTCTGGCGCAACATCAGCCAGGGGGTGAGCGGCACGCGTGCCATCACCCAGTTCGACGCATCCACCTATCCATGCCGTGTGGCAGCCTCAGTGCCTCCTGTTTCAGTCGAAGCCGCCGTGGCGCTCGAGGGCGACGATGAATCGGACGGACGGGCGGATCCGAAGCGCTATTCGCGCGCGGCGCTGTTCGGCGTGATCGCAGCGCGCGAAGCGTGGCGCGACGCGGGGCTTCGTGCCGCGGAGCCCGATGCCGGAGTCCTGATTGGCAGCGGAGGGGGCGGCATCGACATCGGTGAGAAGCAGTACGAGGACTTCTTCACGTCGGGCGGGCGCCACGTGACACCGTACGCGATTGCCGTCGGCATTTGCGGCATGGTGTCGAGCGAGATTTCGATTTCGCTCGGGCTGCACGGCATGAGCCACGTGCTCTCCTGTGGATGCACGAGCTCGACCGACGCAATCGGCTACGCCGCGTCGCTGATTCGCGCGGGCGAATACGAGGTCGTGCTGAGCGGCGGCACGGATGGATGCGTGCTGCCCGGCATGATCTTCGGCTTCTCGCGCATGAGGGCGGTCTCGACGCACTACAACGATCGACCCGAGACGGCGTCGAGACCGTTCGATCGGGGACGCGACGGGTTCGTGCTCGGCGAAGGTGCGTGGATGTTCGTCATCGAACGGGAAGATCGCGCGCTGGCGCGCGGTGTTCGGCCGTACGCGCGCCTCGAGGGGTACGCATCGACGTGCGATGCGTATCACCGGGTTCAGATGGATCCCGATGGCTCGGAAATCGTCCGCTGCATCGACATGGCGCTCGCCCGCGCGCATCGGCGGCCGGAAGAGATCGGCTACATCAACTATCACGGCACGTCCACGCAGCTGAACGACGCCATCGAGTCGAAATGCGTACGGCGGGTGTTTGGCGCCCACGCCGATCGTGTGCCCGGCTCGTCCACCAAATCGATGATCGGCCATCCTCAGGGGGCGAGCGGCGCCGCCGGCGTCGCCGCAACCGCCCTGGCGATGCGGCACGGCATCCTGCCTCCGACCATCAACCTCGACGAACAGGATCCCGACTGCGAGATGGACTTCATCCCGAATGCTCCGCGCCGCGCAGAGATCGATGCCGCGCTGTGCAACTGCCTCGGGTTCGGCTCCAAGAACAGCGCGTTGGTGCTCGGGCGCGCATGACCGACGTGCTGGTCGTCGGCGCCGGGCCGGCGGGCAGCGTCGCCGCACTCGTGCTGGCGCGCGCCGGTGTTCGCGTGCGCCTCGTCGATCGCGCGCGATTTCCGCGCGACAAGCTGTGCGGCGACACGTTGAATCCAGGGACGCTCTCGATCCTTGACCGCCTGGGTGTTTCCGCCGCCGTTCGCGAGCATGCGCTCCCGATTACAGGCATGAACATCACCGGACCCGACGGGACGCTGGTGTCCGCCGACTATCCCGACGGCATCCACGGCGGCGCACTGACACGCCGCGAGCTGGACACGCTCCTGGTCGAGGCGGCAACCGGCGCAGGCGCCGCTTTCGAAACGGGCGTCATCGTTCGCGCGCCTCTCCTGCATGCCGACTGGCCGCGCGTCACCGGTGTTCGCCTCGTGTCCCGCAGCAACGAGCACAATCTCCGCGCGCGCGTCGTGATCGCAGCCGACGGACGCCACTCGAGGTTGGCCTTCGGCATGGGTCTCGCGAACTATGCACCAGCGCCGAAGCGCTGGGCGTTCGGAGCGTATTTCATCGACGTCGCCGGCATGTCGTCGCGCGGTGAGATGCATATCCGTTCCGACGGCTACGTCGGCGTCGCGCCCCTTCCCGGCGGCATCGTCAATGTCTGTGTGGTCCGCGAGTTGAAAAACGTGTTCCGCGCCCAGCGCGTGAACGCCGGTAGCGTCATCGATCAAGCACTGCGAAGCGATCCCGTCCTTGCCGCTCGTTTTACACGCGCACGGCAGGTGTCCCGGGTGACTGTACTTGGTCCCCTCGCGGTGGACTGCATGGCATCCGGTTGTCCCGGACTTCTGCTTGCTGGTGATGCGGCGGGCTTCATCGATCCGATGACCGGCGATGGCCTGCGATTCGCAATCCGCGGCGGCGAGCTGGCCGCGCACGCGGCGCTGCGGGAGCTCTCGAGCGGCGTGGCGGCGTGCGCCAGCCTTCGAGTGGAGCGCGCGAAAGAATTCGGGACGAAATGGCGAGTGAACCGCGGGCTCCGTGCGCTGGTCGCGTCACCGCGCGCGTTGAACGTCGCGTCCCGGATGGCGCGTGGATGGAAAGCGCCTGTGCGGATGCTTGTCCGCCTCGCGGGCGACATCAACCTGGCCCAGCATGCTGCGTCCTGAGGTCGCAGTGCCGGCGGCGGCGCTAGCGGCCACCGCGGTGATGATGCTCGCGGAGCTCCGATGGTCCAGGGTCAACGAACGCCTGCTTCGGGCGCGTGGAGCTGTGGAGCCATCCGGCGACGTCTATCGCGCGATGGCAATCGCGTATCCGTCGCTGTTTGTGACGATGACGATCGAGGGGGCACTCGCCGGCCCCTCGCCTGAAGGGCTGATCGTCGCGGGAATGATCGTCTTTGCCGCCGCGAAGCTGCTGAAGCTGTGGGCCATCAGATCACTTGGACCCAGGTGGAGTTACCGGGTGCTCGTATTGCCTTCCGCGCCGCTGGTAACGACCGGCCCCTATGCCAGATTTCGCCATCCCAACTATGCCGCGGTCTTCGGAGAAATTGCCGGGTTCGCGCTGATGGTAGGTGCCCGAATAACGGGAATCGTTTCGCTCGTCGTCTTCGCCCTGCTCGTGCGAAAACGGATCGCCGTTGAAGAGCGGGCGCTCGGCCTCTGAAATATACTTAGCCCGTGAAGAAAGCCCTTGTCTCGTTGGGGTTGTTCATCGTCATCGCGACGCTGGTGGGCGCGCAAGTGCGCCCTGGTGCCGACACCGGCCTTGATGCCGCGCGCAAAGCACTGAACCTCGGTCAATACGACCGCGTCGCCATGCTTCTCGGCGGTTCCACCGATCCGCGGGCCATCGCGCTGCGCGCACGAATCGACATCGATCACGGCCGCTACGCTGACGCGGAAAAACTTCTTGCGGGACCCGCCGCCTCGGCGCCCGGCAGCGATGCCGCCCTCGAGCTTGGACGGCTGCAGCTCTATCTCGGAAAGAAGGCTGAAGGTACTCGGACGCTCGAGCACCTGATCAGCACGAGCGCCCAGAACTCCGCCACCGATTTAGTGAGGCTCGGAGAGGCGGAACGTGCGCTCGGACAGTTCCAGCAGGCGAATGCCGATTTCCGTCAGGCGAACTCGTTGGCGCCGAACGATGTCGCAGCCAACATCGGATGGGGCGAGCTGTTCGCCGAGAAATACAACCGGTCCGATGCCGCCAAGTCGTTTCAGGCCGCGCTGATGGCCGAGCCCGACAACGTCCAGGCGAAGGTGGACATGGCGGGCCTGATGGTGGATGCCAATCCGCCGGCGGCGCGCCAGACGATCGGCGAAGCGCTCAACCTGAATTCCAGCTACGTACCCGCACACGTGCTGAACGCGCAGATTGCGCTCGACGACGGCAAACGGGACGAGGCGAAGGAATCGCTGCGGAAGGCGCTGGCGGTGAATCCCAACAGCCTCGAAGCGCGTTCGATTGACGCGGCGATCGCGTTCCTCGAGGATCGCAAGAGCGACTTCGACGCAAAGGTCGCTGAGATCCTGAAAATTAATCCGCGCTACGCCGAGGTGTATCGGCTTGCGGCCGAAGTCTCCTCGCACAATTACCACTACATCGAGGCTGCGGACTTCGCGAAGCGAGCGGTCGCGATCGATCCCGACGATCCGAGTGCGAATGCGGCGCTGGGGCTGCAGCTGCTGCGGACAGGCGACGAACCTGGCGCCCGCGTCGTGCTGGAGCGCGCCTTCAAAGGCGACCCGTACGACGTCGTCACGTACAACTTGCTGGCGATGATGGACTCGCTCGACAAGTTCGTCACCATTCGCGACGGCGACGTGGTCGCGCGCATGAGCGCGGAGGAAGCGCCCGTGATGCGCGAGTACGTGGTGCCGTTCGCAAAGGAGTCGCTCGAGAAGCTGTCGAAGCAGTGGGACTTCAAGCCGACGGGGCCAATCATTGTCGAGATGTTCCCGAAGCACGACGACTTCGCCGTACGCACGATGGGTCTTCCGGGGATGATCGGCGCGCTTGGCGTCTGCTTCGGCCAGGTCGTCGTGTTCGACTCGCCGAAGGCGCGTCCCCCGGGCGAGTTCAGCTGGCAGGAAACGCTGTGGCACGAGCTCACGCACGTCATCACGCTGCAGATGTCGAACAACCGCATCCCGCGATGGCTCACGGAAGGCATCTCAGTGTGGGAGGAGGCGCAGGCCCGTCCCGACTGGGGCCGTGAGACCGCGGTGCCGTTCGCGCAGGCGCTCGAGCAGGGCAAACCGCTGAAACTGAGGAACCTCAACGAAGGATTCCAGGATCCGCAGTTGATCGTGTTGTCGTACTACCAGGCGTCTCAGGTGGTCGACTATCTCGTGAAGACCTACGGTGAAGCGAAGCTCCACGCGTTCGTCAAATCGTTCGCGCGCGGGATCGACACCGAGGCGGCCCTCAAGGAAACCTACGGCGTTGGGATCGATCAGGTCCAGACCGGGCTTGATGCCGCGTTCGAGCGCGATTTCGGTCCGCTGCGGAAGGCGCTGAAAAAGATCGAGATTCCGCCGGACGCCAGTGCGGAGCAGCTCGCGGCGATGGCGCAGGCCAACCCCGACAGCTTCGCCGTCCACATGCGCCTGGGGATAGCGCGTCAAAAGGCCGGTGACATCGCCGGCGCCATTCGCGCGTTCGAACAGGCGGCCCAGTTGCTGCCCGGTCTGCAGGGAAAGTCGAATCCGAACCTCACCATTGCGGAGATTGCTGTCGAGCAGAAGAACACTGCACGCGCTATTCAGGCGCTCGATGCGTTCCTGAAGGTTGACGGCAACGATGTGGATGCGGCGCGACAGCGCGCGCAGCTGCTCGAGCCGCTTGGCGATGCCGCGCGCACGGCGGCAGCCTATCTCCGCGTCGTCGACGCGGATCCGTTCGATTCGCACGCGCAGACAATGGTCGGACGCGCGGCATTGCAGCGGAAGGACGCCTCTGCCGCAATCCGGGCGTTCCGCGCGGCGCTGGGCGCCAAGCCTGCGGACGTAGCCATCGCGCATTACGACCTAGCGCAGGCCTACTTGCTTGGCGGTCAGAACGCGCAGGCGAAGCAGGAGACGCTCGCTGCGCTCGAGGTTGCGCCGTCGTTCGAGCCCGCGCAGGACTTGTTGTTGAAGATTGTTGGAGGCGGATAATCTGCCGGGTCCCCGCCTCCGCCGAGGCTTCGGCGGGCACGCTCGGACCCGCCTGCACTTCGACCTTCGACCTTCGCACCTCGAACCTACAGGTCGTGCCACCATTCGACGCGCTGGCGCTCCGGTCGTCGAAAGACCACCACGCCGCTGATTCCCGCCACGAACCCTGCGACGTGCGCCCAGAACGCGACACCACCGCCGCTTTGTCCGGTTACGGTCAGGATTGATCCCAGCCCGCTGATGAACTGCATCAGGAACCAGATGCCGAGGAAGAGGATTGCTGGTACCTCAATCACGTGGAAAAAGAAGAACAGCGGGATCAGCGTGACGATGCGCGACTTCGGGTAGAGAACGAAGTACGCGCCCATCACACCGGCGATGGCTCCGCTGGCGCCGACCATGGGCACGACCGAATCGGGAGCCGTGATGGTCTGGGCGAGCGCCGCGGCGACGCCGCAGAGCAGGTAGAAAACCAGGAAACGCCCGTGCCCCATCCGGTCCTCGACGTTGTCGCCGAAGATCCAGAGGTACAGCATGTTGCCTGCGACGTGCAGAATGCCGCCATGCAGGAACATCGACGTGAGCACTGTCACCCACGAGAACGCCGCGGGCACGAGGCCCCAGTAGAGCGTGAACGCATCGACCGCGCGGCCCAGTGACAGCTCGAAGAGGAACACGAGGACGTTGATGACGATCAGCGCGATCGTGACCACCGGCGTCGTGCGCGAAGGAATGATGTCTCGGAGAGGAATCAATCAGCGTTAGAGTACCGCACTCCGATGATCTGCAAATATTGTGGAACTGAAATCGCCGACAAGGCGCTGATCTGCTACAAATGCGGCAACGCGACGACGGAGCCGCGCATCAAGCCGCCGTCGGAAGGCCCCCTCTTCGAGCCCCCGCGGCGGTCGCCCGTCCCCGTCGTCATCATCGTGCTGATCGTGCTCGCGCTGATCCTGCTCGCCTGGTTCGAGCTTTACCGGTAACCGCGCTCCTTCACGCCCTCCGAGATGTGTTCGAGGGTGTCGCCGACGCGCTTGTCCTTGGCTTCCTTCACCGCGAGGTCGCCGAGAGACACGATGCCGACAATCCGGTTGTCCTCGACAACAGGCAGACGCCTCACCTGATGCTCGCTCATCAGATCTGCTGCTTCGTGAGTGGACATTTCGGGCGTCACACAGACGACGTCGCCCGTGACGATCTCCCGGATCGGACGGTCGAGTTGGCTGCCGTCGGCCACTGCGCGAACGACAATGTCGCGGTCGGTGACGATGCCGACAGGCCGGCCGTTATCGACAACAGGGACGGCGCCGGTATCGCAGTCGCGCATGATGCGCGCGGCGTTCTGAATGCTGTCGCCCGGCGATACGCACTGCGGGTTCGGTGTCATGACTTCGCGAATATTCATTGGCTGAGCTCCTTATTGGCAGGTCCGACGTCGCATGGCGCGTGCGTTCCGCTTGACCAGCCTCCCTGTCCGATTCGAAAAGCAAACCAGCCGCCGAAGTCGCTGAAGCACGCGGCGCGAAGTCCGGCCCGACCGTATAATCGAAATCGATGGCTCTGCGTCCGCGGGCGATTCTGGCTTTTACCGCTCTCGCGGCACTTGTTGTGTTTGCTGTCGTCCAGGATCGCGTTACCGCTGCCGGGGCGCGGCGCTACGTGGCGATTCAGCGGGACGCCCTCGCGGGGCGTGCGCAGCCGGTGACTGTGGACGAGATCATGCGGCCGGCTGTTGAGCGGTCTGTCCAGCAGGGATTGACGTGGAGCGGGCTGGTTCTGGCCGGCGGCCTGACCGTCGCCGGCGCCGTTGCGCGCCGCCCACGGCCATGAACAAGGCGCTGATCTACGACTGGAACCGGAGTATCCCCGTGGCGCCGCCGCCAACCGTCATGCTGGATGACGAGACGCTTCGCGACGGCCTGCAGTCGCCGTCGGTGCGCGCGCCGAACATCGAGCAGAAAGTCCGCATCCTCCGGCTGCTCGACGAGATTGGGGTGGACACCGCGGACATCGGTCTGCCGGGGGCGGGGCCACATGTGGTTCGTGACGTCGAGCGCCTCTCGCGCGAAATCATCGACGCCAAGCTGAAGATCAAACCGAACTGCGCTGCGCGCACGATGGTCGGCGACATCCAGCCGATCGTCGACGTGTCGCAGCGAGTAGGAATCGCGATCGAGTGCTGTTGCTTCATCGGCTCCAGCCCAATCCGGCGTTATGCCGAGGATTGGACAGTCGACTATTTGCAGCGCTGCACCGAGGACGCCGTCTCGTTTGGGGTCAACCACGGTCTGTCTGTGATGTATGTCACCGAGGACACGACGCGATCCGATCCGGGAACGCTGCGGCGCCTGTTCACGGCGGCGATTCGCGCGGGCGCATCCCGTCTGTGCATCGCGGACACAGTTGGCCACGCGACCCCGGCTGGCGCGCGAGCCGTCGTGAACTTCACCAGGCAGATCGTCGAAGAGCAGGGCGGCGGCATCGGCATCGACTGGCACGGCCATCGCGATCGCGACATGGGCACGATCAACAGCCTGGCCGCACTCGAGGCGGGCGCAACGCGCGTCCACGGCACCATCCTCGGCATCGGAGAGCGGGTCGGCAACACGCCGATGGATATGCTGCTCGTCAATCTGGTGCTCATGGGATGGATCGACCGCGATCTGCGGAAACTGGACGAGCTGGTGCGCAGTGTTTCCGAGGCGACCGGAGAGCCGATCCCCGACAATTACCCCGTGTTCGGCCGCGACGCGTTTCGAACTGCGACCGGGGTGCATGCGGCTGCGGTGGTGAAAGCGTTTCGCAAGAACGATCCGGAGCTGATGGACGCGGTCTACTCCGGCGTTCCCGCGCAGATGGTCGGGCGCGCCCAGCAGATTGAAATCGGCCCGCTTTCGGGCAAGTCGAACGTCGTCTTCTGGCTGGAGCAGCACGGGTTCGTTCCGGAGGAAGAAGTGGTCGACCGCGTCTTCCGCCGCGCCAAATCCTCGCAGCGCGTGCTCACCGAGCAGGAAATCCTCGACGAAATCCACGTCGCGCAGACGTACGCGTCTACACGGCTGGATGCCTGAACCTCCCATTTCCAATCTCCAACTCCCAAGACGGTTGGTTGGTAGTTGGTGGTTGGCAGTTGGCAGTTGATAGACCTACAATCCGCGCGCACAGGAGGAATCCATGCGCATCCTGCGGTACGCCGCCCTTCTTCTCACAGCCGGCGCCATTGCTCTCTCGGCTCAGACGTCACCGCTGTCGAGCGAGCAGCGTGCGCAGTTCCACGGGCCGTATAGCCAGCCGGAAGAGGCGTTCCGTCTCGTCGGCAACATCTACTACGTCGGGGCAAAAAATATCGCCTCATACCTGATCACGACTCCGCAGGGTCACATCCTCGTCGACACGGGCACGACGGAGATGACGCCGGTCATTACCGCGAATGTCGAGAGGCTCGGGTTCAAGCTGCGCGACATCAAGATCATGCTTTCGAGCCACGCGCACTTCGATCACATCGGCGGGCACGCGGCGATGAAGAAGCTGACGGGCGCCAGGGTGATGGCCATCAGGCAGGACGCCGAGGCGCTCGAGGCCGGGAAGGATCTCTCTCCGCTTGGCGACGAGGGTTGGACCCCGGTGAAAGTCGATCGCGTGCTGAAGGACGGCGATACCGTGTCGCTTGGTGGTACGACGCTGCACGCGGTGTGGGCGCCCGGCCACACACCCGGGTGCACGGTCTGGACGACGAATGTGCCCGATGGCGGACGCAGCTATTCGGTCGCGATCTTCGGCTGCGGCGGCCCCAATGGCGGCGTGAAGCTCGTGGGCAACCAGAGGTTTCCGGCACTCGTCGAGGACACGATGTCGACGTTCCGCAAACTGAAGATGCTCAAGCCCGACATCTACGTCAGCGGCCATCCGCAGATGCTGTTTGCCGGAAAGATCGATCGCATGAAGGCGGGCGAGCGGCCGCATCCGCTGCTCGATCCCGGATCGCAGGCGTGGACGAAGATGCTGGACGACGCCCAGGCGGCGTTCGAGAAGCGTATTACCGCTGAACGGGCTCAGACCTCGAGTCGATGATAACGATCGCAACGAAAAGGAGCTGAGATGGCATCCATCAACACCGGGAAAGTCGTCACCGGCGGTCTCGTGGCGGGCGTGGTAGCCAATGTAGTGGATTTCGTGACCAACAACTATGTGCTCGCCGCCGACTGGCAGGCATGGGCGGCGTCGCACAACATCGATGCGGCGACACTGACCAGCGGCACGGTCGCGGGCACCTGGATCGTCGTCGACTTCATCTTTGGGCTGCTGCTCGTGTGGACCTACGCCGCGATGCGGCCGCGGTTCGGACCGGGCATTCAGACGGCCTTCTTCGCCGGACTCGTGATTTACCTCGCGCCCACCATCGTGCTCTTCGGCTTCACGATGATGGGCATGATGACGATGGCGATGTTCGTGAAGGGATCGTGCGCGGCGGTGGTGGCGACGTTCGCCGCCGCCATCGCGGGAGCGGCGATCTATAAGGAAGAAGGGGCGCCGGCCGGAGCGGCCTACGCACGGTAGGGAGTCGCCGCGCGGAGACGCGGTGAGGCCGTCAAAGGCGGCTTATGGCAGGGCGGAGAGCTGACGTTCGATTTGCGGCAGCGCGTCGAGGACGACATCGCCGACGATCTGAAGGCTCCGGGCGCTCACGTGGTCGAGGTCGTCCTGCGCCGTGTGCCACTGCGGATAGTCGAGATCGATGATGTCGATCGACGGCACGCCCGCTTCCACAAACGGCAGGTGGTCGTCCTCGACGGTGAAATCCTCCGGAATGAACGTGGACGTGTAGCCAAGGCGCGCGGCTGAACTCCAGACAATCGAGTTCAGCCAGCGCGCGGAGTTGCTGTCCGCACGGATGTCCAGATCGCGATCGCCCACCATGTCGAGCAGGATCAGCGCCTTCAGCGCGCCGAGCGTTCCCGCCTGCCGTGCCGCACGCACGTAGTACTTGCTGCCGTACGTGTTGTCCGGATCGCGCCATTCGGTGTTCACCGCCTCCTCGCCGTCGAGGAACAGCAGCTCGATCGTGAACTCGTTCTGTCGATTCTTCAGAATGCGGGCGAGCTCGAGGACCGCAGCGGTCGATGACGCGGCGTCGCTCGCGCCGACGAATGCGAACTGCGCGAAGCGTTTGGTGTCGTAATGGGTGGCGAGCGCGATCCGCTCGGGCCGTCTGCCCGGAATCGTGCCGACGAGGTTGGTCATATGGATGATGCCGGCCGGCGTCATCGCATCAAACGGCTGCTCGCGGAACGTGATGCCGGCGGCCTTCAGCTGTGACTCGATGTACGCGCGGCACGCGGCGAGCGGCGCGGACCCGGATGGTCGAGGACCGAAGGCCACCTGCCGCTCGAGATCCGTCCAGGCGCGATTGCTGTCGAATCCCGTCCGGGGAGCCGTGGCGGAGCGGTTCTGCGCGTCGGCGCCGCAGGCGACGAACACGACCGCTGTCGCCGCCAGCAGAGCCTTCTGCACCTATTGAACCCTCTGAACTTTCTGAGCCCTACCCACGTTTGTTGAGCGGCACGTAATCGCGCCGCTTTGGCCCGATGTAGATTTGGCGCGGACGCGTGATCTTCTGATCCGCGTCGAGCAACATCTCTTCCCATTGGGCGATCCAGCCGGACGTACGCGCGATCGCAAACAGTACGGGAAACATCGTCACCGGGAAGCCCATCGCCTGGTAGATCAGCCCGGAGTAGAAGTCCACGTTCGGATAGAGCTTCCGGCTGATGAAGTAGTCGTCTTCGAGAGCGATGCGTTCGAGCTCGAGCGCGATGTCGAGCAGCGGATTCTTGCCCGTCACATCGAACACCTGATCGGCGGTTCTCTTGATGATCTTGGCGCGCGGGTCGTACGACTTGTAGACGCGATGGCCGAATCCCATCAACCGCCCTTCGCCGGCTTTGACCTTCTTGATGAACGCGGGGATGTTGTTGATCGAGCCGATTTCCTGCAGCATCCGCAGTACCGCCTCGTTCGCCCCGCCATGCAGCGGGCCATAGAGCGCCGCGGCCGCACCCGCCATCGCCGAGTACGGATCGACGTGCGAGCTGCCGATGCCGCGCATCGCGCTGGTGCTGCAGTTCTGTTCGTGGTCGGCGTGCAGGATGAACAAAATGTCGAGGGCGCGCTCGAGGACCGGGCTCACCTTGTATTTGAGCTCGGTGCGCTTGAACAGCATGTTCAGGAAGTTGCCCGTGAAGCTCAGCTCGTCGTCGGGATAGACATACGGCCGGCCGATGCTGTGACGATAGGCATAGGCCGCAATCGTCGGCACCTTCGCGATCAGACGATGAACCTGCTTCCTGCGCGAGGTCTCGTCGAAGATCTGCTTGGCATCCGGATAGAACGTCGAGAACGCCCCGACGGTGCTGATGAAGACGCCCATCGGGTGCGCGTCGTACTGGAAGCCCTCCATCAGCTTCTTCATGTTCTCGTGGAGGAGCCAGTGCGCCTTGATGTCTTCAGTCCATGTTTCGAGCTGCGCCTTGGTCGGCAGCTCGCCGAAGATGATCAAGTACGCGGTCTCGAGGTAGTTCGAGCTTTCGGCCAGCTGATCGATTGGGTATCCGCGGTATTCGAGGATCCCCTTGTCGCCGTCGATGTAGGTGATCGTGCTGCGGCACGATGCCGTGTTCATGAACGCCGGGTCGTAGGTGACCAGGCCGAAGTCGTCCGGGTCTGTCTTGATCTGCTTGAGATCTCCGGCGCGAATCGCGCCTTCCCTGATCGGCAGCTCGTACTGCTTGCCGGTGCGGTTGTCGACGACGGTGAGCGTGTCCTTCATAGCACTCGCGGGAGTCGATACCGCCGCGTTCCTGTCAGTTGTGACGCTATTCGCCATGGTTTTGGTCCTGGTCCTGGTCATCGGGCGACGGCACCGGCGCGCCCGGCACGCGATAGGAGCCGTCCGCCCATCGCGCCAGGTCTTCGTTGCGGCAACGTTCGCTACAGAAAGGACGCCACCGCTCGTCTACCGGTCGTGTGCGACACAACACGCACAACGGGGCGTCGCCCATCCGGTCAATTCTGTCACATCCACGAGGTCGCGAAAACCGCGAAGGACACGACTCCTCTGGCTTCTAGACCGGCGGATTCGGCGCGTGATGGCGGACGTCGAGCGCGGAGACCATGAAGATGACATCCTCGGCGATGTTGGTCGCGTGGTCGCCGATTCGCTCCAGGTGGCGCGAGATCAGAATCAAATCGAGCGCCGGTTCGACGGTGCTCGGGTCGTGCAGCATGTAGGACAGCAGTTCGCGGAAGATCTGCGTCTTCAGGCCGTCGAGACGGTCGTCTTCATTGAGCACCTGATGGGCGAGGACAGTGTCGCGGCGGACGAACGAATCGAGCGCATCGCGCAGCATGGTCTGGGCGATGTCGCCCATCTGCGGAATGTCGATCAGCTTCTTCACCGGGGGGTGCGTGGCGTAGCGGCGTGCCGCTTCGGCGATGTTGACCGCCAGGTCGCCGACACGTTCGAGGTCGGTGTTGATTTTCACGGCCGCGACAATCGCGCGCAGGTCGGTCGCCATCGGCTGGTGCAGCGCGAGCAGCTTGAAGCACCGGTTGTCGATTTCGACGTGCAGCTCGTTGATGGGTTCGTCGCCGTGAAGCACCCGGTCGATCGCCGCGATATCGCGGCCGACCAGGCTTTGCACGGCGGCCCGGACCCGCTCCTCCGCAAGGCCGCCCATCTCGAGCAGGCGGCCCTGGAGCGACTCGAGCTCCTCCTGGAAGTGACGTACGACCCGCTCCATTACCCGAATCTCCCCGTCAAGTAGTCTTCCGTCAGTTTCTCGGAAGGCGCCGTGAACATCTTATCGGTCCGTTCGTACTCGACAAGACGGCCAAGCCAGAAAAAAGCCGTGTAGTCGGATACGCGCGCCGCCTGCTGCATGTTGTGCGTCACGATGACGATCGTGTAGTCCGTCTTCAGGTGATAGATCAGTTCCTCGATGCGCTGGGTGGCGATTGGGTCGAGCGCGGAGGCGGGCTCGTCCATCAGCAGGATATCGGGTTTCACCGCCAGCGCGCGCGCGATGCACAGCCGCTGCTGCTGACCGCCTGACAGGGCAAGCGCCGATTCGTGCAGCCGATCCTTGACTTCCTCCCAGAGCGCGGCGTGTTTCAGGCTCTCTTCCACGCGCCCGGCGAGCTCGGACCGACTTGACGTCATTTTGTTGATGCGGAGACCGTAGGCGACGTTCTCGAAAATCGACTTCGGGAACGGATTCGACTTCTGAAAGACCATCCCGATCTTGCGGCGCATCGCCACCACGTCCACCTTCGGACCGTAGATGTCTTCGCCGTCGACGCAGACACGGCCCTCCACACGCGCGCCCGGAATGATGTCGTTCATCCGGTTCAGCGTCCGTAGAAACGTGCTCTTGCCGCAGCCTGACGGTCCGATGAACGCCGTGACGACGTTCGGCTGCATCTTGATGGAGATGTCTTCGAGCGCGCGTTTTTCGCTGTAATAGAAGAAGAGGTGCTCGACGTCGATCTTGAGCCGTCCGTCAGCAGCCGGCGCCGGGTGTTGCGCGGCCCGGACGATGGGGCGTGGCATAGCCGCCGGAGGGTTGATCGTTTCTTTCACCGTATCCACTATTGTCCCCGGACCCGTGCCACACGCGAGGCGGCAATTCGCGCCAGCACCGAGCAGATCAGCACAATGGTGACGAGCACCAGCGCACCGGCCCACGCCTGCCGGTGCCAGTCTTCATACGGCGAAATGGCGTAGGCGAACACCTGCACGGTGATGGATGAGATCGGCTGCATCAACGACGTCGAGAAAAACGCGTTGTTGAACGACGTGAACAGCAGCGGCGCCGTTTCGCCTGCGATTCGCGCCAGCGCCAGGACTACGCCCGTGATGATGCCCGGCAGCGCCGCCGGCACGATGACCGAGAAGACCGCGCGGGCGCGGGTGGCGCCGAGCGCCAGCGCGCCTTCACGAAGGGCGTTGGGCACGAGCAGCAGCAGTTCCTCGGTCGTGCGCGTGATGATCGGAATCATCATCATGCCGAGCGCGAAGCCGCCGGCCAGGGTGCTGAAATGTCCCAGCGGCAGCACGGCAACCGCGTACGCAAACACGCCGATGACGATCGACGGCACGCCATTGAGGGTGTCGGCGGCAAAGCGCACGGCCGATGCGAAGCGGCTGCCGCGATATTCCGACAGATACACACCGCTGAGAATCCCGATCGGAACGGCCATCGTCGCGGCGAGTCCCGTCAGGATCAGCGTGCCCACGATGGCGTTGGCCATGCCGCCGCCGGTTTCACCGACCGGCCGCGGATTGTGCGTGAAGAAGTCGACGTTGAGCGACTGAATGCCCTGGCTGATGACGAAGAACAGGATGAACGCGAGCGGTACCAGCGCGAGAATCACCGCAAGCCCGCACGCGGCGACGAAGAGCGCCGAGAGCACCTTTCGAGGCGCCGGTGTGCGCGAGGGGTTCATGCCGCCGCCTTCGCGGGGAGCTGACGCGCCATCGACCAGATCAGGCCGCGCGACAGCATGTTGACGAGCAGCGTGATGATGAAGAGGACGAGGCCGATCTCGATCAGCGCCGACAGGTACAGCGCGTTTGCCGCCTCGGTGAACTCGTTGGCGATGACTGCCGCCATGGTGTACTGCGGCGCAAAGAGCGACAGCGACACCTGAGGGTTGTTCCCAATCACCATCGTCACGGCCATCGTCTCGCCAAGCGCGCGGCCGAAGCCGAGCATCACCGCTCCGATGATGCCGGTGCGCGCATAGAACATCGCCGCGCGGATGGCTTCGAAGCGCGTCGCGCCAAGGGCGTAGGCGGCTTCCCGCTGTGTCATCGGTACCGTCTTGAGCACCTCGCGCGCGACGGCTGACGTGAACGGCACGACCATGACGGCGAGGATGAGCGCGGCCGCGAGCATGCCGACGCCGAACGGCGGACCGGAGAAGAGCGGCAGCGATCGCATCGACTCCGGCAGGTTCGTCTCGATCGCGCGAACCACGGGGACGAGCACGAAGATACCCCAGAGTCCGTACACGATCGATGGAATCGCGGCGAGCAGTTCGGTGAGGAAGATCAACGGCGCGCGCAGCAGCTGCGGGCACAGCTCCGAGATGAAGACCGCAATGCCGAGAGCAACGGGCGTCGCGATCAGCAGCGCGAGCACCGACGAATACAGCGTGCCCCAGATGAACGGCAGCGCGCCGAATTGCCCGGCGACGGGATCCCACGTGCTCGTCCCCCAGAAGTTCACCCCGAACTTCTGCAGCGAGAGCGACGAGTCGTTGGCCAGCGTGACGCCGATAGCCACGACTATGAGCAGCAAAGCGGCGGCAAATACCCCGATGCTGACCCGGAACCCGAGGTCGGACGAGCGCACGACGCGCCTACGATACCTTGATCTTGTCGAGCGCCGCCTGTTCCAGCATGACGACGTTGGCGGGAAGCGGCGCGTAGCCAAGGTCGGCGCAATACTTCTGGCCATCGCTCAACGCCCACTTCATGAAATCGAGCATGGCCTTGGCGGCAATTTTGTCCTTTGGATCTTCGTACATCAGGATCCAGGTAAAGGACGAAATCGGATAGACCCCCGCGCCTTGTGCGTTGGTAATCGACACCCGGAAGTCGCCTGGTATCGTCGCCGCGGCCGAATCGGCGGCCTTGGTGACGGAATCGACCGACGCCTTGACGAATTCGCCCGCGGCGTTCTGAACCTGGCCGAAATTGATGTTGTTGTGCAACGCGTAGATCAACTCGACATAGCCGATCGAACCAGGCGTTTGCGTCACCAGACCGGAGACGCCCTCGTTGCCTTTGCCGCCGACGCCAGCCGGCCAGTTGACCGACGTGTTCACGCCAACCTTCGTCTTGAAGTCGGGAGAGACCTTCGAGAGATAGTCCACGAAGATGTAGGTCGTTCCTGAGCCGTCCGAGCGGTGCACGACCGTGACGTCGGTGGCCGGCAGCTTCACGCCGGGGTTCAATTTCGCAACCGCGGGGTCGTTCCACTTCTTAATCTTGCCAAGGTAGATATCGGCAAGGACCGGCCCCGTGAACTTCAGCTCGTTTGCGACACCGGGAATGTTATAGACGGGCACGACGGCGCCAAGCACGGTCGGAAAGTGCAGGATCGGCGCGGGCGCCGCTTTCAACTGCTCGTCGTTCATCGGACCGTCGGTGGCACCGAAGAAGACGGTCTGATTGATGACCTGCTGGATGCCCCCGCCTGATCCGATTGACTGGTAATTAATCTGAATGTTCGGATGGAGCTTGTTGTACTCCGAGAACCATTTGGAATAGATCGGATTGGGGAAGGTCGCACCAGCGCCGTTGATCTTCAGCGTCTGCGACGCGTCTGACGAGGTGCTATTTGCGGTAACCGGCTGCGTGTTTCCGCCGCCGCACGCCGTCAGCAGCGCTGCCGCGAGCGCCAGACCGATGTAACGACTCTGAAACTGTGCCATGTAAAGACGGTATCGAACGGGAATTTCGCACTCGTTTCCGAGTTGTTAAATCCGTGTTAACCCGCCTTCGCCCTTCGGGCTTCGGCGAGGCAGGCCCCGGACGCGCTTCGCGCTTCGGCGTGGCAATCCCCGGACGCGTTTCGGGTTTCGCCGAGGTAGGTCCCGGACGCGCTTCGCGCTTTGGCGACGCAGAACCGAGGCGCCCCTCGTGTCTGGGCGAGGCAAGCGACGCTGCCATTTCCAAACGGACGGGTTTGCGGACCAGCTCTTCGAACGGAACCAGATGGCGCGCGGTCGCCCAGACTTCCAGCTCGGCATCGCCGGTTGCGTGCACGGTAATCACCATATCGTCGCCGCGGTCGTGCACTTCCAGACCGGAAATGGGCTGCGCGTGGCTGCGGTCGAGGCTCTCGGCAACACGCAGGATAGACGCCAGCGCCTTCACCGTGCGGCGCAGTGCGACAGGCAACTGCGCGTACTCGTCGTGTGACCGTTTCGGGGTGCCTCGCCGGTGATAGCGTGCAACGAGCGCCATCACTTCGATTTCGTCGGGATGGAAGCCGCGCAGATCGCCGTTCTTGATCAGGTAGTACGAGTGTTTGTGATGGGCGGAGTAGCTGATGTGGCCGCCGATGTCGTGCATCAGCGCCGCATACTCGAGCCATTCGCGCTCGCGGTCGGTGAGTCCGTGAATCGCCCGTGTCTGGTCGAAAAGCGCCAGCGCGAGACGCACGACCTGGTTCGAATGGTCCGCGTAATAGCTGCACCGTTCGGCAAGTTCCAGCGTGCTGCGGCGTCTGACGTCAGGGATGTTGTCGATCTGTGCGATCTGCCGGCGGTTCCGGCGGATGTAGTCGAGGACCAGGCCTTCACGCAGCGCGAGGTCGCACAGCGTCAGCTCCTCGGCGCCAAGGCGTCGGAGGATGGTGTCGAGCAGCACGGTGCCGGCGACGATCAGGTCCGCGCGCCTGGGATCGAGGCCGGACACCGCCAGCCGCTGCTCGAGGTCGAGCCCAACGACCGTTTTGCGCAGCCGGCGGATCTGCTTCGCCGAAATATGGAGATTGCGGAGCTCGGAGGGAGGCATTCCGCGAGCGGCGGTGGCCGCAACCGCGCCGATGCTGAGAATCGTGCCTGAGGTACCGATGACGCGATCGAAGCCCGCGGTCACAATCTGATCGCAGTAGCGATCGATCTCGGCGACCACGTGCTTGACCAGACGGCGCTCGTCGCGGTCCGAGAGTGGATCGCTGCGCACGAGCCTCTCGGTCAGTCGAATCGCTCCAATCTTGAAGCTCCGCGCAAGCTGCACGCTGGTCGTCGTCCCCAGGGTGATCTCGACGCTGCCGCCGCCGATGTCGATGACGACGGCGCGCCCGCCGGCCACATCGACGCCATAGACGGCCGCCTGGTGAATGAGCCTCGCCTCTTCGACGCCAGAGATGACGCGCGTCCGGATGCCGGTCTCGCGTTCGACGCGTGCGAGGAACTCGCCGCCGTTACGCGCCTCGCGGGTCGCGCTTGTTGCCGCGGCGAGGATTTCGTCTACCCGATGCGACTCGGCGATGCGTTTGAACTTCGACAGCGCCTGGAGCGCGGCGGTCATGGCTTCCGACGTCAGCGCGCGGCCGTCGAGGCCGCCGGCGCCGAGCCGGACCATCGCCTTCTCGCGATCGATGACCTCGAACGAGAGGTCGGTGCGGACGCGGACGACGATCATGTGGACCGAGTTGGTTCCGACGTCGATTGCGGCGATGCGCATGTATAGTGGAGATTATGCGGGGTCCGGCCGCGGAATACCTCATCCGCCAGCGCGTTTCGGCCTTGAGCCGGGCGCTGCCCGCCGCCAAGGCGGGCGACGCGACCTCGCTGCATCAGGCGCGTGTGGCGACGCGCCGCCTTCGGGCGGCACTTCCGCTCGTTGCTCCCGGCCCGAAAGCCAGCAAGGTTACCAGGTCCGTTCGGCGCCTGACGCGACTCCTCGGACCTGTCCGGGAACTCGACGTTGCGCTCCTGATTCTCGAGGAATTGGAGGAGAGCGGCGAGGTCCCGCAGGCCGGAATCGATCGCCTTCGTGCATCGATTATCGAGGAGCGCGAGCGCCTGCAGACCGCGGTACGCGATCAAATTGACGACTTCGATCTCGACAAGCTCCGCAAGCGCGCAGTAGCGGCTGCACGGAAACATCACGAGGGACGAAAGCCGCGTGACGCGGGCAGCACGGCGGCCGCGCGCGAGCGCGTTTGGCGGCGTGCCCGCCGGCTCGCGGCCGCAATCGAAAATGCCGCCGGGCTCTATCTTCCCGACCGTCTGCATGAAGTCCGTATCGCAGTGAAGAAGCTGCGCTATACGCTGGAGGTGGGAGTCGCCGACGTGAGAAGGTCCGCGCCGCGCAACACCTCGAATCTTCGTACGCTCAAGAACGCGCAGGACCTCCTCGGCCGCATGCACGATCTGGAAGTGCTCATCGCGAGGACGCGCAGCATCCAGAGTTCCCCCGGCGCGTCCACGTTGAAGGTCTCGGCGGACCTCGACCGGCTGGTGCGCCGGCTCGAGAACGAGTGCCGGCAGCTGCACGGGCACTATATGGCTGCGCGCCCCACGCTCCTATCGGTATGCCATCGGCTGGTTGCTGCCGGCAAGCCGCGTGAGCGTGTACGATCGTCCGCTGCGTAGCTGATGGAGCCCTGCGATCTGTATCTCGTTCGCCACGCCATCGCCGCGGAGCGAGGCGAGCAGTGGCCTGACGACACGAAGCGCCCGCTGACCGACACCGGCATCACGCGATTCAAGGAGGCCGTCGCCGGTCTGGCGTGGCTCGATGTCGAGATCGACGAGATCTTCACGAGCCCGCTCGTTCGCGCAAAACAGACGGCCACGCTGCTCGCCGACGGCCTTGGCAACAAGACGTCCGTGAAAACTCTCGATGCGCTTTCTCCGGGCCACACACCGAGACAGGTCATGAACGAGCTGAGTCGCACCGCGAAGCGCCGTCGCATCGCGCTCGTGGGCCACGAGCCGGGGCTTGGCGAACTGGCGGCGCACCTGCTTGGCTCGGCGCGTCCCCTTCCGTTCAAGAAGGGCGGTGTCTGCTATATCGCCATTCAGGGACTGACCTCACGCCGTGCCGGCGAGCTTCTGTGGTTCCTGCCGCCGAAGCTGCTGCGAAGACTTGCGCGGTAGCCACATCGTCTTTGTGGTCTTCGTAGCTGAAAAATCGATCGCGGTCATCATCAATCCGATCTCGGGGACAGGCGGACGCATTGACGTGGCGCGTGCGCGCGCCGCGCATGCCGCCGCGCTTCTCGCGTCTCATGGCAGTGATCCGTCGAACGTGTTCATCACAGAGCGCGGCGGACACGCGCGCGAGATCGCGCTGAGCGCCGTCGCGCGCGGCGTCTCCACGGTCGTCGCCTGGGGTGGCGACGGCACCATGAACGAGGTCGGCACCGCACTCGCGTTCACGCGAGTGGCGCTCGCACTGGTGCCGAGCGGCTCCGGCAATGGCCTTGCGCGCGAGCTCGGGATCCCCTTCGAGGCAACTGCGGCGCTCGATGTCGCATGCGGCGGTGCGACGCGAACCATCGATGCCGGCGAGATCGGCGAGCGCCTGTTCTTCAATGTCGCCGGCGTGGGTCTCGATGCGCGTGTCGCGCACCGGTTTGCCGTCGACGGTCTCGAAAAGCGCGGCTTCGCACGGTACATCGGGATCGCGATGCGTGAGCTGGCCGCCTACCAACCCGATCTCCTCACCGTGATGACGCCGGCAGCATCGATCACGAAGCCGTGGTTGCTGGTCGCCATTGCGAACGGACGTCAGTACGGCAATGGCGCCGTCATCGCGCCGCACGCGAGGCTCGATGACGGGCGCCTTGATGTCGTCACGATCGGCGCACGTTCACTCGTTCGAGCGTCCCTGGAGCTTCCGTTCGTTTTCATGGGAATCGTCGATCGCGTTGCGGGAGTCAGAATCGAGACGACAGAGTCGGTTCAGATCACCTCTCCGCATCCAATCGTCTATCACCTCGATGGGGAACCGATTGCAGGAACGCTGGGCATTTCAGCGAGGGTTAGGCCGGAAGCACTAATAGTGAAGGTGCCGAAAGCTTAGGGCAATCGCCATGTTTACAGAAGGTTTACATCGGCCATAACGGAGTCGGAGTACAGATCGTGCCTCCCGATATGTATACGCGTCATTTTCAGAAGGCGAGTCATACACGTAAGTTCACCATCACTTCAACAGGAGCATCCGGCTGGGAAGTGCGCGACGAGCAGGATAGCCGCGTCATTCGCTGGGTGCGCTATCGCGACTGGCACCGCGTCGAGCGCGCCCGCATGGCGTTCGCGCTGGAAGCGGCGGTGCTCGAAGCAAGCGGCTGGAACGAGAATTAGATCCGCTTACTCGACGAACCGGTAGCCAAGGCCGACAACTGTTTCTATCTGCTGGCCTGCCGTGCGGAGTTTTCCGCGAAGGCGGCCGACGTGTACGTCCACGGAACGCGTTTCAATCGCCTGGTCGTATCCCCACACCCGTTCGAGCAGCCGGTCTCTCGACAGCACCCGATTCTTGTTCGCGACCAGGTAGCGCAGCAGCTCGAATTCGCGGCGGGTCAGCCGTATCGGCTCGCCATCGACGTGCACCGCGACGGCGTCGAAATCCGCAACGATGTGTTTGCCGCGGTACACCGGGGTGGCCGCGTCGCCTCCTTCGGAGCGGCGGCGCAGCACGGCGCGTACCCGGGCGGCCAGCTCGCGAAGGCTGAATGGCTTCGTGATGTAATCGTCCGCGCCGACATC
>Ga0075434_100001023_pt1 | contig 22772 bp, 20 predicted proteins | sample RhiMethybrSRZTD3_FD_75298 | JGI IMG/M metagenome (GOLD analysis project Ga0075434, IMG submission 75298) | Populus rhizosphere microbial communities from Tennessee, USA - Rhizosphere MetaG P. TD hybrid SRZTD3 | ecosystem: Host-associated > Plants > Roots > Rhizosphere > Soil | place: USA... | reverse complement strand
ATGCTGGTGTTCCAGATCGACCTCTTCAGCGCGCGCGGCGCCATGCCGCGCAACCTGTTTGACGTCTACGAGCGGCACAAAGACATTCTCTACTCATCGCGGACGCGCAAGAACACCACCGACTTCCGGCAAGCGCAGGAGCTGCGACAGGCGGTCGAACGGCTGCTGGACAAGCTCCCCGCCAGCAAGAAGGACGACGCCGACGTGGCCGAGATCGTGCGCAAGCTGAAGGCGAGCGAAACCTTGAAGCCCAGCGCCTCGATGAGCGTCGTTCACCTCATCTATCGCGAGAAGTATTACGAGACCCAGGCCAAGGACTATGAGTTTTCGCGCCTCTCCATGGAGGACCACTGGCAGGCCGGGCTCGCCGATACCCGGCACACGCTCAAACATGAAAAGCGCTGGCTGCAGCCGCCAAGAGACCTGGAGGCCGTGCGCACCTTCGACCTCAGCCAGACGGATTAACCGGATCGTGCTCGCGCGGGCCGCGCGCGGCCGCGGGCCTTGTCAGGGGCCGGCAAAACCACTACACAGCGCCCATCACACACGCGCGCCTCTTGCGTGCGGCGGATGAAAAGCCCCGCCTGCACGCTCCGGTGACCGAGCTTCGAACTTTTTGGGGCTCGGTTCTCTCAAGGCGCGCGGAGGTCAAACCGGAAAACGGAGACTGCGCCATGGCGCTGCCTGCCTTCAATATGCGCCAGCTTTTGGAAGCTGGCTGTCACTTCGGCCATCAAAGCCACCGCTGGAACCCCAAGATGGCGCCGTTCATCTTCGGGGCCCGCAACAACATCCACATTATCGATCTGGCCCAGTCGGTGCCTCTCCTGCACCAAGCGCTGCTCAAGGTCTCAGATGTCGTCGCCCAGGGCGGACGCGTGCTGTTCGTCGGCACCAAGCGCCAGGCTTCCGAGGGGATCGCTGACGCCGCCAAGCGCTGCGCGCAATACTATATTAACCATCGCTGGTTGGGCGGTACGCTGACCAACTGGAAGACGATTTCACAGTCCATCAGGCGCCTGAAGCTGTTGGATGAGATGCTGGCGGGTGAGGTCAAGGGGCGCACCAAAAAGGAGGTGCTGCAACTGACGCGTGACCGCGACTCGCTCAACCGCTCGCTTGGCGGCATCAAGGAAATGGGCGGGCTACCGGACCTCTTGTTCGTGATCGACACCAACAAGGAGCAGATTGCCATCGCCGAAGCGAAAAAGCTCGGCATCCCCATCGTCGCTATCGTCGACACCAATTGCGATCCCGATGGCATCGATTTCGTGGTGCCGGGCAACGATGATGCAGGGCGAGCGATTACGCTCTATTGCGATTTGGTGGCGCGCGCCGCCATCGATGGCATCGAGCGCGGGCAAACGCAGGCCGGCGTCGATGTCGGTGCGGCGGAAGCGCCGCCGGCTGAGGATTTGGCTGGCGAGAAAGCCGCCCTATTTAAGGGTATCGATGCACCGCGCGGCGAAGCCGACGATCTCAAACGGCTGCCAAACGTCAATCCTCGGCTGGAGCAACGGCTCAATGACAGCGGCGTCTACCACTTCTGGCAGATCGCCGACCTCGACGAGCAGTCGACGGCCGGGCTCGACCGCTTGCTCAATCTCAAGGGGCGCATCGAGCGCGACGGTTGGGTCGCCGCTGCCAAGCGATTGGTCGAAGGTCAGGCGGCCTGAAGGGCGGCCTTAGTCTTCAGTTATCAGCCTCCGAGCGCGCCAAGGGCGCGCGTGAGGCGCAAGCGAGGAACGCATGACAGCTATTTCCGCAGGCCAAGTCAAACAGCTGCGCGACAAGACCGGCGCCGGCATGATGGATTGCAAGACCGCCCTAACCGAAACCAAGGGCGACATGGAGCAAGCCGTCGACTGGTTGCGCAAGAAAGGCCTCTCCAAGGCCGCCACCAAGGCCGGCCGCGTTGCCGCCGAGGGGCTGATCGGCGTCACCGTCAGCGACAAGACCGGAGCGATCGTGGAGGTCAACTCCGAGACCGATTTTGTCGCGCGCAACGAAAAGTTCCAGGACATGGTGCGCAAGGTCGCCGCCGGAGCGGCAAAGGCCAATGGCGATCTCGGCAAGCTGTTGGGCACCCCCTTCCCGGGCTCCGCCCTCAGCGTCGAGGATTACGTCAAGGACATGGTCGCCACCATCGGCGAGAACATGTCGGTGCGGCGCACCGCGAGCCTGTCGGTGGCGCAAGGGGCGGTCGCCGACTACGTGCATAACAAGGCCGCCGATGGCCTCGGCAAGATCGGCGTGCTGGTCGGGCTCGAGAGCAAGGCCGAACCCAAGGCGGTGGCGGCGCTGGGCCGGCAGCTGGCCATGCACATTGCCGCGGCGAGCCCGGCGGCGGTGACGGCCGAGGAGCTCGATCCGGCGCTGATCGCGCGCGAGCGCGCCATCTATACCGAGCAGGCGACCGCCAGCGGCAAGTCGGCCGACATCGTCGGCAAAATGGTGGAGGGCCGGCTGCGCAAGGAGTTCTATCAGCAGGTCGTGCTTTTGCAGCAGACCTTCCTTGGCGCCGGCGGCGATGGCAAGCAGACGGTTGCACAGGTCCTTGAGGAGGCCACAAAGCGGCTGGGAGCGCCGGTCAAAGTGCATTCGTTCGTGCGCTATGCCTTAGGCGAAGGCATCGACAAAAAGGATGACGACTTCGCCGCCGAAGTGGCCAGGGCCGCCGGCCGCTAGGCAAGACGAGGCGCAAATTGACCGAACCGGGGTGGCCCGACGGCCGCAATTTGCGCACGCCGGGCTGCTCTGGTTATGTGTTGAGGCGCAGACGGCTGCCGGCCCGCCGTGGTCCGCCGGCAACGCCGCTGCACGGTGACGCTCTTTTGTCGAGGGAACTGGTGTGATGGCCGCCGCCTCGTCCTCTCCTTTGCGCTACCGACGCGTGCTGCTGAAGCTTTCCGGCGAAGCCCTGATGGGCGCGGGAGGTTACGGCATCGATATGCGCGTGGCGCAGCGCCTGGCGCAGGATATCAAGGAGGCGATCGCTGCGGGTGCGGAAATCGCCGCCGTGGTCGGCGGCGGCAACATCTTTCGCGGCCTGGCCGGCGTTGCCAAGGGGATGGATCGGGCGACCGGCGACTACATGGGTATGCTCGCCACCGTGATGAATGCGCTGGCGTTGCAAAACGCCCTTGAGCAGGCCGGCGTGCAGGCGCGCGTTCTTTCCGCCATTCCCATGCCGACCATCTGCGAGTCCTTCGTGCGCTCCAAAGCCTTGCATCATCTGGAAAATGGCCGCGTCGTCATTTTTGCGGCCGGCACCGGCAATCCCTACTTCACCACCGACACCACGGCCGCGCTACGCGCGGTGGAGATGAACTGCGAGGTCTTGGCCAAGGCCACGCAAGTCGACGGCGTCTATTCGGCCGATCCGAAGCTCGATCCCAAGGCCGTGCGCCACGAGCGGCTGACCTATGCTGAGGTGCTGAGCCGGGACCTCAAGGTCATGGATGGCGCCGCCATCGCGCTTGCTCGCGACAATAATCTTCCGGTAATTGTGTTTTCCATCGAAGAACCCGGTAATCTCAGCAAACTCCTGCGCGGCGAGGCCCTATCCACGCTGGTCTCGGCCGCCGCATAAAAGGCTTGGTGAACGGTGGTTGAAGGCTGCGCCGCAGGCTCGCTGCGGGACAGCCCAAGCGGAGAAATGTGTCATGGCTGCCGGAAAATTCGAGATCCAAGAACTTGAACGCCGCATGCGCGGAGCCCTGGAGTCCCTGAAAAAGGAGTTCGCCGGCCTGCGCACCGGCCGGGCCAGCGTGCATTTCCTCGATCCTGTGGTGGTGAACGTCTATGGCCAGCGCATGCCGCTGAACCAGGTGGCGACGGTGTCCACCCCCGACGCGCGCACGATTTCCGTGCAGGTTTGGGACCGGGGGCAGGTCGGCGCCGTGGAAAAGGCCATCCGCGAGGCGAACCTCGGTCTCAACCCTGTCGTCGACGGGGCTTTGATCAGGCTGCCCATCCCCGCGCTGACGACCGAGCGGCGCCAGGAGCTCGTCAAGGTCGCGCACAAATATGCCGAGCACGCGCGCGTGGCGGTGCGCAACGTGCGCCGCGAGGGCATGGACCTGCTCAAGCGCCTCGACAAGGACGGCCAGATGAGCGAGGACGACCATCACAAGAATTCAAGCAAGGTGCAGGAATTGACCGACAAGCTCATCAAGGAGGTCGACCAGTCGCTGGCGAGCAAAGAAGCCGAGATCAAGCAGGTATGATGGTTGGGGCCGCGGAGCGCGGAAAAGTTGGGCGCCCATGTCGACCGCCAAGATGGGCGCCGTCGCCACGCGATGCTGGGCATGATGCCTGATCCATGAACGAGCAGAACAAACGATCGGTCTGGCAGGCGAGCGCGCAGGTGCCGCACCACGTCGCCATCATCATGGATGGCAATGGCCGCTGGGCTTCCGAGCGTGGCCTGCCGCGTTCGGAAGGGCACCGGCGCGGCGTCGAGGCGGTACGCCGGACCGTGCGCGCGGCCATGGAGCTCGGCATCCAATACCTGACGATCTACAGCTTTTCCTCGGAGAACTGGTCGCGTCCCGCCAGTGAGGTCGATGACCTGATGGGGCTGATGAAGCGCTTCATCCGGCGCGACTTGGCAAAGCTGCATCGCAACGGCGTGCGCATCAGCGTCATCGGTGAGCGCACCGGCGTCGACCCCGAGCTGTTGGGGCTGATGGACGAATCCGTGGCGCTCACCTCGCGCAACAGCGCGCTCAATTTGATGATTGCCTTCAACTACGGATCGCGTACCGAGATCGCCAAGGCGGCGCGCCGACTGGCGGGCCGGGTGCTCGAGGGCAGCATCAACCTTGAGGACATCACACCCGAGACGCTGGCCGGCGAGCTCGACACGCAGGGCGTACCCGACCCCGACCTGTTGATCCGCACCAGCGGCGAGCTGCGGCTTTCCAATTTCCTGCTCTGGCAGTCCGCCTATACCGAGTTCGTGTTCCTCGAGGCCTATTGGCCCGAGTTCGGCCGCGAGCTCCTGGGGCGCGCCATCGACGAATTCCGTGGACGACAGCGCCGCTTCGGTGGGGTGGCGACGCAGTCGACCGGCTAGGGTTGGCAGGCAAGGGGGCCATGCCGATGAGCGAGCGCAGCGAGCCGGGTGGTGAGGAGGGGTCCCCCCGCGCAGGCCTCACGTGGCTCGGCAGTGATTTTACCACCCGCCTTGCCTCAGGCCTCGTCATGGTGGCGCTCGCCGCCGCCACCCTGTTCGCTGGCCCGGCCGCTTTCAACGCCCTCGTTTTTGTGCTGGCGCTGCTGTTGAGCTGGGAATGGGGCCGCCTGGTGCATGGCCGTAGCGCGGACACGGTGATCGCCGTTCATATCGGTGCGACCGCGCTCGCCGTCGGCCTCGCCGCGCTCGGCTTCGTGGGCCTTGGCCTACTCGCCCTGCCGATCGGGGCGATCGTGGCCACGCTGTTGAGCCTCGGCCGCCACAGTGTTTTTGCCGCGCTTGGGGTGTTTTATGCGGCCCTACCGGCAGTTATCCTGATATGGTTGCGGTCCGATCCCACCTATGGGCTGCGGGCGGCCGTCTACGTCATCCTTCTCGTTATTGCCGCGGATACCGGGGCCTTTTTCACTGGGCGCGGCCTGGCAGGCCCGAAGCTGTGGCCGAGCGTTTCGCCCAACAAGACCTGGGCGGGCCTTCTCGGCGGCATCCTGGCGGGTGGCCTCGCCGGCGCCCTGCTGGCGTTCGCCGTGCCCGGCGGCTCCGCACTGCGGCTCGGGGCCACGGCGGCCGTCCTCGCCTTTCTGGCGCAGATGGGAGATCTTATGGAATCGGCCATTAAGCGCCGGTTTGGTGCCAAGGATACCAGCGCGCTGATTCCGGGCCATGGCGGCGTCATGGATCGGGTGGATGGTCTGGTGATCGCGGCGACGGCGGCAGGCCTGGCCGGCTTTTTCATCAATGTGCATTCGCCGGCACGCGCGCTGCTGCTAGGGTATTAGGATGGGCGCAAGAGCGGCGGTGCCGATGAGCGAGCGAGCCTCCAGCCGGCCGGCAGGCCTCAGGCCGGCGCGCCGCGGCGCGTCAAAACGCGTGAGCGTGCTCGGAGCGACCGGCTCCGTGGGACAGAGCACGCTCGATCTGATTGGCCGAAATCCCAATATCTTCAAGGTTGTCGCCCTGACCGCGAGGCACAATATAGAGCGTCTGGCAGAGCTGGCCGTCCGGCATGGCGCCGAGCTCGCCGTGATCGCGGAGGAAAGCCAATACAAGGCCTTGAAGGAGCGTCTGGCCGGCACCGGCATCGCCACGGCGGCCGGCATGCCGGGGTTGATCGAGGCGGCGCTCAGGCCCGCCGATTGTGTGATGGCCGGCATCATGGGTGCCGCCGGCCTGCGCCCGACGCTGGCGGCCGTGTCGCAGGGCCGCCGCGTTGCGCTCGCCAACAAGGAATGCCTGGTGTCGGCAGGCGAGCTTTTCATGGAGGCCGTGCGGCGCGCCGGCACGGAGCTCATTCCCGTCGACTCAGAGCATTCTGCCGCCTTCCAGGCCATCGCCGGCGCGGCTCGGGACAGTATCGAACGCATCGTGCTGACGGCCTCCGGCGGTCCGTTCCGCACCTGGAGCCTCGAGCAGCTGGCACTTGCCACGCCGGCCGAAGCGCTGCGGCATCCGAACTGGTCGATGGGGCCCAAGATCACCGTCGATTCGGCAACCCTGATGAACAAGGGCCTGGAACTGATCGAGGCCTACCATTTGTTCCAGATCGCGGCCGACAAGCTCGAAATCGTCGTCCACCCCCAATCGATCATTCATGCCCTGGTCGGCTATCGGGACGGCTCGATGCTGGCGCAACTCTCCTCGCCGGATATGCGCACGCCGATCGCGCTCAGCCTGGCCTGGCCCCAGCGCATGACGGCCCCCACCAAGCGGCTCGACCTGGTCGAATTGGCACAGCTGAGTTTCGAGCGTCCGGATGAAGAACGCTTTCAGGCGATTGGGTTGGCGCGGGACGCCATGCGGCAGGGCGGCATGGCTCCCGCCGTGCTCAATGCCGCCAACGAGATTGCGGTTGAGGCGTTTTTGGCGGGACGCCTCGGGTTCCTTCAAATTGCCCAACTTGTAGCCGAGACGCTGGCGCAAGGCGAGGCGTGTGGGCTCTTCGTAGAGAGCACGGACTTGGGTGCCGTGCTCGAGACGGACGCCGCCGCCCGCCGGCTGGCGCTGAATTTGCTGGAAAGGGGACGTCTGCCCGGGGCCGCTTGAGGCGGCGAGGGCTTGAACGTCATTAACGCGGAAGTTCGGAGGCGCTGGCGATGGCCATTTTAGCGGGTGGATTGAAGGCTCTCCTAGACCTGGAAATCTGCCTTGGAGGCTGCATCACGCTGGCGCGCATCTTCGAGCAGATGTGGGGTTTTCTCGCCGTCCTGGTGCCCTTTCTGTTCGTGCTGACGGTGGTCGTTTTCGTGCACGAGCTCGGCCACTTTCTGGTGGCGCGCTGGTGCGGGGTCCGGGTCAAGGCCTTTTCCATCGGCTTTGGCCGGGAAATCTTCGGCTTTTGGGACCGGCATGGCACGCGCTGGCGGGTGGCCTGGGTGCCGCTCGGCGGCTACGTCAAATTCATGGATGACGAGAACAGCGCCAGCGCGCCCTCGCGCGAGGCGCTGGCCCGCATGAGCGAGGAGGAGCGCGCGGGAGCTTTCCAGACCAAGCCCTTGACCTCCCGCGCGGCCATCGTTGCTGCCGGCCCGGTTGCCAATTTTCTCCTGGCCATCGTGATCTTTGCCCTGACCTTTACCGTCGTGGGCGTGCACGTTACCGCGCCTCGGGTCGACGAGCTGGTGCCCGGCGGGGCGGCGGAGGCGGCCGGCTTCAAGCCGGGCGACCTGATCCTCAGTATCGATGGCTCGCAGATCGAGACCTTCACCGACATGCAACGGATCGTCAGCGGCAGCGCCGACCGCGAGCTGACCTTCCAGGTTGAGCGCGACGGCCGCGTCCTGACGCTGAAGGCGACGCCGGCGCGGCGCGAGATTTCGGACCGCTTTGGCAACAAGACCCGGCAGGGCATGATCGGCATCCGCCGCAATGCCGCCCAAGACGACTGGAAATACCAACGCTATGGGCCGATTGAGTCGATCGGACTAGGGGTGCGCGAGACCTTCTTCATCGTCACGCGCACGCTTTCCTATCTGAGCGACGTGGTGATGGGTCGGGAATCGGCCGACCAGCTCGGTGGTCCGATCCGGATTGCCGAGGTGTCCGGTCAGGTGGCCAGCGTCGGCTTCGTGCCGCTGCTCAATTTGACGGCGGTGTTGTCGGTCAGCATCGGCTTGATCAATCTTTTTCCGATCCCGCTGCTCGATGGAGGTCACCTTTTGTTCTATCTGATCGAGGCGGTGCGGCGAAAGCCCCTGAGCGATCGCACGCAAGAGATCGGTTTTCGCATTGGTTTGGCGGTTGTGCTGATGCTCATGATGTTTGCAACCTGGAACGATTTGGGCATCGTGCGGCGCTGGTTCGGAGGCATTGGCTAGAATCACAATTCGTGACGTATTCTTGCCACTTCCAACGGGAGGCGAAGACCGGTAAACGAGAGGTTGATCACACGACACGTCGCGGGACGGCGTGAGGCTCGGGGAGAGGGCCGCATCGTCCCAATTTGGCGTGATGTGCCGTGTGCATGCCGTGTGGATAAAGCGCCCACCTGACGCCGACGGGTAGGGGGCCCACGAGGGGATCGGCGACGAAAGGCAGACGGGAAGAATGCCTTACTCAGGGAAGGGCACAGCGAGGGGTTGGGGACACCTCGTAGCCTTGGTCGTCTGGTTCGTGGCGTTGGCCGGCGTCGAGCCCGTGCTTTGGGCGCCGAGCGTCAACGCGCAAAGCGGCGCCATTCGCGAGATCCGCGTCGTCGGCAACAAGCGGGTCGAGCCCGAAACCGTCCGCACCTATCTCAAGTTCAATGCCGGCGACCCCTACGATCCGGGCAAGATCGACCAGTCGATCAGAGCGCTGTTCGCCACGGGGCTGTTCGCGGACGTGCGCATCGACCGCGAGGGCAACGGCGTGGTGGTGACCGTGGTGGAAAATCCCGTCATCAACCAGGTCGCCTTCGAGGGCAACAAGGAAGTCGACAAGGACACGCTCAAGACCGAGGTACAACTCAAGCCGCGCGCGGTCTTCACGCGCGCCAAAGCGCAAGCCGACGTGCAGCGCGTCCTCGACGTCTACCGCCGCCAAGGCCGTTTTGCCGCCTCTGTGGAGCCCAAGATCATTGAGCTCGACAGCAACCGCGTCAATCTCGTGTTCGAGATCGATGAAGGCAACGCCACCAAGGTCAAGGCCATCAATTTCATCGGCAATCGCGCGTTCTCCGACTCCCAGCTGCGCGACATCATCACCACCAGCCAATCCGGACTGTTGGATTTCCTCAAGGGCACCAACATCTACGATCCCGACCGGCTGACGCTCGATCGCGAGCTCTTGCGCCAGTACTACCTGAAAAACGGCTATGCGGACGCCCGCATCGTCACGGCGGGCGCCGAGCTCGACCGGGATGGATCGGGTTTCTACATCTCCTTCGTGGTCGAGGAGGGCGAGCTCTTCAGCTTCGGGGCGATGGAGATCGAATCCGCGCTGCCGATCGACATCAAGGCCTTGCGCGGGGAGCTCCTGACCAGCAGCGGGGCGACCTACGACCAGTCGCTGATGGACAAGACGGTCGAACGCCTGACGCTGGTCGCGTCCGAGGCCGGTTACGCCTTCGTGCGCGTGCGCCCCAAGGCCGAGCGGGATCCGACCGGCCGCGCCATCAATGTCACCTACGTGATCGACGAGGGTCCGCGCGTCTATATCGAGCGCATCAACGTCAACGGCAACCTGCGCACCCAGGATTACGTCATTCGCCGGGAATTCCGCCTGGCGGAGGGCGACGCCTACAACCCGATGATGGTCGACAAGGCCAAGAAGCGCCTGCAAAACCTTGGCTACTTCAAGAGCGTCGACATCAAGCGCCGGCCGGGTTCGGCGGCCGACCGCATCATCTTGGATGTCGACCTGGTCGAGCAGTCGACCGGCGAGCTGTCGTTTGGCGCGGGATACTCGACCAGTGAGGGTATCATCGGCGACGTCAGCATCACGGAGCGCAACCTCCTGGGGCGGGGGCAGTTCCTGCGCCTGCGCCTGGCCGGCTCCACCGAACGCCTGCAGATCGATCTGAGCTTCACCGAGCCGCGTTTTCTAGGTCTCAACCTGGCGGCCGGCTTCGACCTCTTCCACAAGGACGTCAACCTCTCGAGCGTGTCGGCCTTCCGGACCCGAACGACCGGTGGCTCGCTGCGCCTCGGCTTCCCGCTCACCGAGAATTTGTGGCTCACCAACAGCTACAGCTTGTCGACCAGCGCCATCTATGACGTGGCTCCCACCGCCTCGCTCGCCATCCGCGAGGCGCAAGGCGAGGCGATCACCTCCTCCTGGGGCACCTTGCTGTCCTATGATCAGCGCAACCATCCCAAGAACCCGACCAAGGGCGTCTACCTGCAGGTCGGTACCGAGGTTGCAGGCCTCGGCGGTGACGTGCAGTACGTGCGGGCCAATGCCGAAGGTCGCTTCTACTATCCGCTCAACGACAAGATTACCTTGGTCGGCCGCGTCATGGGCGGCCATATCGAAGGCTGGGGCGGCCAGGACGTGAGGCTGATCGACCTCTTCTATAAGGGCGGCGAGACCATTCGCGGTTTTGACCGCGGCGGCTTCGGTCCGCGCGACCTGCTGACCAATGACGCGCTCGGCGGCAGCACCTATTGGTCCGCCACTGCCGAAGTTCGCTTCCCGATCCCCCTCATTCCGCAGGAGCTCGGCATGAGCGCGGCGGCCTTCGTCGACGCCGGCTCGCTGTTCGGCGCCGGCGCCGGGGCCAAGGCGCTGAACACGCAGTGCGGCATACCCCTCAGTCGGGATCCCGTGACCGGGGCGGTGCTGAACCCCGGCATTTGCCTTGCCGATAGCAGCGCCGTGCGCGCGTCGGCGGGCGCCAGCATCATTTGGGAATCACCACTGGGGCCCTTGCGGCTCGACATTTCCAAGCCCTTCATCAAAGAGCGCTTCGACGACGAGCAGTTGATCCGCTTCGGCGCCTCGACGCGCTTCTAGCCGCCTTCGCTGCCTGCCCGTGTAAACCCCCACAGAGTGCGTCCAACGCCGTTGGGTGGCGACAATCCGTGCGGCTGCAGCTAAGGTAAGGCCATGCAGCATCCAGGCTTTTTCACTAGGAGCAAGCCTATCCGGCTGGCCGATTTGGCCGCGCGGCTAGGCGCTGAGCTGACGTCCGCGCTCGATCGGGACGCCTTGATCGAGGACGTCAAGCCGCTGGCCGAGGCCGACGCCCAGCACCTGAGCTTCCTCGACAACCGCAAGTATATGCCGCAGCTCAGCGAGACGCGGGCCGGCGCCTGCCTGGTCGCCCCCGCCTTCGCCGACCGCGTTCCGCCCCGGACCGCCGCGCTGAGCCTAAAGGCGCCCTATCGGGGCTTTGCCATGGCGCTACAGCTGTTCTACCCGGACGCGCTGCAACCCAAGGCGGCAATGGTGGCGGCCGGCGAGCCGCTGGTGCATCCAAGCGCCCGCATTGGCGCCGGTGTGCGGGTGGAGCCGGGCGCCGTGATCGGCCGCGAGGCCGAGATCGGTCGCGACACGACGGTGGCTGCCGGTGCGCTCGTCGGCTACCGCGTCACGGTCGGTGAGGGCTGTTACATCGGGCCGGGGGTCAGCCTGACGCACGCCATCGTAGGCAACCGGGTCATCCTGCACGCGGGCGTGCGCATCGGCCAGGACGGCTTTGGCTTTGCCATGGGGCCACAGGGCCACCTCAAGGTCCCCCAGATCGGCCGGGTCATTCTCCACGATGACGTGGAAATCGGCGCCAATAGCTGCATCGATCGCGGGGCCCTCAAAGACACCGTGATCGGCGAGGGCAGCAAAATTGATAATCTCGTGCAGATCGGGCACAACGTGGTGATCGGCCGCCATTGCGTGATCGTCGGCCAGACCGGCATTTCCGGTTCCACCGAATTGGGCGACTTTGTCGTCATGGGCGGCCAATCCGGCGCGGTTGGCCACATCAAGGTGGGCTCGGGCGCCCAGATCGCCGGCGGCGGCCACGCCAAGGACGACGTGCCCGAGGGGGCGCGCATGGGTGGCACGCCGGCGGTGCCCATGGCGGAGTGGGCGCGCCAGATCGCGGCCCTGAAGCGGCTTGGCCGGCGACCGCGCTCACGCGAGGAGTAGGCAAAGTGTTGAGGCGCGAGGAATGGGTGCGGACAAAGTCATGAGTGAGACGCAAGCGGCCAAGAAGGAACTCGGCAGCGCGGACATTTCGCGCATCATGAAATTGCTGCCGCATCGCTACCCGTTTTTGCTCGTCGACCGGCTGATCGAAATGGACCGCGATGAACGCTGCATCGGCATTAAGAGCGTCACGATCAACGAACCCTTCTTTCAGGGGCACTTTCCCGGTTTCCCGATCATGCCGGGCGTGCTGATCATCGAGGGAATGGCGCAGACCGCGGGCGCGCTGTGCGTTGCCAACTTCCGGGCCGATTACAAGCCGCAGCTCGTGTATTTCATGGGGATAGACCGCGCCAAGTTTCGCAAGCCCGTGCTGCCCGGCGACCATCTTTACTACCATGTGCGCAAGATTCGCAGCCGCGGCCGCGCCTGGCGGTTTTATGGCGAAGCCAAAGTGAACGGGCAGGTGGTCGCGGAAGCCGAGGTCAGCGCCATGATTTTGGATCCGGATGATGCCAAGCTCTAAGGTGCATCCGACGGCGATCGTCGCGACGGGTGCCGAGCTGGCTGAAGACGTCGAGATCGGCCCTTTTTGCGTGGTGGGTCCCGAGGTCAAGCTTGCCCACGGCGTCAAACTGATGAGCCACGTGGTGGTGACCGGCCGCACCAGCATAGGGCCGCGCACCAGGCTGTTTCCGTTTGCCTCCATCGGCCATATTCCGCAGGACCTGAAATACAAGGGAGAGCCATCCTCGCTCACCGTCGGCAGCGACTGCATGATCCGCGAGGGCGTAACCATGAACCCCGGCACCGCCGGGGGCGGCCTGCAGACCGTGGTCGGCGATCATTGCGCTTTCCTTGCCAATTCGCATGTGGGCCACGACTGCCGCGTCGGCAATAACGTGGTCTTTTCCAACAACGTGATGCTGGCCGGGCATTGCAACATCGGCGATTTTGCCATCCTGGGCGGCGGCGCCGCCGTCATTCAATTCGCCCGCGTCGGGGCACATGCGTTTCTCGGCGGCATGTCGGGGCTGGAGAACGACCTCATTCCCTACGGCATGGCCGTGGGCAACCGGGCCCACTTGTCTGGCCTCAACATCATTGGCCTGCAGCGGCGGGGCTTTTCGCGCGAGGACATCCATACCCTGCGCCGTGCCTATCGGCTGCTGTTCGCGGATGAAGGGACCTTGCTGGAGCGGCTCGGCGACGTGGAGGAGGAGTTCGACCATCCGATCGTCAAAGAGATCGTCGCCTTCATCCGCGCCGGCGGTAAGCGCTCGCTGTGCGTGCCGCACGCGGAGACCTGAGCGCGGGTGGACCTGCGGCCCGGGAGCGCAATGATGCGGATTGGCATCCTCGCGGGCGGTGGGCGGCTGCCGCTGATGATCGCCGAGAGCGCCGCGGCGCGGGGGACCAACGTCCATATCGTTGCCATTCGCGGCGAAGCCGATCCGATGATCGAGCGTTTCCCGCATACCTGGGTGAATTGGGGGCAAATCGGGCGCATGCTGACCACCTTGCGTCGCGAAGGCGGGCATGACCTCGTAATCGCCGGCGGCGTCCGGCGTCCCGACTTTTGGCAGATTCGGCCCGATGCCGGCTTTTTTGCGAGCCTGCCGCAGATCGTCGGCTTGATTGCCGCGGGGGGCGATGATTCGGTTCTGACCCGGGTCGTGCGCTTCTTCGAGCAGAAGGGACTGCGGGTGCGTGGCGCGCACGAAATTGCGCCCGACCTTTTGGCAGAGGTCGGGGATTTGACCCACACCCAACTCGCGCCCGAGGACCGCCGGGATGCCGAGATCGGCTTTGCGGTGCGCCAGCGTCTCGCCAGCCTCGATGCCGGCCAATCCGTCGTGGTCGCCGATGGCCGCGTGCTGGCGATCGAGGGCGCGGAAGGCACCGATCGCATGCTCGAGCGCGTCTTGGGGCTGCCCCAGCGGGAGGAGACGACGCTGCGGCGTGGCGTCCTGGCCAAGGGACCCAAGCCCGGGCAGGAATTGCGCATCGACATGCCAGCGATCGGCCCGCGCACCGTGGACAGCGTGGTGGCCGCTGGGCTTGCCGGCATTGTGGTGGAGGCTGGCGGGGTGTTGGTGCTCGACCGCGAGGAAACCCTGCGCCGCGCCGCCGCCAATGCCTGTGCCATCCACGGCCTCGTCCCCACGGCGGGTCCGGCGCCCGTTGCGCTGGCGCTGCCGCCCAGTGCCCACCTGATCGGCCGGCTGCGGCCCAGCCGCCGCGACCGCGGCGACATCGAGCGAGGCCTGGCGGTGGTGGTCAGGCTTGCCGCGCTGGCGACCGGGGAGGCCGCGGTGGTGGCGCGCGCGCATGTGCTTGCCGTGCAGGGCGCCGAGACAACGGCAGCCATGCTGGCCCGCGTGCGCGGGCTGCGCCAGTGGAGCGATCGGCACCACCGGCGTCGGCTGGGCGCCCTCGTCGTGCGGGTTGCAGCCGAGGACGGCCATGGCCCGGGGCTCCTTACGCTCTTGCAGCAGGCGGCGCTGCAGGATCTGGCGGCAGTGGCCATCGCCGGGGAGGGCCCGCTGCTCGAGGCCGCCAAGGCGGCGGCGCGGGCGGCCGACGACCTTGGCCTTTGTCTGGTGACCTGCGACATTGACCGGCAGGAGCCAGGGCCGGGGAGCATATGAACACGCAATTGGCGAGCGCACGGGTTTTTGCCGCCGAAGCCCGCGACCTCAGGCTCGTGTTGATCGCGGGCGAGCATTCCGGTGATGCGCTGGGCGCCAAGCTGATGGGCGCCCTCGATGCAGGCCGGGGCGGACGCATCCGCTACCTGGGCGTTGGGGGGCCGCTGATGGCCGCCGCGGGGCTCAGCTCGCAATTTCCCATCGACGAGGTCGCGGTGATGGGGCCGCTGGCGATCTTGGCTCGGCTGCCGAGGATCCTGCGCCGGATCGCCGGCACGGCGGCGGCGGCCGTCGCGGCCGAACCCGACGCGGTCGTTATTATCGACAGTCCGGAATTCACCCATCCGATCGCCAAGCGCATCCGCCGCCTCCGGCCGGACATTCCCATCATCGATTACGTTTCGCCAAGTGTGTGGGCCTGGCGTCCCGGGCGCGCACAGAAGATGCGCGCCTACGTCGACCATGTGCTGGCTTTGCTTCCCTTCGAGCCCGAGGCGCACGCCCGCTTGGCGGGACCGCCCTGCACGTATGTGGGCCATCCGCTGATCGAACGCCTGCCCGCCATCAGGGCCCTTGATCCCTCGCCCTTGGCGCGGCGTCTCGGGCTCTCCCCGCAAGCCCAGCTGCTGGTGGTCCTGCCCGGCAGCAGGCGATCGGAAGCGAGCCGCCTACTGGCCCCGTTTGGGCAAACCTTGGAGCGCCTCAGGGAGCGCGGGCGCAAGTTCGAGGTAGCCATTCCGGTCGTGGGTTCCGTGCGGCGCCAGATCGAAGAAGCGGTTGCGCATTGGCACAAACCGCCGCACCTGTTGGAGGGGGAAGAGGACAAGGTTCGTGCCTTTCGCCTGGCGCGGGCGGCGCTCGCTGCCTCCGGCACCGTGTCCCTCGAGCTGGCGCTGACGGGGACGCCGATGGTGATCGCCTACAAGGTGGATCCCGTCGCCGCACCGGTGTTGCGCCGCCTGATCAAGGCGCCTTCCACGGTGCTGCCGAACTTGATCCTCGGCACGCGCGCGGTTCCGGAGTTCCATCAGGAGCACTGCACGCCCGTCAAGCTTGCCAATGCGCTGGCACCGTTGCTCGATGACAGTGACGTGCGCCGCCAACAGCTCGCCGCGCTGGCGAGGGTGCCCGAACAGATGCGCTCGCCGCGGGGCACCCCGAGCGAGGCTGCGGCCGAAATCGTCCTCAATTATGCCGAGATGGGGCGCGGTTGGCCGCGCTCGCCGGCGATGTTGGGCGGCAGCTGAACTTTAGCCGCGCTTTTCGACCGGTACGAACGGGCGCTCTGGCTCACCGATGTAGAGCTGTCGCGGCCGGCCGATCTTTTGCTCCGGGTCCTCGATCATCTCCTTCCACTGGGCAATCCAGCCAACCGTGCGCGCCACGGCGAACAGCACGGTGAACATGGAGAGCGGGAAGCCCATGGCGCGCAGCGTGATCCCCGAATAGAAATCAATGTTGGGGTAGAGCTTCTTCTCGATGAAATAATCATCCTGCAGGGCGATGCGCTCGAGCTCCATCGCCACCTTCAGAATGTTCTGGTCTTTGACGCCAAGGTCGTCGAGCACCTCGTGGCAGGTCTCCTGCATGACCTTGGCGCGCGGATCATAATTTTTGTAGACGCGATGGCCAAAGCCCATCAGGCGGAATTCAGAATTCTTGTCCTTGGCCTTCCTGACGTACTCGGGCACCCGGTCGACGGTGCCGATCTCCTCGAGCATCTTAAGCGCGGCCTCGTTGGCGCCGCCGTGCGCGGGACCCCACAGGGAAGCAATGCCAGCGGCGATGCACGCAAACGGGTTGGCGCCCGAGGAGCCGGCCAGGCGAACGGTGGAAGTGGAGGCATTCTGCTCGTGGTCAGCGTGCAAGATCAGAATGCGGTCGAGTGCGCGCGATACGATGGGGTTGACCACGTAGGGCTCGCACGGCACTGCAAAGCACATTTGCAGGAAGTTGGAGGGGTAATCCAGATCGTTGCGGGGATAGATGAAGGGCTGACCGACCGAGTACTTGTAGGCCATGGCGGCCAGCGTCGGCATTTTGGCGATCAGCCGATGGCTGGCAATGATACGTTGCTGTTCGTCATTGATGTCGGTTGAGTCGTGATAGAAGGCGCTGAGCGCTCCGACCGACCCGCACATGACCGCCATCGGGTGCGCGTCCCGCCGGAAGCCCGTGAAGAAGCGCGTCATCTGCTCGTGCACCATGGTGTGGCGCGTTATGGTATTGCTGAAGGTGTCGAGCTCCCGTTTGGTCGGCAGCTGCCCGTTGAGGAGCAAATAGCAGACCTCGATAAAGCTCGATCCTTGCGCGAGCTGCTCGATCGGGTAGCCCCGGTAGAGGAGCACGCCCTGGTCGCCATCGATGTAGGTGATGCGCGAGGAGCAGTTGGCCGTGGAGGTGAAACCCGGATCGTAGGTGAAGCAGCCGGTATCGCGGTAAAGACGGCCGACGTCGATCACGTCCGGGCCGATGGTGCCCGATCGTATCGGCATTTCCGCCCGCTGATTGCTGCCGATCGCGAGTGTAGCGGTTTTCGCCTCGACTTTCGCGCTTGCCATGTCCTTCGCATTCATGGGCGTCATCCTTTGGATCCAGCGACGCTGACGCCACCCTGAGGGGCCCGCCTCCGAGTCTGGGGGCGCAGCAAGCTCACCCTGTATTATATATATTGCACTGCGGCAAGCTATGCGAAGGGCGAAGCAAATCTGTTTGATTGGATCGATTTTGAGCCCTCTTCAGGCCGCCTGATCCTGGATGCGGGCCAGGCTTTCGCTACGGCCGAGGACGGCCATCACGTCGAACACGGGTGGGGATACGGATCGCCCGGTCAGCGCCGCCCGCAGCGGCTGGGCGATCTGGCCCAGTTTGTGTCCGCCGGCCGCGGCAAAGGCCTTGACCACGCTCTCCAAGGCCGGCGCCTGCCAGTCGGTAACCCGGTCGAGCTCGGCCTTGAGCTGGCCGAGGAGGGCCCGCGCTTGGCCCTCCAGCAGCTTCTGGGCCTTGTCGTCCAGCGGCAGGGGCCGTGCCGCCAGCAGGTAGGAGGCCCCATCGATGAGGTCGAGCAGCGTTTTGGCGCGCGGCTTGAGGCCGGGAAGGGCGGCGGCCAGCCGGTCCCAGCCAACCGCGGCAAACCGGGCCGCAAGCTGGGCGCCGCCGGCGATGTATTGGCAGAGATCTTTGAGGCGCGCGATCAGCTCCTGTTCGCTGGCCTGGCGAATATAATGGCTGTTGACATCGGCGAGCTTGGCCATGTCGAGGCGGGCGGGGGCCTTATTGACGTCGTCGATGTCGAACCAGGCGATTGCCTGCTCGGTCGAGAAAATCTCGGCATCCCCATGGCTCCAGCCCAGGCGGCAGAGATAGTTGCGCAAGGCCTCGGGCAGGAAGCCCAGGTCGCGGTAGGCCTCCACGCCAAGCGCGCCGTGGCGCTTGGAAAGCTTGGCGCCGTCGGCGCCATGGATCAATGGGATGTGTGCCATCACCGGCACGTCCCAACCCATGGCGCGATAGATCTGCACCTGCCGCGCCGAGTTGGTCAGATGATCGACGCCGCGCATGACGTGGGTGACGCCCATATCGTGGTCGTCCACCACCACCGCATGATTATAGACCGGGGTTCCATCGCTGCGCAGAATGATCATGTCGTCGAGATCGGCGTTTTGCCAGACCACGCGTCCCTGCACGCGATCCTCGATGACGGTTTCGCCCGCCAGCGGGGCTTTGAGCCGGATCACGGGTTTGACGCCGGGCGGGGCATGGCTCGGATCGCGGTCGCGCCAGCGACCATCGTAGAGTTTGGAGCGGCCCTCGCGGCGGGCCGCTTCGCGCATCTCGGTCAATTCCTGCGGGCTTGCGTAGCAATAGTAGGCCTTGCCCTCGGCCAGCAGCTGGTGCGCCACTTCGCGGTGCCGGTCAGCCCGCGCAAACTGGTGAAGCGGTTCGCCATCCCAATCGAGGCCGAGCCAGGCGAGCCCCTCGAGAATGGCCTTGATCGCCGGCTCGGTGGAGCGCTGGCGATCGGTATCCTCGATGCGCAGCAAAAACTTGCCACCGGTATGGCGCGCATAAAGCCAATTGAAGAGGGCGGTGCGGGCGCCACCGATGTGCAAAAAACCAGTCGGCGACGGGGCGAAGCGAGTGATGACGGGTTGGCTCATGGGCACCGGGCGCGGTTCGCAGCATTTGGTTCTGCGTGCCGGGCGGTGTATCACAGGATCCGGCCCCTCGCCATTTCGGCCGGGCGGCCCTGCGGTCCCGTAGCTCAACTGGATAGAGTGCCGCGCTTCGAACGCGGAGGTTGCGGGTTCAAGCCCTGCCGGGACCGCCACCCTCGGTTTCCTTCGTTGATTTCCCTAGATATTTTCCCTGGGATACCACACGCAGCTGAAGCGGCTTTCGGCGCTCATCGCACGAGCAGAGTCCCTCCATAAGCAAATCTTTGATGTCGATCTCAGCTACTTCATGCGTGTCAGCTTAGAGGGCGGCAACAAGATCAACACGCTGGAATCTTGATGGGGGCAAAGGTGCTAGCAGGCTGTTGCGTTGAGAAGTTGCGGCCAATCCTCAAGGAGGCTGAAGCTGTCAAGCAGAGCGCGACCTCTTCGTCCCTGCTTACCTCTCTCCAGAGCAATTAGCAGAAATTGATCGCAAAGCTGCGGCGAAAGTCGAAGCCGATGAGAGAGGCAAGCGGCGATGACCAAGCCAGCCTGGGCGACCGAGGAAGGCCGTGAAGCCTACGTTGCCGCTTGGCAGAAGCGCGAACGGGAGCGGCCGCGGCGCTTGCTGCCGGATGGCATCGGGGCGGTCTGGCTTCACATGTACCTGCGCACCCAATGGAAGGCGAAGCGCGAAGAGTTCGCCAAGATCCCGATTGCCGAGCGCGTCGAGGCCATCGTCTGGAAAGGCGCCTACGGTCCGGACGAGGACTCAACAACCCGGTGCGCAATGCTACACGGACGCCCGAACGCAGCCGGGGTACAAGGGCCCTAGCAATATTTAGTGCAGCCCTCCGGGCGCGGGCATGGGTTCCTGCCGCAGGTGAGCCAACTGCATGATCTCTTCGATAGTTTCATACACGTCGATCTGGTAACCGCACCGGAACGTTAGGCGGGTGACCGTGGTCCCGGCTGGGCCGGGCACCTCTTCCATGGCCGGTATTTCATCAAGATCCACAACGCCGGTTGCGTTGGTGGCAACGTCGGTTAGCTCAATCATTTTCATATTGGTTAACGCGGAGGCCAGGAGGATTGTTTCCACGCGACCACCATTGGAACGGAAAAAAGAAAGGGCCCCGGAGGGGCCCGTAGGTTAGGAGATCTTGGCGAACGGCACGAACGAAGTGCTTGATGCCTATCTCAAGCGCCAGGCAAAAGGGGGAAAGCCTGTGAAAGACGGAATGCAGGATAGTGGTGAAGTAGGCGTTTGCGGGCGCCAGGACACGGAAGAGAAAGAGCGCCGCGTAGCGCGCTCGATGAACCGCATAAGGGAAATTCGCGAGCGTGTGGGTCTCACGCAGGAGCAGCTCGCGGAAATGCTCAGCACCACGGCCAACAGCATCTGGCGCTTGGAAAACGGCCACACACGCTTAGCGCAGCATTCGATGGTGCGGCTCGGGAAAGCGCTCGGATGCGACCCCGCCAAATTGATCCTCAATGTACCGGCAGAAGTGAAGTCCGACGTGGTCCCGGCGGACCCTAATCCAGTAATCGACGCCATCGCCGCCCACATCGCCACCCGCGGGTTGCACCTCTACAAGGTCACAGGCAACAGCGTCGCCCAGGTTGTTGGCGTGGCGCCCGGTGATACGATCACGGTCGACGAGTCGGAGGCCGCTGCAGCCCAGCCGGCGCCGGGGGACGTCGTGCTCGTCGAGATCGGCGCAGAACGAGTGCGCGTGCTGCGCCAATTTATCCCGCCCAACCTCGTCATCACCAATCGCCGCGGCGCGAACATGATCAACAATATCGGCGGCGACCCGACCGTCGACCCGAAGATCGTCGGCGTGCTCCTTCGCGACAAAGAAAATAGCCGACCCTGACCCGCGCACCGGTTGCTTTGCTGGGCGAAGCAGCCCATATACAGGGAGCTCCCATGACATCGAAAAAACCAATACCGCCCCGGGATCCGGTCGAGGACCTTTGGGAAGCTGGCCGCGAAGATCGAGAGATAGGAATGTACTGGCGCTGGCGGTTTTACGCCGAGGCCGAGGATCGCAGTCTCGATAGGATGATCGAGGCGCACCGCAGCGACCGGGCCGAGGCGAAACGGCCGAAGCGACCGCGGCGCAAGGGCGCCTAATCCTCCCCCCTTTATCGGGGATAGACGCCTATCCACTCACACGTAAGGAAAGTCGCGGTGGACCGTCGGGGATGTCTACACACCACATCCCCGGGCCCGCTGGCCACGTCCTGGCAGAGGCCCCCGGACGTGGTCTTGTCTTATCCCACAAGAAGCGATCGCGCCGCATCTCGCAGCTTAAAATAGTCGGCGACGTGCCGACCGATCCGTGCAATGCCGCGCGTGCTGCCAAACTGCGGAGAGGGCAAGTAGGCAATAGGCTCGGCCGCCATCACGCAGTCACGATGATGAGGTGCCCGGTGCCTGCTTCACTTCACAAGGAGACCATGATGCTTGGACGGGTTGACCCGTTGCGGACCTCTTAGTCGGCGCCTACCGTGTTGTTTCGTCACAGCGCCTAACCTCCCGCTGAGACGCCGCCCAGCAAAAGCGAATCAATGAGTACGAAACCCAATCACCGTAGAGGCGAGGGCCGCAAGCAGGACCATGGCTCAGCTTGGGAAGGTGAGCCCAACGACGGCGGTGAAGGCATTCGGCAAGGGCGCGCCAAGTGGCGGCAGCTGCGCGCGCGCAGCGAACGGCGGACCGGCAAAACCAGCGGTAAGTTTTTTGGCGGTCCACGCACTCGGCCCGACGAATGAAGACCGTCTATCTCGGCCGGGTCCATGGCGGCCGACAGCGACGCCAAAGTCGCCGGACGATACCAACTTGAGCGGGGTGCCGGGGATAAGTTGACCACAGGGAGCAAGATGCCTTTCCTTACCAAACTTCGGCGCCCGCTTAATGCAAGCGTCACTTGGCCGGCCCACACCCGATGAGTACTTGGTTCGCCAGTCTCGCCGTCGCGTATGCTACTTGGTTCGTCGGGCTCGCGATCGTCGCGTATCTAATTCTTCTGCTTTGGATCGCTACTGGGTGGCCCAAAGGGGATGTCCCGACAAGAACTTACTATTTGTACCTGCATAGAGTCGTGGCCATCACCGCGATGTTGCTGTTTGGACCGGCCGGCCTGATTTTCGCTTGGTCTGCGTTTGGCCCGCTAGGGATGGTGCTGAAGGCGCTCCGGACCGGTGCTTTTGAGCGACCGGATTTTTTGGGAGATACTGGTGATGTAACGATTTTGCGAAGCGAGCAACCTGGTGATTTCTGGAACAGCGTTACGTTCTATGCTGTCATTGCCCTGCTGCTTTTTTCATTTTCGCTGGCTTTTTTCTGTCCCTTGGTGACGTACCTTCGGCGAGTGTTTCGTAAACTTCCCAACTGATCGTTTTCGATAAAAACGTACGCGATGGTTTGGTTACCCGTTCCTCCCACCCAGGATGATAGTCGGCGCCCCTGTGGCACCAAAGTCATATCGGAAATTGGCATCTTTTCACCGTGGGGGCCTCTCGGCACGACAGCAGCACTCTAAAAGCGGACGAAGGGGCAGTGGCGCTTTTGTGAAGGCTTTCAGATGCCGGCCCATTACGACGGTGCGTCAGACACTGTGGCCAGCGTCGGAAAGCCGCCAGGGAAAGAACCCGCGAGAGGTGGGGGGCGGTCGGGCTGCGAGTGCT
>Ga0075434_100001020_pt1 | contig 22799 bp, 23 predicted proteins | sample RhiMethybrSRZTD3_FD_75298 | JGI IMG/M metagenome (GOLD analysis project Ga0075434, IMG submission 75298) | Populus rhizosphere microbial communities from Tennessee, USA - Rhizosphere MetaG P. TD hybrid SRZTD3 | ecosystem: Host-associated > Plants > Roots > Rhizosphere > Soil | place: USA... | reverse complement strand
AGGTCGTAGAAATGCGCGAGGTCCTTGCGCACCTCCGGCGCATCGGGGAGAAACGCGGGCACGCGCATCTTTGCCGGATCGTGAAACTCCGATGGCTTCAGCCGCGCCGTGTTCTTCGCGTGCAGCTGCGCATCGCCGCGCACCTGCGCTTCATGTGTGACGCCCAGGTTCAGGTATGCAAAGAAGGGCTGCTTCGGCGGCGGGGCGCTGCGCCACTGCTCGGTGCTGTCCGCCGCGCCCTCCGGAAGCGCGCTCAGTCCGCCCGGATCGAAATTGAAGTCCACCTTGCCGGGCCACGCGACGAAGTACCCGGACGCGCGCAGCAGGTGCATGAACGTCGTCGGCGGCTTGATCAACAGCGACCGCATGTGATGCGCGCCTGCGGTCGTCGGATACATCCCGGTGACGAGGCCGAAGCGGCTCGGCGCGCAGACGGGCGTGTGCGTGAACGCGCGCGTGAAGCGTGCGCCTTCTCGAGCGAGCCGATCCATGTTCGGGGTGATCGCCTGCGGGTCGCCGTACGCGCCAATCGCGGGGCTCGCGTCGTCGAGCACCAGCCAGATGATGTTCGGGCGCTGTCGCGGCGTCTGCGCGCGCGCGTTCAGCGCGGTCATGCAGAGGGCAGCGGCCAGCAACGGCAGGCAGGCGAGAGTCCGTCGTGCGCACATGCGGCGCATCATACGCCCGGAAAGCGACAGATCTATACTCGGCCGCATGATTCGCGCTCTCGCTGCGGCTGTCGCATCGGCGGCCATCGGTTTCGCATTTCAACACCAGATGTCACAGACACAGAGACGCTTCGACTCGGACCTTGCGTTTCTGCGGCAGCACACGAAGGTGATCGTTCTCGCGGACCCGTCAGACGCGTCGAAAGTCGTGGTCGCGCCCGATTATCAGGGACGCGTGATGACGAGCACGACCGGCGGCGCCGACGCTCCGAGCTTCGGCTGGATCGGGCGCGCCGCCATCGCCTCGGTCAAGCGGCAGCCGCATATGAACGTGTTCGGCGGTGAAGATCGCTTCTGGCTCGGGCCTGAAGGCGGACAATTCTCCCTCTACTTCAAGAAAAATGACCCGTTCGATCTCGATCACTGGCAGGTGCCTGAGGCGTTCGACTGGGGTTCCTGGGCGACCGCGAAACAGTCACCGACGTCGGTGCAGTTCCATAAGCGGATGGCCCTCACGAACTACTCGGGCGCCCTGTTCGACATCGATGTCGACCGCACCGTGCGGGTCGTCGGGCGGACGGAGGCGTTGACGCTCCTCGGCACCACACCCGGCAGCGGAATACGAATGGTCGCCTTCGAGTCGTCCAACACGATCAGGAACGCCGGCACGCGCCGCTGGGATCCAAAAACGGGGACCGTTTCGATCTGGATTCTTGCCCAGCTGAATCCGTCGCCCGACACCACGATCGTCGTGCCGATCTCACCGGGGCCGGCGTCGACGTTGGGCATCCCGATCAAGGACGACTATTTCGGAAAGGTGCCTGCCGATCGGCTCGCCGTGAAGGATGCCGTGGCGTTCTTTCGAGGCGACGGCCAGTACAGGAGCAAGATCGGCGTGCCGCCGCGCCGCGCGCTCCCGGTTGCGGGAAGCTACGACGCCGCCAATCACGTCCTCACGATTGTGACGTTCACGCGTCCGCCTGACGCACGTCAGTACGTGAACTCGATGTGGGAGATCCAGCGTGACCCTTACGGCGGCGACGTGATCAACAGCTACAACGACGGACCGCCCGCTCCCGGCAAGCCGCCGCTCGGTCCGTTTTACGAGCTGGAGACGTCGTCACCCGCGCTGACGCTCGAGCCTGGCGGGAGCTACACGCACATTCATCGCACGTTTCACTTCACGGGACCGGAATCGGAGCTGAGTGCGATTGCGCGCGCAACCCTGAAGGTCGATCTTGCCGACGTGAAGGGCGCGTTTCGTTAAGGCGCCCGAAGCGGGCCCGGATGGGCGCGTTCCGCCTGTTCCTCGAGCGAGACTTCGTGCCGCCGCACGAACCACATGCCGGCAAGGAACGCCGACATCGCGAGTGCGACGCTGATCGTGGCAAGCGGTGTCGTGACTCGTTCGATTCGCTGTCCGAACGCATAACCCGCCCAGCCAAACAATACCGCCCATGCCACGCCACCCAACGCGTTGAACACGAGGAAGCGGCGCCAATCCATGCAATTGATCCCCGCGAGCAGCGCGGCGACGACGCGCAGGAACGCGACGAAGCGCCCGAAGAACACGACCTTGCCACCATGACGATCGAACATGAACTGCCCGAGCTTGATGCGCCGTTCGTTCAACCTGACGAAGTGGCCGTATCGGAGAACCAGCCCGTACCCGTATTCCCGGCCGATCCAGAACCCGACGTTGTCGCCCGCGATCGCTCCAATCGCGGCGGCGATCACGACGAACCAGATGTTGAGCTCATGGGTGCTGCCGGCGTAAATGGCGGCTGAAACGAGGGTCGTCTCACCTGGCAGCGGCACGCCCATGCTCTCCAAGCTCACGACGATCGCGACCACCCAATACCCGTGGTGTGCGACGAGGTGATTGAACGTATCCACCTGAGGGCCGAGTGCAATTCCGCCGCCGTTTAGTGCCGTTGGTGATCTCGAGGAAGGAGTTCGCGCGGACCTCGTCCATTCCTAGGAGCCGCGGTATGTCGAGTATCCAAACGGGCTGAGCAGCAGCGGCACGTGATAGTGCGTTTCGCCCGCAGCGGCTTCGAACGTAATCGCGATCGACGGGTAGAACGCACGGACGCCCGCGGCATCGAAGTATTGCCTGGTGTCGAACACGAGCCTGTACGTTCCGGCGACGAGCGACGTGCCGATCAACGTGCGGAGCCGCCCATCCTCGTCCGTTTTTCCGCTGCCGACCTTCTTCCACGTCAGATCGGGCTGCAGATGTTCGAGGAGCACGAGTATCCCGACGGCCGGCCGGCCGCGCGAAGTGTCGAGGACGTGCGTCGTGATGGCGCTCATCTGCGGCGCATTCTATATGAACGTTCCAGACGGGGGCCCCGCGATGACTCCGTTGTCGAACACGATGCGTCCGCGGAGCAGCGTCTTCACGACGCGTCCCTTCAGTTTCAGTCCTGCATAGGGCGTGATGGGATGCCGGTGAAAGAGCGTCGAGGCGTCCACGACGTCGACATAGTCGGGATCCCAGAACACGAAGTCGGCGTCGGCGCCCGCGGCAATCCTCCCTTTGCGCCCATCGAGGCCGGCGAGCTGTGCGGGGAAATCCGCCATCCATCGCGCGACATCGTCGAACGTCCGACCGCGCGCTGACGCTCCAGTCCAGACGGCCGACAAGCCAAGCTGCAGCGAAGCGATGCCGCCCCATGCACGCACGAAGTCACCCTGTTTCATCAGCGGCGGAGCCGGAGAGTGATCCGTCGCAATCATGTCGACGTCGCCATTTGCGAGCCCGCTCCACAAGTGTTCCCGCTGGGCCGCTTCACGGATGGGTGGGGCACACTTGAACTGCACCGCGCCGTCAGCGACCTGCTCGCTCGCAAACGTGAGGTAGTGCGGACACGTTTCGACGCTGATCGGGACGCCTTTGCGCCGGGCATCGTGCAGTGCCGGTATGGCCCGATCGGTCGCGAGATGGACGATGTGAATGCGGGCGCCGTACTCGCGCGACAGTGCGATCAGGAGATCGACGGCTGCCACCTCGGCGCGCGCCGGCCGGCTCGCAAGCCACGTCGCATACGAGGCCGGATTCCCTTCCGGGGCCCGCAGCTCCGAGGGGAGCTCGGCATGGACGAGCAGCGGCACGTTCGCTGACGCAAGGATTGGCAGCGCGTTCCGCAGATCCTTCTCGGCGACGTGCTCGAATTCCTCGACGCCTGAGGGCGCCATGAAAGACTTGAATCCGCGAACGCCGGCCTCCACGAGCGGCCGCAGCCGCTCGGTGTTTCCGGGGACGACGCCTCCCCAGAACCCGACGTCGACGTGACACTGCCCCGCAGCTGCTCGGCGCTTGGTCTGCAGCGCATCGACATCGATTGTCGGCGGCACGCTGTTGAGCGGCATGTCGACCAGCGTCGTCACCCCACCGGCGGCTGCCGCTCGCGTCGCGTGCGAGAACCCCTCCCACTCGGTCCTTCCCGGCTCGTTGATGTGAACGTGGGTGTCGACCAGACCCGGCAGAATCACATTCGGGCCTGCATCGAGCACGCGCGCATCCGGCAGCGGATCGGAGTACGGCGCGACATTGAGAATGATTCCACCTGCGACATGTACCGCGGCGGGACGAACACCGTCCGGGAGCACGACTCGCTCGCCTCTCACGACGGTCACAGAGGTCATGCGCTGTTTCGCGCTATCGCGCGATTGTCGCCTCGATCAGGCCGTGTGGTTCTTCCGTCGGTACGAACACCTCGTTCCGGTTCTCCACCCCGAACGGCGAGAGGTCCACGGGCAGGTGATGCCTGTTCGGCATGATCAGGTGAATCGATTCCACGACGTCGAGGTTCTGGACCACGGATTCACCCATGTCGTAGAGCGTGTGCTGGACGGAACGGCTGTCGTGCTCGGCGAAGGCTTCGAGAAGCGTCTGGCGAACGGCGCGCCACGTCGTACCATAGTCGACGTCGGCGCTGCGATAGCGCCACGTGGCGGTCAGTGACGTGGCCAGAATCCGATCGCGAGTCTCGGCCAGCGTCGTGAACTCGTCGCGCGTGTACCCTTCGAACGCCGAATGGCCGGACTTGAGAATGAGCAGGTCCGAGATCCCTGCGTCGACGTGCACCGACTCGCGCGTCCGTATGACCCGCGCCGTGCGCGCGTCCGGGCCCATCCGCACGAACGCCTGCCCGTGCTCGTGCGCGCCAACGGGTATGCGGCTCCAGAAATGGTCGGTCAACTCCAGCGTGACGCACCGCAGGCGTGGATTGCGCTCGAGGAAGTGGCGGCTCACCGCGAGACCGAACGCTTCCGGCTCGCCGACGCCGTCGCGACCTGCGATCGCGTAGACGGTGTTCTTCATCGTATCGGTGGGCAGTACGCCGCGATTGTCGCCGCTCGTGTACGACTCGGTGTACTCTCCCTCGAAGCGGATCGCGACCGTCACGTCGCGCACATCGTGGCGGTCGCCGCGGCGATGGAGCCGCAGCAGCCGGACTTTTGATTTTCCGTACGCGGCATCGACGAGCATGCAGACACACTACACCATCCCCGACTTCGCACGCCTTGCCGACCTTGCGTCCGCGCGGGTCGGCGGCAAAGCGATCGCGGCCAACGACGAGTTCTTCGCGCCGAAGTCGAATCTCGTGAAGCCGGACTCTCCTGTCTTCGTCGTGGGGAAGTTCACGAGCCGCGGGAAATGGATGGACGGCTGGGAAACACGGCGTCGGCGCACGGAGGGAAACGACTGGTGCGTGGTGGCGCTGGGGATACGCGGACGAATCCGCGGCGTGAACGTCGACACGCGCCACTTCACCGGCAATTTCCCGTCGCACTGCTCGGTCGAAACGCTCGATGCGCGTGGCGTGCTGCGTCGAGTGGATCATGCCGCCGAAGGGGCGCCGTGGCGCCCGTTGATCGGGCGGCGCGAGCTGAAGGGAGACAGCGACAACTTCTTCGACGCGGACGACGGCGGGCCCTGCACGCACGTGCGCCTGAACATCTTTCCCGACGGCGGGGTGGCGCGGCTGCGCGTGTATGGCGAGGCGGAGATCGACTGGGCATCGCTCGCCCGCGCGAAGCGCCGGATCGATCTCGCCTCGATCCGCAACGGTGGGCTCGTGCTGGGCGCCAGCGACATGCATTTCGGCGCCAGGGACAACATGATCATGCCCGGGCGCGCCAGGAACATGGGCGACGGATGGGAAACCAGACGCCGCCGCGGGCCGGCGGCCGATCCGACGACCGGCCTGCGCGCAGACTGGGCGGTGGTTCGCCTCGGGACTCCAGGCGTCGTGCATCGCATCGAGATCGACACGAACCACTTCAAAGGCAACTATCCGGAGAGTGCCTCGATCGAGGGGTGCCTCCGGCCCGGCGCGACGCTCGACCAGCTCGCGACGACGGCATGGAAAGAGGTACTCCCGCGGGAACGACTCGGCCCGAGCCGGCGTCATTTCTTCACGAGCGAGGTTGCAACGCCCGGACCGGTGTCGCACGTACGGCTGAACATCTTTCCGGACGGCGGGATCAGCCGCCTGCGGGTGTATGGCGCCGTCGCAACGCATTGATTCCGCCGCGGCAGATGAAGCGCGGCGCCTGCTTCGCGCATGCTGTGGATCCTCTGCATGGGTGGATCGCATGATGGCGCTTCGACCATTCCGATCCGACCAAGCGCTCTACGAAGCCGCACGGCGCGAATGGTTCGCGCTGGGGCCGGATGACTGGAAGGACGCGTTCGCCGCCCACCCGCGGATCGGAGACCAGAAGAGCCTGCGTGGCAGGTTTCCCGCGACGCATCAGTTGTCCGAGTCGGAGCAGGCGGGCGTCCGGGCGGCATCCGATGACGTCCTCGATGCGCTGGCCGCCAACAACGCCGAGTACGAACAGCGCTTCGGGTATATCTTCATCGTCTGCGCGACGGGAAAGTCGGCGGACGAGATGCTCAATCTGTTGCACGCGAGGCTGCAGAACGATCCGCCATCCGAGCTGCGTGTCGCGGCATTCGAACAGGCGAGCATCACGGAGCTCCGGCTGCGGGGATTGTAACGAGGAGGCCAGATGACGGGTGTTATTCGCATTACCGCCGTCTTTGCGGCGACCACGGCAATTTCGATTGGAGCGGCCGCGCAGCATGAACACGGGACCGGCGCGCTGGGAACCGTGCACTTCGAGACGACCTGTCAGGCGCCTGTGCGCGCGGATTTCGATCGCGCGGTTGCGCTGCTCCATTCGTTCGAGTTCCGTTCCGCAATCGACGGATTCAACGGCGTCCTGAAGGCGGATCCGTCATGCGCGATGGCGTACTGGGGCATCGCGCTCAGTAACTGGGGCAACCCGTTCGCCGGGCTGAAGTCGCCGGCCGTGCTCGAACCGGGACGGACGGCCGCCCAGAAGGCGCAGACGACCGGCATGCCGTCGCCTCGCGAGAAGGGTTACATCAACGCGGTCGCCGAACTGTTCCGGGATTACGAGAAGGTGCCGCAGCGGGAGCGCACGCTCGCCTACGAGAAGGCCATGGAGGCTGTCACCAGCCAGTTCGATACGGACACCGAAGCGCGGATCTTCTACGCGCTGGCGATCACGCAGAATGCGCTGCCGACCGACAAGACGTACGCGAATCAGCTGAAGGCGACGTCCATCCTCGAGCCGCTGTTCAGGCAGTATCCGAATCATCCCGGACTGGCGCACTACATCATCCACGCGTACGACCAGCCCGCGCTCGCGCCGCGTGCGCTCGACGCGGCGAAGAGCTACGCGAAGATCGCCCCTGATGCGCCCCACGCGCTGCACATGCCGTCGCACACGTTCACCCGCGTCGGCGCGTGGCGCGAATCGATCGAGACGAACATCGCGTCGGCCGATGCGGCGATCAAGGTGGGATGCTCCGCAGAGGCGCTGCACGCAATGGACTACCAGATGTACGCGTACCTGCAAACGGGCCAGGATGCGGCGGCGCGCCGCGTGCTCGACCGGTTGCCGGGGATCGCGGCCAAATTCGATCCGTCTGTGCTCTGCGGCGCCGCGCCAGGATCGGCGGGATTGTTCGCGCTGGCGACCATGCCGGCACGATATGCGCTCGAACGAGGCGAGTGGGCGGACGCGGCTGCGCTGGAAGCCAGGACCACGTCGTTCGCGTGGGTCGACGCGCAAACACGCTTCGCACGCGCTCTGGGCGCGGCACGCGCCGGACGTCCCGATGCGGCGCGCGCAGAGATCGATCAGCTCACTCCATTGCACGACAAGCTGGTCGCCGCCAATGACACGTACTGGGCCGGACAGGTCGACATTCAGCGGCGCATCGCCGAAGCGTGGGTGACCTACGCGTCCGGACGGCGCGACGAGGCAATTGCGCAATTGACGGACGCGGCGAAGGCGGAAGACGCGACGGACAAATCGGCGGTCACTCCGGGCCCGCTGGCTCCGGCGCGAGAGCTGCTCGGCGACATGCTCCTCGATGCAGGCCACCCGGCCGACGCGCTCCAGGCGTACGAAGCGACGATGAAGAAGGAGCCGAACCGGTTCCGCGCCGTGTATGGCGCCGCACGGTCGGCCGCCGCTGCCGGCAATCGCGACCTCGCGGCGCAGCACTATCGGGAATTAGTCGCGATCTGCGCACAGAGCGACACTGCACGGCCGGAGCTCGAACAGGCGCGGGCGTTCATTCGAACGCAGTAGCGACGATCCCGCGATTCAGAGATTCACCGATTCGATGATTCACCGGTTCGATGATTCGATTGACGATTCGCGATTCAGGATTCATCGATCGGGGATTCACGATTGAGGATTAGGGATTTCCGGAGGTCACTGGCACCTTGTGAACGTCGTCGCAGATCTGCTTCAGTTTTGCAAACAGGTTCCCTTGCGCCGGCCGGAATGCCGTGCCGTCGATGACGAGCGGGGCGCCGACGACCACGAGCGGCGCGCCCCGCCGGGCGCACTCGATCGCCTGCTCGATCGAGAGCCCGCCGACGGCCTGCACCGGGATCGATACCGCGCGGACGACCTTGTCGATCTCGTCGAGCGGGCTGAGGCCTTTGATCATGCCGCGCTCGTCGAAGCCGATGTGATGGACGATGATGTCGACGCCGAGCTTCTCCATCCATCGCGCGCACTCGACGCGATCCTCGGCGCCCAGATTGTCGCCCATCACCCGGATGTTGAAGTCATGTCCGGCCTGGACGACACGCCGGAGCGTGGCTTCGTGCGCCCGGCCCATGACGACGACGAAGTCGGCGCCTGCCTTGGCCATCATTTCGGCCTCGAGATAGCCCCCGTCCATCGTCTTCAGGTCCGCGACGATGGGATGACGCGGGAACCGTTCGCGCAGCTTCTCCACCGCGTGCAGTCCGTCGGCGAGCAGCAAAGGCGTGCCGGCCTCGAGCCAGTCCACGCCGGCTTCGACGGCGATCATGGCGGTCTCGATCGCTTCGTCGATTGAGGTCAGATCCAGCGAGAGTTGGACAACCGGGTGCTGCAGGCTGCTTCGCTCCATCGAATCCCTAATCCCTAATCTGTCAATCCCTAATCGGAGAATCTTTCAATCTCGAATCTTCGAGTCCTGATCTTGCGGATCCCGCACCACGCCCTTCGGCACTCCTCAGGGCGGCCCTGAGGCTCTCGAAGGGTCGCATCCCGAACCGCGAACCGCGAACCGCGAACCGCGAAGTATATTATCTCCGCCATGATGACGCGCCGGGACGTCCTCGCCACCGCGGGTGTCGTTCCCCTCTCAGCGACTATGCGCCGCAAGCAGAAGACGACGGCGACACCCAACGCGCCACAGCGACGCCGTGAGCTCTATGGCCTGCTCGGCAAGCTCCCCGATCGCAAGCGGCCGATCTCGGGAAAGAAACGCGGCGAGGTCGAGCGAAATGGCTACATCCTCGAGACGTGGGATCTCGACCTGAACGGGATCGAAACGGTCCCCGCATATCTCGCCCGGCCGAAAAACGCAGGCGCCCGCGTGCCGGCGATCCTGTTCGATCACTCGCACGGCGGCGGCTACAAGATCGGCAAGCAGGAGTTCATCGACGGGCGCAGTTATCTGCAGCCCAAGCCGTACGCGCAGGAGCTGACGGAGCTCGGCTACATCGCGCTCTGCATCGATCAGTGGGTGTTCGGCGAGCGCAGCCACACGTCAGAGACCGACACGTTCAAGGCGATGCTGTGGCAGGGGCAGGTGCTCTGGGGCATGATGGTGTACGACAGCCTGCGCGCGCTCGATTTTCTGCTCCAGGTGCCCGGCGTCGATCCGCAGCGCGTGGGCACGCTCGGCATGTCGATGGGCAGCACCATGGCCTGGTGGCTCGGCGCGCTCGACGAGCGTCTCAAGGTCGTCGTCGACATCAACTGCCTGACCGAATTCCGGACGCTCCTCGAGGAGAAGGGCCTGTCGCGGCACGGTGTCTACTACTTCGTGCCCGATCTGCTGAATCACTTCACGACGGCGCAGATCAACGCGCTCATCGCGCCGCGTGCGCATCTCGGTCTCGCGGGGCTGCGCGACAACCTCACGCCCGTCGCGGGACTCGACATCATCGACGCGGAGCTGAAGCAGGTGTACGCCCGCGCCGGCCACCCCGAACGCTGGAAGCTCCTGCGGTACGACGTCGAACATCAGGAAACACCGGAAGGACGACAGGCCATCATCGCTTTTCTGAAGGAACATCTCTGATGCGCGCAGCTCTCTGCATGGCCGCCGCCGCGATCACGTCGCTCTTGATACAGACACCGGCGCAGGCGCCAAACCCGGACAGCCACTACCAGCTCGGGCCGGACTCGCTTCCGCGGGATGGCGTGGCAAAGGGAGAGGTCCGCGGGCCGTTCACGCTGCCGAGCGAGGCGTATCCAGGCACGCAGCACACCTACTGGGTGTACGTGCCCGCACAGTACGACCCGGCAGTGCCAACGCCCCTGATGGTTCTCAACGACGGACAGGCCTTCAAGAACATGGACGGCGACGTGCGCGCACCGAACGTGCTCGACAACCTGATCGATCGACGCGAAATACCTGTCATGCTCGCGGTCTTCATCAATCCCGGCCGCCGGCCCGATCAGCCCGAGCCGACGCCGCAAGAGTGGGGAGACCGCACGACGAACCGCCCGACCGAGTACAACTCACTCGACGATAAGTACGCGCGCGTCATCGTCGACGAGCTCCTGCCGGCGCTCCGGAAGGACTACAACATCTCGAAGGATCCGGAGCAGCGCGGCATCGGCGGCGCGAGCTCCGGTGCGATTGCGGCGTTCACGGTCGCATGGGAGCGCCCCAACGAGTTTCGCAAGGTGCTCAGCATCGTCGGCAGCTTCACGAACCTGCGCGGTGGTGATGCATACGCGGGTATCGTCCGGAAGAGCGAGAAGAAACCGATTCGCATCTTCCTGCAGGATGGCCGGAACGACAATCGCGGGCGCGGACGCGACGAGTCCACGCCGTATGACGAGCGGCGCGACTGGTTCGTGCAGAACGTCAGGTTGATGCAGGCGCTGACGGACAAGGGATACGACGTGAACTACGCCTGGGGCATCGGCCGGCACGGACAGAAACAGGGGGGCGCGATCTTCCCCGACATGATGCGCTGGCTGTGGCGCGATCATCAGGTGTCGACCGACCCCAACGACACGGTCGAGCGGTCGTTCAATACGCCGAAGGCAAAGAAATGAGGGGCCGCGTTGCAGCAGCCGTCCTGATAGTTGCCGCGTGCGTCGGACTGCGCGCCCAGACAGCGGTTCGTCAGCCGCTGCCGGTTCCCGACATTCCAGGCTACCGCACGCTCAAGGCCGACTTCCATCTGCACACCGTCTTCTCCGACGGGAACGTCTGGCCGTCAGTGCACGTCCAGGACGCATGGCGCGACGGGCTCGACGTGATCGCGCTCACCGAGCACGCCGAATATCACCCGCATTCGTCGGACGTAAACAGCGATATCGGACGCTCCTTCGCGGTGGCGAAGCCGCTCGCGGATCAACTCGGTCTCATCCTCGTGCCTGGCATCGAGATCACCAAACCGGATCCGCCGAAGGCACCGCTCGTCCTGCCTGAAGGATCCGCACACTTCAACGCATTGTTCGTGACCGACTGGAGTTTGTTGAACGTGCCGGACGATCTGTTGGAGGCGCTCCGCCGCGCGAAGGCCCAGAACGCGTTCGTCTTCTGGAACCATCCGCGCTTCCGTGTCTCGAGGGCGCGGTGGTTTGCGCCGATCGCGCGCGCCTACGACGCGGGCCTGTTCAACGGGATGGAGCTCGTGAACGGGCCGGACTTCTACGACGAAGCGTACGGATGGATCGACGAGCGCCGCCTGACGATCCTCGCCGACAGCGACGCGCACGATCCCGTCCCGCCGCGCACCGCCACGTGGCATCGTCCGATTACGCTGCTGTTCGCCCGGACCGCGGACCTCGACGGCGTGCGCGATGCGCTCGTGTCGCGGCGCACGGCCGCGTGGCTGGGCGATGACGTCTGGGGACCGGAAGAGCAGCTGCGCGCTCTGTGGAGTGCCGCCGTCTCGATTGAGTCGATCGATCCGCACGGACGCGCGCTCCGCGTTCGCAACACGTCCGCAATTCCGATGAAGCTGGTCGTGCGTGAAGCGCCCGAGTGGCTCGTGATAACGCCGCCGCTGCCGCTGAACGCGGAAAGCACGACGATCGTGCGGCCGCAGCTGACGGGAAGCGCGCCGTCCGGCGATCAGCGCGTCGAACTGACGATCGAAGTCACGAACCTGCACACGGGACCGGGGAAGAATCTGCGGGTAAAAGTGCCGCTGACGATTCGGTGACGGCGGGGCGTAATTCCGGCGGGGCTAAAGCCCCGCCCCACGTACCCTTCCGTTCGTAGGCCGGGGCTTTAGCTCCGGCAATTACCGCCGCAAAACCACCCCAACCGACGCGGTCATATATCGGACTTGACACGGCCCGATGCAGGCCGCGTTCGTGTCGCTCGAGCCAATGTTGTTGTAATACCGAAGATCGAACCGCACGCCTGTCCGCTTGGACAAAAACCCGATCGCTCCGCCGCCGATGTTGTAGCCGCTCGTGTTCAGCGTCGTCGGAAAGACGGCGTGCACCTCCGTCTTCGACGCATTCAGCAGCCCGAATCCGCCCGACACGAAGGGTCGTAGTGTGTACTCGGTCCATCGGCGAGGGGCCGTCACGATGATGTTGCCCATCAAGGCCAGAGTACGGCTGTTCTTGATGAGTTCCTGATTGCCGGTTTGAAAGAACCCTGGCGTCCAGACAACCAATCCCTCGACGCCCAGTACGCCGCTGCCGAGCAGCACGACCGACCCGCCCAGATTCTTGTGGTGCTTGTCGGTGGCGGCTTCCAGATCGATGATGCTGGTCCGGCCGAGGAAGGTTTCGCCGAACATCGGCGTAAAATGCCATTCCGCCGCTGCGGCCCGCGGCAGCGCGAGGGCGAGCACGCACATGGCCACCGCGCGAATCATTCGTGAATGCGTCAGCTTATGAGTCTCAAAAAGACAGTTGCGAACACCGAGGTCGTCACATCGCCGGCTTCGAGCTTGAACGGCGAGCTCAGGCGATCGCTGTTGGCCAGAAGGATGTACGTCAGGTGCCGCGCGGGCAGCTTGATGACCAGCGACGAATAGGCGTTCGGCACGAGCCCGAACTGCCACACTATCTTTTCACCGTGATAGCTCTGAACGAACCAGCCGAGCCCCGTCGGCGTGGCGGCGCCCTGACCGTTGACGACCGGGGACCACGCCAGATCGCGCGATTCGGTGTGGATCAGCAGCTCCGTATCGAGCGAGGCATCGAACTTCGCGAGGTCACGCACGGTGGAGACGAGGCCCCCTGCGGCGTTCATCCCGGTCACCGGCACGTCGGTACGCTCCGTTCGACCGCGACTGTCGACCTTGTAAGGAACGGCAAGTCTGTCGAGCACCCGGCGATACCGATCGTAGTCCCCGTTGTCGAACCATTCGTCGGCTGAGTCCTGGCCTTCGGGCCGGCGCATGTCGAGGCCGGGGACCGAATCGTACATCGCCGATTGTTGAAGTACCCGCGCCGTCGCGGCCGTTCGATAAGGCCGGCCATTGCAGAACTCGACGACGTGCGTCAGCTGTGCGTAGAGCTCGGGCGCGTAGGTGAATGGTGCGTCCGCGGTCGCCCGAAACGTATGACTCAGGAGCTGCCGTGAGGTTGCCGACCCGGCGTCGCCTTCGACTCCATACGTCCGCACGGGCTCATCGAGCTCGATCCTTCGACGCTCGACGCAGTTGAGCACCAGCACCGACGCGAGCGTGCCGCTGAGATCTCCTACCAGGTACGGCGTGTCGGGCGTCGCGCGAACCCGCGTCGCGGTGTTCTGGAATCCGTACCCGCGCTCCCAGATGATCGTACCGTCGTGCACGATCGCGGCGGACATTCCGGGGATGCCCGCCTGCTGACGCAGCGACTCGAGATAGGTTTCGAGGACGGGGATGCCGCCGAGCGGCGCGTAGATCGGCGGCTGCTGCGCGCCGACAGCCGCGGTCAGGAGCGCTGCGACCGCGCACGCGAGGGCAGCCCGCTTCCGCATGTCACCGCACCAGGGTGAACTTCGCGAGGCCGACGACGTCGTCGGCCTGCCACGGCCAGACGAACGCCATGTTCCGCGGAGTCGTATGCGCGCGGACGCGGACGTAATACTCGCCGTTGTTCTCGAGCGAGACGCTGCGGAAGAGCGGAAGCTTCTCGAACTGGCTCGTCAGCCACGCCCAGGCCACGTCCTCACGGTCGGTGAAGTCCGCGCGATCCGTACGCCCATCGACCATTCGACTGACCGAGTAGCGCCGCGTGAGGTTGTCGTAGCGGGCGGTGGCGGTGACGACCGTCGATGCGACCGTGCGGTCGAACCAGGCCGCGGAACTGCGCCGCAAGTCGACCTTGTAGACGAGGCTGATCGTGAGCCCGCTGTGAATGGCGGTTCGGATTTCCTCGGTCGGTTCCTGCGCGAGCTTGAACGAGACGAGGATCTGGCCGTCACGTTCGAGCGGCGCGACCTGAAGGGTCTGATCCTGACCGGCAATCGTGACGACCGAAAAAACCAGCAGTGCGACGTGAGACAGCATGTTATCCGGTTGAGGCGGAGCGTCTCATGATACGACGAAACGGGGCAAAATGGGACCCTATGTGCGCGTGTGTGCGGTTGCGCCCTGTGGTCTCTGTTCTCCTGTCGTCCGTGATTGCCATTCTGCTGACGGCCCGAGAGAGCGCGGCGCACGCAAAGCTTCAGACCGCCTCGCCGCCGGCGAACTCACAACTCGACCAGTCTCCGTCCGAGATCAAACTCTCGTTTACCGAACCGATCGAGGTCCGCCTCTCGAAGATCACCGTCCGTTCTGCCAAACAGTCGCAGGCCCCCAGCGTCTCGAGCGTGCCCGGCGATCGGCGATCCTGCATCGCAGGGCTAACTCCTCTGAAAGCAGGAGCATACGTCGTCGACTGGCAGGTCGTCTCGAGCGATGGTCATGCCACGAGCGGCTCGTACTCGTTCACGATCCGTGAGCACGAGACGCAGGCGCCCGCCGTTACGCAGCCTGAGGAACCGATGGGCCTGCCGCCACCGCCGCCGCCGGATCCGTCGCGCCGGGAAATGGCGGCACGGTGGCTGTTCATCGCAGGAGTCGCTCTTCTGCTCGGCGCCGCCGTTGCGTCGGCGGCAAGCTTCGGCGGAGACGGCGACATCACCGTCGCAGCCACTGGGTGGGCGATCGCGGCGGTCGGGATCGTTCTGCTCGGCGACGCGCAACGGCGCGCGGCGGCCGCGAGTTACGACGAGCTGATGCAGACGACGATCGGCCACGCGTTGATCTGGCGGGGCGCAGCGCTCGCGGCGGCCGCAGCGGCGTTGATCGCCGCGCGAGCGGGCGCGCCGAGGCTCGGGGCAATGATGCTGGTCGCAACGTCCGCGCTCGCGTCCATTGCCGTCCACTCGGCAGCCGGACATGCCGCGACCGTGGAGCGCTATCCATTCGCGGCAATTGGTCTTCAGTCCGTACACTTCGCGGCAGCCGGCGTCTGGTTCGGCGGGCTCGCAGCCCTGCTCGCCGGCATACGGGGCCACCCGGATGCCGCCAAGACGACGGCGGTCCGCCGCTATTCGTCGCTCGCCGGTGTCGCGCTCGCCACCGTCGGCGTCACCGGCGTTCTGCGCACCGTGCAGGAGCTGTCGTCGTGGCGTCAGCTCGCGTCGACCGACTACGGCGAGGCCGCCCTCGCAAAGGGGGTGCTGCTCGTCGCGATTGCGGCGTTCGGCGCGCTGAATCGCTGGCGGAGCGTCCCGGCCGCGCCGACAGACCTTCGGCCCCTACGGCGCGTTGCGCTCATCGAGCTCGGCTTGATGACGGTCGCGCTCGCCGTCGCCGCGATCCTTGCGACGTTGGCCCCTCCGGAGTAAGTTCTAGCGTCACGGGTCCGGTTAAAGCCGGACACTACGGGACCGCGTAACGTCAGCGTTCAGGCGGATTGGCGTCCGTAGCGTCCGCCTTCAGGCGGACCCGGATTCGTAGCGTCCGCCTTCAGGCGGACCATGACGACATACGGGAGAACACGATGACCCGCACACACGTACTTGCCGGTTCGCTGCTGACGATGACCCTGGCGCTCGCGCCCGCGCCGGCGCGCGCCCAGGCCCAGGAGACCAAACCGTTTCAGCCGACGGTCGGCCAGGCAGGAAAAGACGTCATCTGGGTGCCGACTCCGCAGGAGCTCGTCGAGAAGATGATGGACCTCGCCAAGGTGACATCCTCGGACATCGTCGTCGATCTCGGCTCAGGCGACGGCCGCACGGTGATCGCTGCGGCGAAGCGTGGGGCGAACGCACGCGGAATCGAATACGACCCGAACATGGTGGAGCTGTCGAAGCAGAATGCCGCGGCGGCCGGCGTCAGCCAGCGCGCGCAGTTCATGAAGGCGGACCTCTTCGAGTCGGACTTCTCGAACGCCACGGTCGTCACGATGTTTCTCCTCCCCAGCATCAACATGCGGCTGCGGCCGAAGCTGCTCGACATGCGCCCCGGGACGCGCATCGTGTCGAACTCGTTCACGATGGAAGACTGGCAGCCGGACGTCACCGAGACGATTCCCGACTGCTCCCAGTGGTGCACGGCGCATCTCTGGATCGTTCCGGCGAAAGTCGCGGGCACGTGGCGCCTGCCGCAAGGAGAACTGCAGCTCTCGCAGCAGTTCCAGCAGGTCACGGGCACGTTCGGCGCCGCTTCGGGATCGCAGCCGATCGTGAATGGAAAGCTTCAGGGGGACGTGATCACGTTCCTCGCGGGCGGCACCGAATATAGCGGCCGCGTCCAAGGAGACTCGCTCGAGCTGACGTCCAATACGGGCGCGAAGCTGAAAGCGACGCGCGCCCGTTGACGCACGCGCGCGCGTGTCAAGGAATCACCTTTTTCCTTGACTTGACGTCGTCAGCAGCTCGGTGAGCGACTTGATCCGATCGACGTCGCGGCCCTGGGCAGTCGCGGCGTCTGACTGCAACTGAAGAGCCGCAGCGGTCAGTTGATCGAGTGACCGCTGCGGCGGATTCTTCTTGTCCGCGTTGTCGATCGCGCTCTTGACGGCCGCCGCGTGCGCGCCACTGATCGCCTTGTCACGGTTCAGCTGATCGAGATACGAGCGCGCGACGACGAGGCTCGATGGCCATGTGACTCGGGACTGTTCCTGCGGGTTGAACTCGGTGAGGCGCGCGAGGGACGCCGCGTCCAGCTCGTTCTTCGTCAGGAACTCGCTCGGCGTGAGGCGGAACACGTCGAGGCCTCGTGCGATCTCCGATCCATACAGATAGCCGTTGTACCAGTACGCCGACCAGAACCCGCCGGTGATGAGATTCTTCGCGTCGATCGGGCCCCGATCGAAGAACGCGATCTCGACCGGGTGACTCGAGTCGGTGAAGTCGAACACCGACACGCCCCCCTGATACCAGCCCTGCGCCATGATGTCGCGGCCGGGAACGGGAATCAGCGATCCATTGTGCGCCACGCAGTTCTCCTGCTCGGTCTGCGGCGCGGGCATCTTGAAATAGCTGCGGAACTGCAGCTTCTTGTCGACGACGTCGAAAATCGCGTCGGCGCCCCAGTTCTTCGGATCCGTCGCGCGGCAGCGCGGACGTGTGCCGCCGCCCCATTCGTCGGTGAAGATCACCTTCGTCCCATCGTTGTTGAACGTCGCCGAATGCCAGAAGGCGAAGTTCTTGTCGGCCACCGCGTCGAGGCGGACGGGATGAACGGGGTCGGAGATATCGAGCAGGATTCCGTTGCCGGCGCAGGCCCCGGCCGCAAGGCCAATCTGCGGGAACACCGTGATGTCGTGGCACCGGTTCGTTTCGCTTTGCGACTGGACACCGGTTTCCGCTTTCGACTCGCGCGTGAGTCCCGCGAGCGCGCCGCTCTGCGGATCGGCAAAAATGCGCGGGCGGTTGACGATGCGCGCCTTGTCGGGCGCCGCGAGCGGAACCTGGATGACGTCAATGCTGAAGAGCGACGTGTTGGGATCTTCCGTCGGCGCGGCATTCGAACAACCCGGGAGCTCCTCACCTGATCGCACGGCGCTCGTACCCGATCCGTAAATATAGACGTTCTCCTTGTCGTCGGGGTCGACGACGAGCGTGTGCGTGTGCGACCCGCGGCAGGTCTGAATGGCCGCAATCTGTTTCGGCTTCTTCAAATCGGTGATGTCGAAGATGCGGACGCCGCGGAACCGCTCCGGGCTGACGGCCGTGTCGACTCCCTGCGTACCGCAATCGATGCGTCCGCGCGTCTCCTCCACCGACATGAACAGGAGATGGCCGTAGACGGACATGTCTCCCTGGCCACCGGGACAGACGACGGATCCGAACAGCCTCGGCTTCCTCGGGTCTTCGATCTCGAACGTGTTGAAACCGTTGAAGTTTCCGAGAAACAGGATCGTGCCGCCGAAGGCGATGTCTGAATTCGAGAACGCGAGACTGCTGCCCCGTGGACCCGTGGGCGATGACGGGCCCGTTGTGACCGGATCGGATCCTGCTGGACGCTCCGGCGCTGTCGGCTGGCCTGCGGGCTGTTTCGGATCGTAGAAGCCCTCCGGCTTCGGCAGCGAGGCAACGAGCTCCATGTTTCGCGCGGCGTGGCCCGCGTCGCGCAATCCGGGCTTCAGCCCGACGCGCGGGTCCGCGACTTCCTGCGCCGCGGCCAGCGTCATCGACGCGGCGATCGCGAGCGCGCCCGCCGTAACCATCCGTCCACCGACTGTCATTGCTGAAGCTCCTTGAGCATCGCGGTCATTCTGGAAATTTCCGCCCGCTGGTCGGCGTCGACGTCGGACGCAAAGGCGAACGTATCCGACTCCTGCGCTGCGCCCGGTGCCGCAAACAGATCCTTTACCATCGTGAGCGCGCCTTGATGGTGCTGGATCATGAACTGGAGAAACAAACGATCGAACGCCGGCCCTTTCGCGGCCCCGAGTTGATTCATCTGGTCGGGCGTGAGCATGCCCGGCATCATCGGCGCACCCGCCATATGGTGGGCGTGCTCGGAGGGCTTGTCCTGTCCCCGCGCTTCGAGCCATTTCTGCATCATCTTGATCTCGTCGGCCTGCGAGATCGCGATGCGCTGGCCCAGCTTCCGCATGTCGTCGCTGTTCGTGTGGGTCTCGAGCAGCGCGGTCATGTCCAGCGCCTGGGCGTGATGGTGAATCATGCCCTGCATGAACTTCACATCGGCGTCGGTGAACTTCGGGGTCGCGGTCGCTTCAGCGGGGGCAACGGTGCGGGCCGGTTGACCCGGAGCGCCGGGCTGGACGATGGGGGGTGAAACGGCGGGGGCGGTGACGCTCCCGCAGCCGCTGGACGACAGCGCGGACGCGAGAAGCGCAACAGCGGCGAGCCCCGGCGTACGCATCCGATAATGATGCTACACAACGGGACCGCCTGGAACAGGTCCGTTAGCTCGCGCGGAGGACGTCGAGCGGGTCTACGCGCGAGGCGCGATAGGCAGGAATCATGCTCGCGAGGAGCGCCACCACCGCCAGCGTTCCCGCGACCATGAGGAATGTCACTGGATCCGACGCGCTGACGCCAAACACGAGCTTCGCGAGAATCCGCGCGGAAATGAGTGCCCCCACGGCGCCGGCGGCGATGCCAAACAGCGCCGGGGTCATCCCTTCGACGACCACGAGCCGCACAACGTCCCTGGTCTGCGCCCCAAGCGCCGTGCGGATGCCGATCTCGCGGGTGCGGCCGCGGACGACGTAGGACAACACGCTGTAGATGCCGACGGCCGCCAGCGTCAACGCGACGCCGGCGAACAGGCCGAGCAGCAGCGCACTGAATCGCTGCGACACGAGCGTCTCGTCGACGACCGCCTGCATCGTCCGGACATCCTCAATCGGCTGCATCGGATCGATCTCGTGTATGGCGGCGGCAGCTGCGTGCGCCAGCGATAACGGCGGCACGGATGTGCGCGTCACGAACGCCAGGCCGGGCCACTCTGGCTCGCGGGTGAACTCGTACACGGTGGGCGCCGCAGGCTGTGAGAGCGCTTCCTGCTTCACGTCGCCAACCACACCGATGACCTGCTTCACGACCGTCTTCGACTGCAGCGGCAGCGTCACTCGCCGCCCAACGGGATCCGCGTCTCCCCAGAGCAGCTTCGCAGCGGAGCGGCTGACCAGCATCACCTCGACGTCGCTGTCGGCGGCGTCGCGTCCCCGCAGCATCGGTATGTTCATCGTGCGGAAATAGCCGGGCATGACCTTTCGCACTTCCACCGTCGGCTGATCGCGCGGCAGCAGTTCCGGGTGCCCTTCGAGAACGATCGGCTGCACCGATCCGCCGCCGGCAACCGGAAGATCGTCGACGGCCGCTGCCGACTCGACGCCAGGCAGCGCACGAAGCCGTTCGAGTGCGCGCCTGTAGAAGCTCCCGATCTCTGCGGGCTTCGTATAGCGGGTCCCCGGCAGCGTCACACGCAGCGTCAGCACGTTCTCAGTCGTGAAGCCAGCATCGACGCTCCGTAGCGCGCTGAGGCTGCGGATCATCACCCCCGCACCCATCAGCAGCACCACCGACAGCGCAACCTCGCAGACGATCAACGCCCGGCGCGTGCGCAGGCCGACCGCTCCGTCGGCGCGTCCGCCTTCCTTGAGCGTCTCGTTGAGATCGGTTCGCCCGGCCCGAAAGGCCGGCATCACGCCCGCGAGAATCCCCGTCAGGATCGACGCCGCTGCCGCGAACAGCAGCACACGCGCATCGATCGAGACTTCGTCGGCGCGCGGGATCTGATTCGCGAACAGGGAGGCGCCGCTGTCCAGGCTCACGTACGCGAGCAGCAGTCCGGCAGCGCCGCCGGCGAACGCCAGCAGCAGCGATTCGATGAGCAGTTGTTGAAAGACGCGCGCACGTCCCGCGCCGAGCGCCGACCGGATCGCAATCTCCTTCCGTCGTGCCAGCGCTCGCGCGAAAAGCAGGTTGCCGACGTTCGCGCACGCGATGAGCAGCACCAGCCCGACCGCCGCCAGAAGCATCACCAGCGATGTGCGCACGTCGCCGACAATCAGCTCCTGCAGCGAAACCACGGTCGCGCCCCACCCGGCATTCGCCTGCGGATACTGCGCCTCGAGCCGCTTCGAGATCACATCCATCTCCGACTGCGCCTGGATGGCGGTGACGCCAGGCTTCAGGCGCGCGATCACCTGAGCGTTGTGGTTCTCGCGTACGGCGCGCTGCGCGTCGGTGTAGGCGACTGGCACCCACATATCGCGAGCGGCCACGGCCCACGACGCGATCGAGAACCGCGCCGGCATGACCCCAACGATCGTGTAGGCCTCACCGTCGAGCGTCATCGTCCGTCCAACGGCGTCGCGTGCGCCTCCGAAGTGCGATTTCCAGAAGCCCTCGCTCAGAACGACGACGTGGGATCGCGCGGGTGAGTCTTCCTCGTCGAGAAACACGCGGCCCAGGAGCGGATGCGCCCGGACCACTTTGAAGAAGTCGGCACCGACCGCTCCCGCGAGAATCGCTTCAGGCTCGCCGTTTCCCGTCAGCGTGAACTGACGAAAGCGATAGATCGCGATCGCATCGAACGAGCGCGCATCCCGCTTCCAGTCATAGAAGTTTGCCGGTGAGACCGAGAACAAGTGGATGCCAGGAAAGGCGCTCTGCGGCGGCTCGTGAAAGAGGCGGACGAGCGCGTCGGGCTCGTCGAACGGCAGCGGCCGCAGGAGCACGGAATTGACGATGCTGAAGATGGCGGTGTTCGCGCCAATGCCGAGCGCGAGCACGACAATGACGGCGATCGCAAACGATGGCGTACGGGCGAGCACGCGCAACGCATATCGGATATCCGCAAACGCAGAGCGCATGCGGGGTTAGACGCGCCCGTACGGCGTAAGGTTTAGAGCGGGAACCGATTATGTGCGAGCGGCTCTGCCATTGCGCCAGATGCCGACGAGCAGGCTGCCGATGGCGACGCCGAACAAGAGACCCCGAACGCCATCGGCCAGATCTTCGCCGAGCGATGGGGTATGCCGGAATATCACCTGCGACACGTTCGCGAGTAGAAGGAACACGAGCCCGGTCATCATGAACCGATGCGCTTTATCGTCTCGTCTGAGCAGACACATCTTGATTGTTCTCCCTGACGCTCAATCGGTGAGCGTGTAATACGTCAGGAGGCCGATTTTCACCACCACGAACAAGAGCCCGATCGCGAGGAGATCCCAGCTGAACACGTGGTCGTGCAAGAAGCGGTAATAGAAAAGACAGATCGCCGTCACGGCGGTGATGATTCCGGCGACGCTCGTGGAGCGCTGCCGATGCGTCCAGAAGCGTTCGTCAACCAGCCGGTTCAGAATCGCCACGTTGTATCTCCAGCGTGAAAATCTCGTCGGTCGGGCAAGCGAAGACTCGCGCGAAGCACAGCGCGAGCGACAGGCTCGGCACGTACCGATTGCATTCGATCGAATTGATGCTCTGCCGCGATACCCCCACGGCTTCGGCGAGTTGCTGCTGGGTCCAGCCCCGCCTGAGACGCAGGTCCTTTACGCGGTTCTGAACGCGGGGCAGCATGACAACTTCGCTTTCCAAATAGTAAAGCTAACTTTCCAAATTGTCAAGCAAGCTGTTCATCGACGTCTCTCCGAACGCGTCGATCCGAAGGCCCGGCGTTC
>Ga0075434_100001018_pt1 | contig 22817 bp, 18 predicted proteins | sample RhiMethybrSRZTD3_FD_75298 | JGI IMG/M metagenome (GOLD analysis project Ga0075434, IMG submission 75298) | Populus rhizosphere microbial communities from Tennessee, USA - Rhizosphere MetaG P. TD hybrid SRZTD3 | ecosystem: Host-associated > Plants > Roots > Rhizosphere > Soil | place: USA... | reverse complement strand
GCTACTCCAATCTCAATAAGAAATTGTTTTGTGCACTTGGGGCAGGTGCGGTCTGCGAGCGTGAGAACTGCTTGCGGAGACATGAACAGGATTGGAAGTATTGCAGTAGGGGCACTCTACGCGGTGCTCATGAAACGTCAGCCGGATTTCGCGCCGAGAAGCCATTGCCGCGCTATCGGAATCCGGGCAGTTTTCCACAGGGCTGAAGCGTACAATTCACCGACTCTACCCTAAGGAATGTTTGCCCCGTGTCTAGACTCCAAGATGCGGGGCTTTTTTGTATGCTGACGTGAAAAGCGATTGACCTGTGACCGCAAATCAGGTAGGGCATTCCGCAGTCAACGCCGCTAGAATTAGTTTGTCACCTTGAGCGAACGTTTGCCCCGCGTACCCAATACCTGACCTTCGGCGCGGGGTGCATTGTCGTGTTCCGAACGTTACCTGCCGGACTTGCAGCCGCTCGATAAATCTTTAACGTCCAGCACTTGAATGGTCTGAGTGTTGTCCTTCGACTGCGAAGATGAACTAGAAGCCGCTGACCCACCGATTGTTCCAGCTACTTCAATCTCGTGGCCAAAAAACTCTTTCAGCTTTGCGCTATCACCTTCCAGTCGGTAATTACTTCCATCGTCTTTAGCATGAATCCAGTCAACGACAGCAACCAAGTCGTCCATATTCTCAAGCTCAGACTCAGGCACGAAGAATTTGGTGCCTGCTACATCCGTCAGATAGTAGTAGCCCGGAACGCTGGAGCAAGGCTCTACCAGATATGGTTTTTTCTTCCACCGTACTGGCTTGCTTTCATCCATTACACAGCTCTTTCCGCTCTCTGGTTCGATCACCGCGCGATCAACCGGGCGATCACAATCAGCCCACACGCAAAGGTCCATTTGATAGCGCCGCGGAGTGTGATCCTTTCCCACCGGCTCGGCGGCTTTTGATTCTCTAACAGTTTCCGGAATTCTTCGTACGGCACCATGTCCTCCAAGCGAAGTTCGAAACGGCGTTGAAAAGGATTTTGCCGCGCAGTCTTCATCACGTCAAGCGACAATCGAAATCCGCTCTGCGCGAGATCTTCCGTACAGTGAGGCTGGCGCAACTTGGCGCACTTCTCGCACCACAAGCGGCGCTAGAGTTTGTTCATTCATAATCTGCTCTCACATCGCGTTGGGCGGACGGCCTCTTAAGGTCTTTCTCGATACTCCCCGGAGGCCGTATGCCTGACGATGGCAAAATCAACAGTCGGCCGTGGCAAGACATCGCCGCCGCGATGACTAATGAGCAAGATGCCGACAAACTGCTCCAACTTGCCAAAGAGCTCAGTCAAGCGATGGAAGAAGAAGAGCGCGAGAAAGTGCGCAAGAGGTTAGGACTGGACGATTCGCCCACTGCGTGAGGCAAAACCATGGCGCCGCTGAGTGCTGAAGACGAACGATGGCGTTCTTTATGTGAGCAGACTGCGCATGAGCAAGACTTGGCGCGGCGTATCGAGCTTGTCCGCGAAATCAATCGACAGTTGATCAAATGGTTGCTCGAACAAGAGGATCATCTGAACCTGATTCCGCACAGGTCACCTACACTTCGCCCTGACAAGTAGCGAACGAACGCAGCAAAAATATGATCGTGATCATCTGCATCAGGAAACTGGATAACGGTCGAATTCAGGTTGGTGTCGCCAAGCCACAGCACTATTCGAAACCGGTTCAAAGCTACTCTTCGGAGAGAAAGGCACGAGAAGTACTGTTGAGCTTCGGCGTTGACGCGGACGCCGTGAATCTTTATCTCGTCAAGCTCCTTCCTCAGATATCTGCGGATCAGGAATTGACATTTCCTCCGATGGACATTCCACAGCATGACTTGGTGTCACAGGGGTTCGAGATCGAGGCGCGCGCGGCTCAAACGCAGAAATCAGAAGTAGTCAGCGCGGAGGAAGGTTAGTGCTTCGATTGGCTTTTTTTGTCGGGTGAACGGGAACACATTAAACGCGACGAATCACATCTTCCCACCACAGAACTCGGGTTTCTGGCGTCGAACAGGGAGAATGGCGGAGGAATTTCAGGAATTCCTGATGGCGGTGCCGCTGATAGCACTGTCCCACCACCTTGCCCTGGGCCAGTTCCAGGGCGGCAAACAGCGTGGTGGTGCCGTTGCGTTTGTAGTCGTGGGTCAGGGTGCCGCAGCGCCCCTTCTGCATCGGCAAGCCGGGTTGGGTGCGATCCCGAGCTTGAATTTGGCTCTTTTCGTCCACACAGCACCATCGCCTGCTCAGGTGGATTCAGATATAGACCCACCACGTCGGTGAGTTTCTCCAGAAAATGGGGATCGCGGGAGAGCTTGAAGGTTTGCACCCGCTGGGGTTTCAGATTGTGGCTGCGCCAGATGTTGTTCACCGTCGACTTACTCACCCCGATGCGCTCGGCCAAGGAGCGGCAGCTCCATGGGGTTCGGCCCTTGGGTTTGGATTGCAAGGTGGTGTCGATAATGGCTTGGATCTTCTCCGGGCTATAGTTGGCTTTGCGCCCCCGGCCGGGAGCGATCTCCCACAGACCCTGCAAACCTTGCTGCGGAAAGCGCTGGCGCCATAACCGCACGGTGTGACGATTGGTTGCCAACTGTTCCGCCGTCGGCTGATCGGATTGACCGCTGGCGGCGGCGAGCACTATGCGGCAGCGCAGCGCGACTTGCTGGGGAGTGCCGAAGGCAGAACCCATTCCAGAAGTTGCTGTCTATCACTGTCGCTGAGGGATAAGGCAGATACCGGAGCAGGCATACTGCAACATAGCGTACTCTTCTATTGATGTCTAGTTATTTGGTGGACACTGCACTAGCGACCTGGGTTCTGGTTGACGAACACGGGTTTCATGCTCGATTTCGTGCATTCATTTTCCTAGCTCTCCGCGCAAGCGCTTCGACAGCTTCTCGAACGCAGCCTTCGAAGCTGGTCAGGCGCTACAAAAGAGCGGCGATCTCACCGCTGGGCGTGACGCCCTTGAAGCCACCTTGAAACTCATGCCTGGACAGTTTGCCGCTCGTCTGCTGCTCGGGCAGGTGTACCTGGGCTTAAAGGATACGAAGAACGCACAAGATCAACTCGAAGCCGCGCTGTTGCTCCAACCAAATAACGTGGAAGCACAATTGGCATTGGCGCAAGTCCAGATTGCTTCAGGGAATTTTGCGGAAGCCGTCCAGCAGTTAGAGCCTCTCTCCAGGTCACCAACGGCAGATGCGAAGGTATTTGAGCTGTTGTCACAAGCCTACACCGGGCAGGGAAAGCTACAAGAAGCACGACAAGCGGAAATGGCGGCCAAGCGGTTTAAAAAAAGCGAGTGACATTCTACAATTAAGAAGCACGATTGGCTTTATTCTTCGCAATCTCCTCGATCTGACGTAGATGGTTTAAGTCATGCCCTGCAATCATCTGAACCATGTGTGCCACGGATTCCTTTCCGCGCTCTTGATGCATGCCGTAATTGTTCCACAGCTCCTTCGGCACACGTTTCAGTAACTCGAGGTTCGCTGCCCGAAGCGTTCGAAAAATTTCCAGCGATTGCTTTGGATCAGAATGTTCATAAGCAAAGATGCTCGACCACACATCCTGATCGAACGGCTGGATCGAGATGCCGTTCGAGCCCAGAACCAGGCGTAGACGCCAGCCCAGCACCACTTCTGCAGAGTAGGCTGGCTCGGATTCAGCTTGTTCGCAGCGAAATCATGGATGCCGCTAAGCATCGGATAAGTGCCCGTGAAGATCACCGTATGTGATGGAAGCGTCACCGGCACGGAGGTGTACGCGCGCTCAAAACGAGCACCCCGCGCCCGACAGGGCGCGCTCACTTGCCGAGGCGGGTCCCTGTCTTTACCGGCATTCCTGACGCCACAGCATTTATCATCGACACAGCAAATGAAAACGCCTTCGCCTACGCTCGAAGGATTCGGCGCGATTCTTCACAGGCCTGCTTGCGGCTTGGCTGAGATCGCATGGCGCTGGACTTTCGGGTTTGCCGCCGGCTCGTTAATTATTTTCTCCGTAGCCGAGTACTTGAACACACTGACTATTAGTCCCGCCCAGTTGTTTCTCTTGAAGACGCATCATCCCATTTTGGTTTTGCAGACACTTGCTGCCATCTTTCGTGGTAGTGCGGGCCGAGTCGCATCGGCGGTCGTCGTGCTGGTTCTGGCGCTCGCGCTGGCATGGATTGTGATCGCATCAATCGGCCGGGCCTCCTCGCTAGTGTCCCGTTTCTAACGCTTCGTTACAATGCCTAAGCTTGCGAGCGATCTCGATATTCATTTTGACCTGGCACTTGTCCTGCTCGAGGAGAACGAGCACTCACCGGCAGCGGAAGAACTCGAAATTGGCTGTCAAGCTGAAGCCGTTCGCGGCCCTGGCACATGTACTGCTGGGTCGCGCCTATCAGAATACCAATCGCACTTCGCAGGCGATTCAGCAGTTTCAGACATCTCTTCGGCTGGATCCTGATACTCAGCTCGGTCACTATCATCTGGGCTTCGGCTACGCCAGCTTGGGCAGAAAACGGGAGGCGACTACAGAAATATAAAAAGGAGATAAGTCGCAGCCCACAGAACCCGATCGTTCTCCACCAACTCGGCCATTCCCTACTGGAAAGCGGAGACTGGCAAGCACCGATCCCAAAAAACGCAAGATCATCGGCAACGAATTCATTGCCGTCTTCGAGTGTTTAAACGAGACGAACTCGTCTAATGCGAGAGGCGCTTAGAGATCAGAGTGGCGTGGAGAACACCATCATTGCCCCACGTGCCTTGGCAGATCACACGATCATAGTTCTGAACCTTGCTAGCATCAATGTCGTTCACCTTGCTGCTGCCGTGGTACTGGCTGACCCATCTGGTCGAGCTGTCGTACTGTACGGTCTTCTCATCGCCTGAACCTCGCTTGCGAATGGTCAAGGTGGATTTGTCCGGATTGCTCTTGATGACAACCCCCTCCCAGCGGTCTTGCTTCGTCTTGTCCATCTTTTCCTGCGCGGGAGCAGCCTGGGAAAGCAATGCCGAGACCTGCAAAGCAAGTACAGATGCGCCTAAGAGAGTGAACAGCTTCTTCGTCATGTGACCTCCTCCTTTAATGCGGGCCCTGTGGCAACAAACATAGACCCCAAACTGTCTAAAGGGCAAGTCCGTACCAAAACTGTTTCACCGTCTGGCACGGACTTCTTTCCAGGCCTATCACCACTATAGCTTTTTCCTTGAAGAGATAGAGATAAGGATCGAAGAGACAGACCTCGGCTTTCTCTGCAGTTCATTCCGGTCCAGCGCCTTCAGTTTCTCCGCGCAATTTCCGGTTGTACCGGTCGATCCTGCTGCGCAATGCATTTAACGTGTTCAATCGGCTGCGCAGTAAACTCGTGGGTGCGCGTTCCACTCGGGACGGATTCGGCAGGCGAGTGGGGGTGAAGCCTAGCGGCTGTTCTAAACTGCCGAGGTGCCACGCCAATTCCAGCTTTCAATCCGCCACCTATCGGCGCCAGCAGTTCGGTTAAGGAGGAATGCAAGGCAAGCCCTAGTGATTCTCTTGGCCATCGGCTGGTGTGGATTACAACCGGACCAAAAAGCCGCAGACCAAGGGAATCGGCGGACCGAGCGGGTACAACGCCTATCACAGGGAGATAGCACATTATGCAGTCATTGAATGTGACCGACAGGCAATGATCTCCTACCATATTGTGGAGCGCTGTTTATCCTTGTCTATTGTTCTTCATAGTCAAATCTTTGTAAGTTGTTGACATGTATAACCAAACCTTTGGAGAGCTACGTGCGCCTGTCTACACGGAATTTTGTGAGCTTTGGATGGGGTCGAAGCCCAGGAGTAACGTCATTGTCCCTACATGTCTGCGTTGAACGTTATCCCCACAGAGCGAGAGGGTAAGTCAATGAAGAAGCTGCAGTTCTGCCTCGTTGTCATTTCACTGCTGATCGCGATAAGCGCAATACCCGTTTGGGCACAATCAACCTCGACCGGCACCATTTCTGGCCTGGTAACGGACCCTTCGGCGGCTGTTGTGGCGGCTGCAACCGTCAAGCTAACTGACACGTCGACGAGCATCTCGCGGACCGTAGCCACCAATGATAGCGGGCGATACGTCTTTGTAAACGTTCCCCCCGGAACCTATGATCTTTCAATCACTAAGAAGGGCTTCGCGGAAACGAGGATTGGCGGACAGAAGGTAGAGGTGGGTAAATCCCCCACCATTGACGTTACGTTGAAGCTCGGGACGGCTAACGAGTTAGTCGAGGTTCAAGCGGGAGGCGTGACACTTGAAACCATGAGCGCGACCGTTGGCAATACGATCACGGGTGTCGCCTTGGACTCTCTACCCAGCCTCGGTCGCGACGTCAGTACGTTCGTTACTCTGCAGCCTGGCATCAGTCCTGACGGCAGCGTGGCCGGCACGGTGGTGGACCAGAGCAGCTTCCAGCTCGATGGTGGCAACAACACCAACGACATGGACGGCAGCATGAGCGTCTATACAACCAGCTTTTCCGGCGATCCAACTGGCGGCGTTGCCAATCAGAGTGCCGGAGTGGCCGCTGGCCCGACGGGCGTACTGCCGACACCAGCCGACAGCGTTGAAGAGTTTAAAGTAGGCACTACCAACCAGACTGCCGACTTCAACAGCTCCTCAGGCGCCCAGGTCCAAGTCGTCACCAAGCGAGGCACCAATGGCTGGCACGGAACCGCCTACGAGTACTACCTCGATAACAATTTCTCCGCAAATACTTGGCAGAATAACAACGCAGTTCCTAAAGTACCGAACCCCAGTTTTCATTACAGTCGCTTCGGGGGCGCCATCGGCGGACCGATCATTCCCAAGGACGTCCTTGGAGGGAAAACTTATTTTTTTGCCAATTACCAGGGCTTCCGCTGGCCCAACTCCGAGACCATCGAAAAGATTGTCCCGTCAGCCAACATGCGATTGGGAATACTAACCGACCAGAGCACCGGCGCGCTTTTCGACCTCAAGACCCTCGATCCGCGCGGCATAGGAATCAATCCCCTGGTTCAGCAGCTCTGGCAGAAGTATGAACCTGCGTCAAACGAATCCGGTTGCGCTCTCCCCCGCTGTGATGGGGTGAACGTGCAAGGGTTCTTGGCGAACCTGTCGATCCCACAGAAAGACAACTTTGGAGTCGTCCGGATTGACCACGATTTTTCTTCAAAGTGGCGGTTCATGGCGAGCTATCGCTATTACCACCTGACCCGCGCGACACACGATCAAGTCGATATTGGTGGCTTCTTCCCCGGAGACACGCTAGGTACACCCACTTCTCGATCCAACAATCCGCAGGTGCCATGGTACTGGGTGGCTGGGCTGACCACCAACATTACTTCCAATATCACGAACGACTTCCACTATAGCTTCCTGCGCAACTGGTGGGCTTGGGGCAGGGAGGGGGATACCGTACAGTTCGCCGGACTGGGCGGGGCGCTTGAACCATTCGGCGAGTCACGCGATAACGTCCTCGCCCCCTACAACGTAAACACGCAGCAGACGCGTACCCGTTTCTGGGATGGGAAAGACCACATGTTCCGCGACGACGTCAGCATGCTGAAGGGTAACCATCTGTTCCAGTTCGGCGGGACTTATCAGCACAACTTCAACTGGCACCAGCGCACGGACAACGGCGGCGGCATCAACTATCAGCCTGTGTATCAGCTCGGTACCACCCGCGGCGCTGGGACGGGGATCACCATCACTCCTCCTCCCGGCTGGACGGGCAGCGAAGCGGATTGGGGCCGTGACTATGCTGCGACACTTGGAATTGTGTCCGCCTCCCAGATCGCATACACCCGCACTGGAGCAAATCTGACATTGAATCCTCCCCTTACACCGGCATTCGACCAGAGCACCATTCCTTTTTACAACGTGTATTTCAGCGATACCTGGCACATGAAGCCGTCGTTCACACTGACCTATGGCTTGGGATGGACGCTGGAAATGCCGCCGGTCGAGAAAGCGGGCAAACAGATCGAGTTGGTGGATCAAGCCAATCAGCTGATTGATGTCCAGGCTTATCTGCGCTCGCGCGAACAGGCTGCCCTGCAGGGCCAAGTCTATAATCCGCTCGTAGGATTCACTTTGGTTGGCAATTCCGAGAATGGGCGGAAGTACCCTTATGACCCTTACTATGGATCGTTCAGCCCGCGCATTGCCGCGGCTTGGAACCCGCACTTCGACCTCGATTCCATTTCCGGCAAGATCTTCGGGCATGACAATACGGTTATTCGCGGCGGGTACGCCAGGATCTTCGGTAGGTTGAACGGTGTGGATCTGGTGCTAGTACCGCTGCTGGGTACTGGCTTAATTCAGCCGGTACAGTGCTTTGCGCCGACAATCGCCGGGGCTTGCGGTGCTTCTGATCCGAGCACCGCCTTCCGCATCGGCGTCGATGGAAATACCGCGCCGCTCGGGGCTGCCAGCCCGACCCTGCCGCAACCGGACTTTCCCGGCGTCAATGCTCTTGCTGCGGGCGCCGGTGAGGCGTTGGATCCGCACTTCCGCCCCAACGTCGTCGACTCGTTCGACTTCACTGTTCAGCGCCAGCTGTCGAACAAGTTCACTGTCGAACTCGGGTATATCGGGCGTCGTATTAAGCACGAGTATCAGCCCATCAACATCAACTCGGTGCCTCACATGATGACTTTGGGGGGGCAGAGATTCGATAAAGCGTATGCCAACATGGTTCTGCAATATTGCGGCGGCATCGCGGGTATGGCCGGTTCCGGCTGCGCCGCCAATGCAGCTGCCGTAATGCCGCAGCCGTTCTTTGAGGCAGCGCTGGCGGGCACTGGTTACTGCACCGGGTTCTCCAGTTGCACTGCGGCCGTAGTAGCGAATGAAGGCGCTGCTGGCACTGGCAACCTCAATACCCAGTCCGTCTGGAGCTTGTGGAGCGACCTAGATAACGGCGGGTTCAATTTCCCGCGGAGCATGCTGAACACTCCTATCCCAGGAACTGCACCATGCCCCGGATCGACTGACATAACCCCATGTGGTGCCAACGGGCAACTTTCGTCGGGTGTAGGTGTCAACGCGAGCATTGGTTATGGGAACTATAATGCGGGCTTTGCCACGGTCAAGATGAACGATTGGCACGGACTGACCGCGCAGTCTAACTTCACCTGGAGCAAGGCGCTGGGAACTGGAGCTGTAGTCCAGGCGACCAGCGCGGACACGGCTGTCGATCCGTTCAATCTTCAGGCAAATTACGGTTTACAGGCGTTTGACCGTAAGTTCGTGTACACCATGTTCTTCGTGTACCAACCACCATTCTATAAAGGACAACACGGTGCCTTAGGCCGTGTACTCGGCGGCTGGAGCTTTGCTCCAGTCTTTGCTGCTGGCACAGGATTGCCGTTGCCAGTCGCCACGATTAACGGGGGTGGCCAGGCATTCGGCGAGGCGGATTCGGTTGCCTTCGTCGGCAACGGAAACACTGAGAATGCTATCCTCATCGGGCCCAACAACTTGGACCACTCGGCCCATTACAATACTCCAGGTGGAGGCGGCGGTTTCCCAATCAATCTATTCAAAGACCCTGCAGCCACCTATCTCCGGTTCCGCCAACCGATTCTTGGCTTAGACACCAGGGACGGCGGTTTCGCCACTGGTGTGCGTGGCTTGAACTACTGGAACCTGGATCTCAGCATCAAGAAAGCGATCAACATTACAGAACGCATCGGGACTGAATTCCAGTTCGTATTCACCAACGTTCTGAACCATGACCAGTTCCTTGATCCGAACCCCGGCGGCCCAGGTCTCGACACCAGCAACCCCGCGGCATGGGGAAGCTTGGGAGGCGAGGGCGACGGCAGAAACAACTTCGGCCAGCGCACCCCACGGTCGATGGAGTTCGGCTTCCGCGTTCGCTTCTAACTTCGGCATTCGAGGCGCCACGCGTGTGGCGCCTCGAAGCAACCGCTTTACCCTTCGCTTGGTTCTACGTTTCTTCGCAATGTCCTCCACTTGGCGTAGATGATCTAAATCATGACCTGCAATCATCCGAACAACGTCATCCACGGTCTCTTTTTCCGGCGCCTTCTGCCGCTAGCCCGTCAATGTTTGGCGTGTGAATTTCCTTATACCCATAGCAACTGAGATGATCGGCACGCAACGTATCTATAGTGATAAACACCACGTTTGGAGCGCGGTTCGGCGCAGCCGAGGACGGCTTTGCCTAAGAACGAGCGTTCAGAGCTGAGTTTTTGGGCAAGAACGTCACTTTTTGGGCAGAAGTCTTACTTTTTGGGCAGGCGAAGATGTCGCGATGTCAAGAAAATAATTGAATGTTGAAAATCGACTCCAGACGCTTTATTCATCACGCGTTGGGACACGTTGCCATGTAATTTGAGACCGACGCCGTTCGCCGTTTGGGATTGTCTCTTCAAGTGAGAGAATTAAGCGGTCATTTTCAAAACGGAAGTTTCGAACTTGGTCTGACCCGATGTAGTGGGGCCATTCTGCCAGTTCTGGCCGATGGATCACTTGATGCTGTTGTTCTCGAAGCTCGTAGGTGCCGCAATAGGCTTCCATGCTTTTGTGAGTCAAAACCCTTTCGCTGTCGGTCGGCTTCGCCGGATTTGCCCAACCCATCGAGCGGGCCGCCGGATATCAGAGCAACCCACGGATTCGGAAAGCAATAGAGAATTACGCAATGAATTGGGCGTACAAGCGGCTGAAGGAACTTGGCTTTTCACCTGTGCCCAAATATAAGACCAATCCGTATGACTTCCTGTGTAGCGTGAGCGGGGTTGACCTCTACGTTGAAGTGAAAAGAACACAACAGAACGGTCGATGCATTTCGCTGACCCCGAATGAAGTGACACACGCCAGAGAGCACAGAAACTCGGCCCTGTTCATCGTGTATGGTGTGGACGTTAAGGGTAAGAGATCACCGAAGATATCAGGAGGAAAGGAACTGTTCATTCGTCAGTGGGACATCGATTCAGGGCAACTGGAACCACGTGGCTTCGCATTCACCTTGCCCGAGAGTGTGTTCGAAAGCAAGCAGGGCGCGAGTAATCCGGGCAAAACGGCTTTTTTAGGCAAAGCCGCCGAGGACGAACACGTTGCGAAAAGGAAGGTCGCGGCCAGCAGGCAAGCAACCCGGTACTGGTAAGACATCACTTGGCACAAAATTATATCCCAGCATCTCCCGCAGACTCAGCGACCCGGATGCCTCGTTTGCGCAGTGTGAGCGCCAACCGGCCCCTTCGGGTTACGCCCCGGATCGAGCACTGCGGCCCCGAACTCTGGTCACTCATGCCATGTTCGCGGCCGCGACCAGCGCATCAGAGGCGGCGACGGCTTTGAGGAAGCCGATACGACTTCATGTCGAATACGACCCAGCTGGCCCATTACTTGTCGAAGAATTTCGGCAGCTGTGATCGGCGGAATTTACCATCGTTTCATCTGTTATGCATAGCCGAATGGCAACTGTGACGCAGGGTCATCAGGTTTTCTTCTGCATCCTGGCCCGAGTGGCTGCGGAATTGTTGGTGGTGCACTTCCAGATGCGAGATCGCGCCGCAGGCTTGGCATCTCCAGCTGTCACGTCGCAACGTCTGCTGCCGCAATCGTGGGTATGATCTCTTATCGAGGTGCACTCGAAGGTCCTTCTGCAGAGTCACCCCTCACCATGCTTTCGCAGAACCTTGCTTGATAAGCGTCTGCCTCCTCGGCAGACAAGCACTGGAGAAGGTGTGACAGCGCATTCAGCAACAAGTTCGGATTGCCATTATCAAGGCTTGCCCCAGCCAAAAAATCAGCACAGATCATCTCCAGATAGTATCCCCGGGACTTCTCGCTTCCCAACATCAGAGCCGCTGTCTCGATGGTCTGCTGCGCTTCTGTGATCAGCTTAAAACGTCAGCAGCACTGGTAGTGGCGGAATTTCGCTAAGTTCAGCCACTACCGGCAGCACCATTTAGCTTGACAGAGGTTCAGTAAACGGTGTACTAGACTTTCGACACTCGCCGGGTATTAACCGCCTAACCTTTCTGATGACGTATTGACGCTGGCGATCGTCTGGAGGTACAAGATGCGCGCGACTCCTCTCATTTTCGGTTTGCTGCTTAACGTCTCGTTGCTGTTTGCCACCCCCGCCCTGGCCCAGACTTCCCGTGGCACAATCTCTGGCACGGTTGTGGACCCGGCGGGCGCGATCGTGACGGGGGCCACGGTAAAGCTCGAACAGGTGGGCACTGGCCTCACCCGGAGTATGGTTACCACCAATGCGGGACTTTTCGCCTTCTCCGACCTGCCGCCTGGCACCTATACTGTCACGGTCAGCCAGAGTGGCTTCGCGACCCAGCGCATCCAAGAGGTGAAAGTGGAAGTGGGCAAGACCACTAGCCTCCCCGTTGATCTTTCCATCGCAAAGGAGATGATGACCATAGAGATCGCCGCTGCGGCGGCAACACTGGAGACCCATCAGAGCGCCCTCAATGCGGTAGTGTCGACCCGTGAGATCCAGGATGCCCCCTTGAACGGCAGGGACTACCGTCAGTTGCTGCAACTTACTCCGGGGTACAACATACAGTCGTCCCAGAACGGCAACCGTGCCAATCAGAACAACTGGCAAATTGATGGCGTGGACAACAATGACTTCTGGCACAACTCGGAAGCGGTAAACCAAGGAAGTATCTCCGGACTAGCCGGCGTGCTGTTGCCCATAGACGCGGTCGAGGAATTCAATCAGCAAAGTGTCGGGGGTGCCGACTATGGGCGTAACCCAGGTTCCATGGTGAACGTGGTGATCAAATCGGGCACCAACGCGTTGCATGGCAGTGCGTATTACTTTCATAGAAATGATGCGGTCGCGAAGCCCAATCCGTTTAATCCTCCGAACGCGCCCAGCAAGCTGCGCAACCACAACTTCGGATTCTCTCTCGGAGGACCCATCGTCAAGGATAAGGCGTTCTTCTTCCTCACCATGGAGGGCCAGCGGTTCATCGCGGGCAACGCTATCCAGGCCACCGTTCCCTCGGCGGCTTGGGTGGCCCAGGCTACCGCGCTCCTGAACGCCAATAACGTCCCGGTCAACCCGGTAATGGTTGCTACTTTGAACAATCTTTGGCCCAGTTCGATCACCAGCGCCCCGGGAACGTCACCGAACTTCAGCAGCACCGATCCTAACAATTACAGGAGCAACAACGGGATTGCCAAGATAGATTGGGCGATCACCTCCAAGCAGCGTTTCTTCCTGCGCAGCTTTATCGGCAGCGGGGACGCCACCGCATACGCCGGCTCGGTTTACGGCGAATATTTCCAATCCGTTCCCAGCCGCCAGGAGAACTGGGCCGCAGTGCTGAGCAGCACCCTCACGCCCAGAATGGTCAATCAGGCCCTCTTCGGGGTGAATTATTTCCTGCAGAACTTCGACGACGCTCGCCACGATCAGAATCCGCCCTCCTGGGGGTTCAACACTGGAGTTGGCCCGGAGAACTTTGGTTCACCAAACATCGAAATCAACGGCTTCACGCATGGGGGTGTAGGTGAAACCCCTGGCCTGGGCCGGACCGACACCACCTGGCATATTACCGATGACCTCAGCTACACCTTCGGCGGCCATAACCTGAAATTCGGCGGCGAATTCCGCCGCGCAAAGTTGTTTGTCCATTATTTGCGGAATACGCGCGGTGCTTTCCTTTTCGACGGGACGGTCGGACCATGGGCGCCCACATCGGGAGCGCCTACCCCCGAGGAGTCGTTGGCGGATTTTCTGGCCGGTTTCATCGCTCCCACAAACGGAGGCATTGCAACCGGCGACCCGCGGCGCAACTACTACGTCAATTCGTCTTACGGTTATGGCCAAGACAACTGGCAAGTTTCGCCTCGCCTTAACCTAACGCTCGGGCTGCGCTACGAGTTCAACGGGCCGATGTATGACCCAACGCACACGATTTCAACCTTTCTCCCGGGCGCAACTTCCCTCTTCAATGGACTGGCATACCCGGGGCAGCAAGGCTCGCCCATCGACAGTTTGTACGCCAAGGACCGGAACAATTTCGCTCCCCGCCTGGGCTTTGCCTTTACTCCCCAGCGTGGCGGCAAGACCGTGATCCGCGGTGCCTGGGGCGTGTACTACGATATTCCCAACGGAAATCTGATCATCGACAACCGCGCCCGGCCCGGCGGCCGAGGCGTATCCAGGAATCCCGGACCGGCAAACCTGAACCCGGTCTTCGACCTCTCTAACCCAGCCAATATAACGGTCGATCCAAACGGAGCGGCGCCTATCTTCGGCAGCGTCACGCCGCAGCCCCCGTTCACGGCGTATGGTATCGATCAGCGGCTACGCTCACCTTACGTGCAGAACTACAGCTTGAATGTGCAGCGGCAATTAACATCGAACGTATTGTTCCAGGTGGGATATGTAGGAAGTCAGGGCCGCAAGCTTATAGTCGACCGTAACATCAACCTTCCTCCGCCCAGTCCCACCCCATACGCGGACTTCCAGGCCGCCCGTCCTTTCAATGCCGATTTCCCGAACTTGGCTGGGATCACTCAGATTTCTAGCATCGGCGACTCCAATTACAACTCGCTGCAGACTTTGCTGCGAACCACCTCGTGGCACGGCTTGTCGGGACAACTGGCTTACACCTGGAGCCATGCTCTCGATGATCTGTCCACCCCGCGCAACAATCGCCCCACGGATAACAACAACCTCAAACGCGACTACGGGAATGCCGATTTCGATGCCCGGCACAACGTCAGTGGGTATGTGCTGTATGACATACCCCAATTCGGCCACTCCCTCCCCAGGCTGACCAAGGGGTGGGAGGTTAGCGGTCTGGTTGCCTACAACAGCGGCTTCCCCTTCACGGTTTATTCCGGCCTGGGTAGCACTACCACCGGCAGCCACACGGGAAACAGTTTGGATCGGGCAAACCTCGTGGGTGACCCGTTCAGTGGCATCGTTCAGCCAACGAATCCCCCGGGACTGTTGACCAATGGCGTGCAATGGATTAACCCGAACGCGTTTGTCAGTAATGCCGACGGTACCTTCGGCAATACCCGCCGCAACGAGTTCCTTGGACCGCGTTTCAAGACGTTCGATTTCTCGCTCATCAAGAACACGGCCATCACGGAAAAAGTCTCCGCGCAATTCCGAGTTGAGATGTTCAACCTGTTTAACATCCTCAACCTGGCTCCGCCGGGTGGCGACTCTCCTGTGGCCACGCAGGCTCCTGCGGCGACGAGGATAACCGATGGCCCTGGGTCGTTCGGCGTGATCACCAGTACCCTGCACCAGCCGGATGCTCCGGGACTAGGTGCTGGCGAACCCTTCAACGTCCAGTTCGCGTTGAAGATCATCTTCTGAACGCGACCGCAACCTTGCGTGTCCTAAACCGTAGCGGGAACACGTTTTTAGGTCGCGGTGTCGCTCGCGTGTTACATTCAAAGCTGGAAGTTTGACGAATCTACGTGGCTTCCTTGCGCTTTTCCTCGCCTCTGGCTTTCGCCCAGCTCGCCCTAACCGCCTTTCGTGCGATCTCTTTTCTCTGTTCTGCGGTAAGCCGTTGGGCGCGAATCTTGCCTCCTTTTGATCCTGTAGCTCGCCAAATTAAAAGTGCAGCTCGAAGGTGGTCCTGAGGAGACACGAGATGGGTTGAGTCCGTGGGCGCAGATGCTGAGTCGGAGCCAGCTGCTCCTTATTAATGGCTTAAGATGCGACACTCGCCCAAGACGTGTAAGCCAGTGGAAAATCGGCGGATCTCAGGCCGCGCCGGTCGTAGCGATGGTGCAAGCCGCCCACATAAGACGTATACGCGGAGAGAAGCCGCTTGAGATGGCGCTCGTTCAGGGCGATGATATGGTCGAGCAGATCGCGTCGGCGGCTGCCGACCCAGCGTTCGGCCACCCCCTTTTTGCCAGGGCCTTTGGATCGAGGTTTGCACCCCCGTGATTTGTAGGGAGGCAAGGGCTGCGGGTACTTCCAGGCCGTATTTTTGGTCGTGATCGAAGAGCAGGAACCTGGGAGCGGATTGATAAGGAAAGGCTTCTCTTAGCGGCGGCGCGATCCAGGTGCTGGCGGGATGGCGGCTGACGTTTCCAGTGCAGAATCTGCCCGCTCATGGCTAATAATAAGGAAGCAGTACAGCAGCTGGAACGTGACGGTCGGGACGATTCTCAGCCGGACACCCGTCCCTCCAGTGCGGCTGAACCAGACCTGCCCGGTTTCCTCAACCGGTCCCAGTCCACTCCGAGCATTCCCGCACCGCACGCTTCAGGCTTAACAACTCTGCTTATTTAGGGGTAGAATCCTCCCTCTAGTGTGCATGGGAGCGCACGAAATTTTCCTGGTTTCGGTTATCCGTACCAACTTCTCAAGAGGTCAGCCTATGCCGACTCTCACGTTGCAGCGCTGTTTTGATCGTGTGCTTCTATGGACCGCTATTTGCGTGTTTCCTTGTGCGGTTGCGGCTCAAGTGACGACTGGGACGTTTCTTGGGACTGTGCTCGATACTACGAGCGCTGCGGTGCGTGGTGCATCGGTCACGGCAACGAACCTCCAAACTGGCGTGTCTCGATCGGTGCTCGCCGGGGATAACGGCGAATACGTTATCAACCTGTTACCGATTGGAAATTACTCTGTCCGGGTCGAGCATATGGGCTTTAGAACCGAAGAACGTTCCTCGATTGTGCTCCAGATCAATAGCCGAGTTCGCCTGGATTTTGTTCTGCAGGTGGGCAGTGTATCTGAAAAGATCAACGTTGAGGGAAGCGTGCCTTTGCTTGACACCGATACAGCCGAATCGGGTGAGGTTATTGAGAACCAGCGCGTGACACAACTGCCTTTAAACGGACGCCAATTCATCCAACTTGCACTATTAACTGCAGGTGTGGTGCCAGAGGTAAAAGGAACGCTGAGCAGCCCCTTGGCGCTCTCTGGCCAATCTGCCAATGCCAACGGTACACGCTTCGAAGACAACGTATTTCTCCTCGACGGCGTACCCATCCGGGACGAAATCTACGAGCGTCTGACAGTCTCGCCTTCGATCGATGCGATTCAGGAATTCAAGGTGCACACAAGCAACTACTCTGCGGAGTTCGGCGGTCATGGGGGTGCCCAAGTCAACATCTCGACCAAATCTGGTACGAACGCAGTGCATGGCACGGCGTACGAATTCCTGCGAAATGACGTGCTGGATGCTAAGAACTTTTTCGATGGTGCGACCAAGCCGCCTTTCCGTCAGAATCAATTTGGAGCGAGTCTGGGTGGGCCGATTCAGCCCAGTAAGACATTTTTCTTTGGTAACTACGAGGGCAGCAGGATCTTCAAAGGCATCACCCTGGGGGCCGCGCTCCCAAGCGAAGACATGAGGGCCGGAAATTTTAGGGGCATGGGGCCGATCATCGACCCGGCGACCCAGCAACCGTTTCCGAATGACCAAATCCCGGACGCGATGATAGCGCCGTTCGCGAAAGCCATGCTCGCCAATGTGCCATTCCCGACCACTACAGGCACGGGACGGAACTTCATCGGGTTTGGCGACCGCGATCTGTCAATGAACCAGTTCGGCGGGCGGATCGACCACACTTTCAATAACAACAACCTGTTGTTCGGGCGCTTCATATACTCGAACGTCGATGACCTCGAGCCCTATCCTGCCACTGTGGACTTGTCGTCGGGTAGCCCCCTACCTCCGCCAGGGTTCGGGCAGCTAACCACGCAACGAAGCCGCAATCAAGTGTTGCAATACACACGTGTTTTCACCCCGAATTTCCTAAATCAATTAAGGTTCGGATACAACTACCTGGATGCAGGACAGAAGTCAGCAAATTCGAATGTGGACTTTGTGAGTGAGTTCGGCTTCCAGGGTACGAACCCACCGCCGCTGGGTGCGGGCTATCCCAGCATGGTGATACCGGGGTTCAGTACCCTAGGCGACGCCACAACGAAGCTCTTCACTACCAATAATGTCTTCTCTCTTATGGACGACGTGGTGCGCAACGTTGGCAAGCACTCGTTGAAATTTGGAGGGAGCTACACCAAATCACTCGTGCGTACTGAGTTCGTCTTTAATACCGCTGGGCAGTACAAATTTCTTGGGGTGTTCACGCAAAATCCGTTCGCGGACTTCCTCTTGGGCTACCCGGCCGTGGCGACGGCCCTTACCGGTAACCCCACCTTGCATGGAATAGGCTATCGAGTAGGGGCTTACCTTCAAGACGACTGGCGAGTGACCAGTCGGCTGACCTTGAATTTGGGGATCCGCTACGACATCAATTCGCGCTTCCGGGAGCGTGACGACAAGATGGCAAACTTCGCGCCGGAGATCGGAGGGTTTGTGCTACCCGGTACTCCTGGACACACTAACCCGGCGGCCGATTTCGCACGCTTTCCGGGCGTGCCCTTCGCAGCTTCATCGCAGCTCCGCTACCCAGATGCACTCACTAACAATGACTACGATAACTTTGCACCCCGCATCGGTTTTGCCTATTCGCCGACTGGTTCCCTGGTGTTGCGTGGCGGATTTGGAATCTTCTACAACACCGGGCTCCTAGGCGGCCGCTTCGGCATCATGGGTTTCAATCCTCCCTTCACTGGGCTCGAGCTGTTCCTGAACTTTGATCCGACGGCTCCGATTTCGGCACCGGTTTCGCTCGGTAACCCGGCGACTAACGTCATCCTGGGGCAAGGACCAACCAAAAACTTCCCTGATGCGTACTTGCAGCAGTGGAACTTGAGCATCGAGAAACAGATCGGATCGAGTTTCATGATCGAATCCGAGTACATCGGATCTCGCGGCATTCATCTTGACGGCACCACCCTGCCCAATCAACCCGTACCCGGCGGTATGCCCCGCTGGCCAATCCTTGGGGTCGACCTGGAAATCGCTGCGCCCGTCTTCGATTCCTGGTACCACGGCCTGATTCTGCGTACAGAGAAACGTTACTCGCACGGATTAGTTCTGTCTGCCAGCTATACATTCTCGAAATCATTGGACACCGGTGGGGGATCGCTGTCCAACTTCTCGGATGAACACAGCGGCGCACCTCAGAACTCGGCAGACATCGCAGCCGAGAAAGGGCGGTCAGCCTTCGATACCAGGCATCGAGTCGTCCTTAACGCCGTCTATGAGCTGCCTTTCGGACGGGGGAAAGCGCTGGCTTCGAGCGCTGGTGGAGTCGTCGAGAAACTGGTTTCTGGCTGGCAGTTGAATACGATCCTAGTGGCACAAGCCGGCAGGCCGGAGACTCCGCTACTCACTAACGACCAGAGTGAAACTGGGGCATTTAGTGATCGCCCCAACCAGATTAGCGATCCCGACACCGGGCCTAATACGCCAAACGAATGGTTCAACGTGAATGCGTTTCAACTTCAGCCGCTTGGCCAATTCGGAAATGCCCGCCGAGGCGCAATTACTGGCCCGGGATATGCTGCTCTCGACACCGGGCTGGCGAAATTCACTCCCATTTCCGAGCGGCTGAATCTCGAATTCCGTGCCGAAGCGTTTAACCTGCTGAACCACCCGAATTTCGACCTGGCAAATAGACAGTTTGGGACGCCGACATTCGGACAGATTTTCAGCGCCAATGACTCACGGGAGTTGCAGTTCGCCCTGAAATTTCACTTCTGATAAGGACGGAGCCACGTGCTTCGAGAGTACCGGTTGAGGATTGCTCTCTCGATCGCTTGCCTATTAGGGATTCCGCAGGTCGCGCCTGGATCGGACGCAATAGCGCGGCCGGAGAGACTATCACCTGAATTTCATCGGAATCGTTTGGATGAACTCTATCGCCGCTGCCCTGATGGGCTCATATTGCTCCGCGGGGAAATTTCTTGGTATCGGAAGCGAGAGATCAGAGCTTTCGATTCGACGTATGCCGACTTCAACTTCAAACAGGAAAGAAACCTATACTACCTCACGGGAATCGAAATCCCAGACTCGTTCGTACTGATCGACCCAAAGAAAAAAGAGGTCAGGATCTACAGCGATTGGAAGGGTGAGAGGGAACTGAAAGAACTGAAGAAGTTGGATTACGTAACTGGCCCGTTCTCCGCGGCTCAATTTCTCCACGATGTTTTAATCCGGTCCTCGGACTATTCCATTCTGTACGTTCTTTACGAGCCATTTCTCCAAGCAGGGACGCTTTACGGCAAGACTGGGGCTCTTTCAGGCGTTTTCCCGCCCGGATTCGGCGAACCTGTAACCGAAGAGACACAGTTTGCGCGCAAGCTAGCAGAAATCTTTCCAGGCGAAAGGGTAGTGAGTCTGTATCCAATTCTGCTGGAGATGCAGCAGATCAAGCAGCCGGAAGAGATTCGCCTTCTTCGTCGCGCTAACCAAATCGCGGCGCAAGGAGTTGTAGAAGGCATGAAAGCAATTCGACCCGGACTCTACGATCACGACATCGCCGCCGTGATGGAGTACATTTTTGTCCGCCAAGGCAGCGTAGCGCCGACATTCGCCTTCAACGTCATGTCGGGTCCTAATTCATTCATGAACCTCCTCCCCTTATGGAGCGACTACTATCACCTCGATCGGCAGATGAATGCAGGAGAGGGTGTCTTTCTAGACGTGGGCGCGGAAGTCGGCTATTACATCAGTGATATCGGTCGAAGTGCGCCGGTATCGGGGAAGTTTTCTCCCGAACAGAAGGTATTGTACGACGCTTATCTTCCATGCTTCCTAAAAGTGGAGAAGAGTATTCGGCCAGGCCTAACGCAACGGGACTTGTTGAAAATTTGTGCCGCATGCGCACGTGAAGAATTGTCCAAGGTCCAGGAGTCCTACTTGAAGTCAGCGCTGGAAGATTTCATTCGTGAACTGGAAAGCCATTCCTCTTTGGGCCACTATCAGGACATGAATGTCATAGGCGCAGGTCCCGGGGATGATCAACCCCTACAAGCGGGAATGGTCTTTGCGATTGAACCGGTACTCTACTCGAAGCAACAGAACTTTGCCGTTTTTCTCGAAGACGTGGTTTTGGTGACCAACAGTGGTTACGACGTTCTGTCGCGGGGGATGCCTTACACTGTGGAAGAGGTCGAAACCGTCATGCGCCAGAAGAGCGTCATTGAGGCCGCCGATCACCGTTGACCGGTTTGTTGGGCGAAATTGCGGAGAACATTTTTTTACTCAGGAACTTACCTTGAGCCCGAAAGTGATGTGCCGATGCTTCTTTGGCTGCCGCGAGGTCGATTTTTCGACAGCTATCCGATCTCTTGGGCGAAAAGCACCCAATGTGTGGTCGTTGGGTTGATAATCAAGAAGACAATCACAAAGAGAATGTGGTGCAAACACGGGCTTTGCAGCTTACGCGAGTGGTTTGAACTCCGCTGAAGATGATTTCGTACGGTACAGCATGGCGAAGTATGTCCACGGGTTGATCATATTGTTGTTGCTTGTGGGCGCCTTCAGCTGGTCGCAGAGTGTTTCCGACGTTCCCATCGAGATTGACGCGCCGGTTCATCCAATGCCGGTAAAGGCAAATGGCAAGGTTCATCTGCTCTACGAACTGCATTTGACGAATCTTCGCGCGATGGGTCTGGAGGTGACTCGGCTGGAGGTTTCCGACGGTGCCGTCGGCAAACTCGCTGAGTACACTGGCCCTGAGCTGGCCAGCTTAATCGGGAACCCGGGTGCTTCGGCGGACGCAACGGGCAATCAGGTAATCGGCGGTGGCACCCGCGCGGTGATGTTCCTCGATGTCACGTTCCAAAGTCCGGCGAGCATCCCGCAGAAACTAATACATCGGCTCTGCTTTCGTACCCAGAGCGTCGATGCGCAAGATAAGTGCATTGATGATGTGTTCGTTTCTGTGCATCTAAGTCCCGCCATAGTGCTCAGCCCGCCGCTGCGAGGAGAAGGATGGATTGCACTGAACGGGCTCTCGAATACCGCGGGGCATCGTCGGACCCTGGTGGTCGTGAACGGCAAGATGCACATGGCACAGCGTTTCGCCACCGATTGGAGCCGCGTGGGGAGCGATGGCCTGGCGTTCCGTGGCGATCCCGGGAATACGGCGAATTGGTCGCCCTACGGCGCAGAAGTTCTAGCCGTGGCAGATGCGGTTGCCGTTGATGTGAAAGACGGGATTCCTGACAACAATCCAGCAGCCGACAAAAAGGCAATCCCGATAACGCTTGAAACTGTCGGCGGCAACTATGTCATCCTCGATCTGCGAAATGGCTTCTACGCTTTTTATGCGCATTTAAAGCCAAAAAGTATTCGGGTCAAGGTCGGGGACAAGGTTCATCGCGGAGAGGTCCTCGCGTTGCTGGGAAACTCCGGGAACTCAGACGCCCCGCATCTGCACTTTCACGTTACCGATGGCAATTCGCCGCTGGGCGCGGAGGGTGTCCCGTTCGTGTTCGAATCCTTTGAACAGCAAGGGTTTCTATCCTCCAAGAGTCAGTTGATCAGCGGCGGATGGAAGCCAGATCCGAAGAACATCACCAAAGTGCAAAACGAGATGCCGGCAGACAATGCCGTTGTCCGATTCCCGTGATGCACCTCACGTCGGGTTCCCAGTGCGTTGAAGACCACGTGCTTGGTTGTATAGCGGAACGACACCCTTGTTGGACTCCCGATTTCATTGCAGCCTCGTTCGAAGCGGGAGTCTTAACTTTTGAAATCGCATTATAAAAGGGCGCCCCTTTGGGAGTAGGTTATGAGCACGCAAGCACATTACCTACGAAAAGGAGCACCCTCGTGAACAGTGAAAAGTAGGCCCTGCCTGAGATACCGGCCTTGAAGCCGTAACGAGGAAAACTCGACTTACGGAATTTTAGGGGGAGCGATGGAAACGTCGGCATCATTCGAA
>Ga0075434_100001017_pt1 | contig 22825 bp, 19 predicted proteins | sample RhiMethybrSRZTD3_FD_75298 | JGI IMG/M metagenome (GOLD analysis project Ga0075434, IMG submission 75298) | Populus rhizosphere microbial communities from Tennessee, USA - Rhizosphere MetaG P. TD hybrid SRZTD3 | ecosystem: Host-associated > Plants > Roots > Rhizosphere > Soil | place: USA... | reverse complement strand
CCCGCGAACGTCGCCACCGCGGCGGCGATCGCCAATGCCTTTTACAACGCGACTGGGAAGCGGATTCGCACGCTGCCGATGTCGCCGCCCAACGTCCTCGCGTGGTTGAGCGCCTGAGGAGACTTCATGCAGAGCTTCGAGTGGATCGACGCAACGTCTGTAGATCGGGCGGCGCAGCTCCTTGCCGCGAGCAGTCCGGACACGCCGGTCGTTGCCAAAGCCGGCGGAATTGACCTTCTGGATCTGATGAAGGAGGGCATCATCGCGCCGTCGCGCCTGATCAACCTCAAAACAATCGCCGGGCTCGACGGGATCCGCTTCAGCGACGGCGAGGGTCTGGAGCTCGGTACGCTCGTCACGCTCGCGCAGATCGCGACGTCCGACCGGATTCGCGCGGGCTACAGCGCGCTGGCAGACGCGGCGCGGCACGCGTCGACGCCCCAGGTCCGAAATGCCGCCACCATCGGCGGCAATCTGCTGCAGCGGTCACGGTGCTGGTATTTTCGGAACGAGCACTTCCACCACGTCGATGATATCGGCGAGCACGTGCGGAGCGGGGAGAACCACTATCACGCGATCTTCGACAACTCGCGGAGCGCCCTGGTCCATGCGTCCACGCCGGCCACCGCGCTCGTCGCCTACGATGCGCGCGTCGAGCTGTCTGGTCCGAATGGCCGCCAGCGAACCGTGCCGCTGAGCGAGTTCTTCCTGCCGTCCGAGCTGCATCGTGACAGCGACACCGTGATCGAGCGCGGCGAGGTGCTGACCCGCGTGATCGTTCCGCCGACCGCATCGGGAACGCGAGCGGCCTACCACAAGCAGACCGAGCGCGACAGCTACGATTGGCCGATCTGCGACGTCGCGGTCGTGTTACGCATGGACCGCCGGACGATTGCCTCCGTCTCCATTGTCATGGGATGGGTGGCGCCGACGCCGCGTCGGGCACTCGAGAGTGAGCGGCTGCTGACCGGCCAGACCATCAGCGAGGAGCTGGCGCGCTCGGCCGCGCGGGCGGCGGTCGCAGACGCAACGCCGCTCTCGAAGAACGCCTACAAGGTACCCGTGCTCGAAGCCGTGGTTCGGCGAACCATTCTTTCGGCCGCCGGCGCGTGACGAATGGACATGGAAACGGTCCCATCGCAGGACGTCCCGGTTATCTGCTGCCGGATCCGCTCGAAAGGCGCGGGGGTAGTGTATGGCGATCCCGTCACCTGGAAAGCCGGGTATATGGCCACCGCGATCTTCTGGTGCCTGATGACGGCCGACGCGATCGGTCCCGACGATGGCTTCGTGCACCCGCATGTGTGCGTGGGCGGCCGCGTGTGTTTCTGCGATCGGCCGACGTAGCTCAAACGACTGCTGACGACAAGTCGACCTGCACGGTGCGCGCTATTCCGAGGGCCTGTTGAGGATGGAAGGGTAATCCTCGCGATGTAGCTACGGTGGCAGAAAACAACCGGCGACGCATTTCAAGAAGTGCTGTGATGAATGTGGCCACCTAACTCGAGTCTCCGCCAGCCAAGGGCGCGGCAACCGATAGAATGAAGGCGCTGGTGTATCCCGGTCCGGGCCAGCGAGCGTGGGAAGAGACGCCGCGCCCGGCGATCCAGCACGCCACGGACGCCATCGTCCAGATCACGACCTCGACGATCTGTGGTACCGACCTGCACATCCTGAAGGGCGACGTGCCGAGTGTGACGCCGGGGCGGATTCTCGGGCACGAGGGCATCGGCGTCGTGATCGAGGTGGGTACGGCCGTGACGGCCGTTCGTCCTGGCGACCGCGTGATCATCTCCTGTGTCACGGCCTGCGGAAAGTGCAACTACTGCAGGAAAGGCATGTACTCGCATTGCCTCGACGGCGGCTGGATCCTGGGCAATACCATCGACGGCACGCAGGCGGAATTCGTGCGGATCCCGCATGCGGACATGAGTCTCTACCACTTTCCCGCGGACGGCGACGAAGAAGCGTTCGTCATGCTGAGCGACATCCTCCCGACCGGCTTCGAGTGCGGTGTGTTGAATGGTCAGGTGAAGCCCGGAGACACCGTGGCCATCGTCGGCGCCGGTCCGATCGGCCTCGCCGTGCTGCTGACAGCGCAGTTCTATTCGCCCGCCGCCGTCCTCATGATCGACCTTGACGACAATCGCTTGCGCGTCGCGCAATGTTTCGGCGCGACGACCGTGATCAACAGCGGCGATGGCCAGGCCGTCAAGCGGGTGCTGGAGCTAACCGGGGGAACCGGAGTGGACGTGGCGATCGAAGCGGTGGGCACGCCCGTGACTTTCGATATCTGCCAGTCCATCCTCGCGCCCGGAGGACACCTCGCGAATGTGGGTGTCCACGGCAAGCCGGTAGAACTGCACGTCGAGAAGCTCTGGGATCGCAATATCACGCTGACCACCAGGCTCGTCGATACTGTGACGACGCCGATGCTCCTCAAGGTTGTCCGCTCGGGCAAGTTACGGCCGAGCAAACTCGTCACGCACCGCTTCAGGCTCGATGATGTGATGAACGCGTACGACACATTCGGGAACGCCGCGAAGGAGAGCGCGCTGAAAGTGATCTTGAAGAACCAACCGTCAGCCTGAGTCGTGGCCAAGCCTCGCTCGCACTCCGGACAGTGAGGAGCACCAGTTCCGCAGCGACCGCCTCGTGAGGTCCGCCGCACTGAAGACCATCAACGCGGCGCCCACGATCGTGTGGGGGTTCTTCGCTGGGTGCATCCTCGCGATTCCAGTGGCCTCTTGGCGCTTGCCGGGCACAACAGGTGATCCTGGCCGCCAAGGGCGGTCCGCCTGGATGCGGCGATCCTCGGTCGCTCCACGATTCTGAGCGCCGTCGTGGCGGGATCCGCTCGCGGCGTTCGGGCCCGGCCGCGTGACGTACCACCGTGTCCAGAGCGCCGCCGCGCTATACCTCATCGTCGGACTCTCGTTCGCACACCCATGGGGTGGTGGACGCTCTGGTGCGGGGGGCCTTGCTAAGGTGCCGGCCGGCCTCGGCGTCCGTGCCCGTCTTCTACCGGGAGCACCTGCCTTACTTCGGCTTCGCAACGCTCACCACCACCGGATATAGGGACATCGTGCCGTTGCACCTGGTCGCTCGCAGCCTCGCCACCTTGGAAGCCGTCATAGGCCCAGCTCTCTCCGGCCACCCTGCTGGCCAGGCTCGTGGTCCTTGGAGCTGCAAGGACGCCATCCCTTCGATGAATCTGCGGAATCGCAAGGACGACGAGCAGGCCGTTCGAACCGTCGATCGTTGCGATCGGTAGGAAGTGTCGATTTCGCGGAGTTAGGAGCCATCGGCCGTGCGTAGTGACCAATACAATGCCGCATTGCACAGGGCGGAGACCGCAGCCGCAAGCCCCAATGCCGCTGCAATCGAGTAGTCGCGTATGACGACTGCGCCCAGGGCTGCGCCTGAGAACATCGCCAGGACCGCGCCAATCCTTCTCGCCAATCGCACGTTATTGCCGCGGGCGAGCGACGAGTCCGCAGCGATACCTGTGAGCGTCAGCGTCAGCACGGTTGTGGTCAGGTCCGGAATCGCGAGCTTCCGGACGGCGGCATTTCTGGTGCCCATGGCCAGCGCCGTCAAAGCGATCAGCGCAAGCAGTTGAACCGAGGGCTCGAGCACATCGCCTTTGTATCCAAACCCGCACAACGCCGCGGCGGTCAGCACGACAACTTCCAGCCGGAATGCCCGTACCGCGAATCTGAAATGCGAATCGCCGCTCGCCCGCGCCATGATCCGCCCGCCCAGCAATGCGCCTGTCAGAAACGACGCAAGTGCCGTCAAGGACAGCGTGATCGACAACCCGGGTACGCGCGCCGTCGCAAAGCCCAGGAAGACGATATTCCCCGTCATGTTCGCAGTGAAGACCCGCCCGAGCGAGAGAAAGCTGACGGCGTCTACAAGGCCTGTGACCACCGTCATTCCCAGGAATACATAGGGCGCGATTGTTTCCGCCTGATTGTTTGCCATGTCCGAGGCCTCACGCGACCGTCGCGGAGCCTTTCAGGTTGGATGAATCATCTCCCGTGCATAGGCGAGTCCCATTCCATACCCGCCGCCGTTGACGACAACGATGGCGCGTGCCGCTTCGTAGGTGGCGTGTCGCGTCCAGTCGCGCTGAAACTCCAACAGCACCTGTATCCAGCTGCACAAGCACGCGCCGGCCTGTTCCAACCTGCGAAGCGCCAGATCGTGACTCGCCAGCGTCAGTCCGCCACACGCATCCGCGACCACGAACACGTCGAATCCATCGTCAAGGGCCGACAGCGCTGGAAATGACACGCAGGCTTCGGTGAGCAATCCGGCGACGATCAACCGCTTCCGCCCCGTCGCCACAACGGCGTTCCTTCCGGTGACGTCCTCCCAGACATTCATGTTCTTCCGTTCGATCGCCTTGACGGAAGGAAGAACGTCCTGCAGCGGCGGGAGCAATGGACCGCTGTACATGCGCGACGCCGACGTCGAGACGACGACGGGCACGTTGAATGCCGCAGCGGTACGCGCCAATGCGACAGCGTTGTTGACCAGGACCTGCCGTGACGCGGATTCCACACCGAATCCGAGGCCCGCCTGAAAATCGACCAGCAACATAACGCATTCCTCTGGTCTCAAGAGCGTGTCGGTAGCAGCCACTCGAATCCTCCTAGAACTTGTATCCAGCCCAGAGCGCGCTGTATTTCAGATTGCGGGCTGGCTGACTTTCTTTCACGAATCTCCCGGCGTAAAAAACTCCGTAATCTGCTTGAAACCACAGATGCCGATTCGCCTGCCAGCGCACTTCCGCGCCCGGACGGTGCCCGACGAAACGCGCGTCGCTCTTTCCTGCGGGAACAATCAGAAACCCTGGAACCGCGTATACGCCGTCTCGCACACTCTCACGCCACTGGAAGATCCAGTCGATGGACACGGTCACGTCGCGTGGCAACGCCGCTTCAACGCGGGGATGCAGGTCGATGAAGTTGATCGGGCCCGGGCCAGTGGTGGCGAGGACGCCAAAATAGTTGCCTTTCGGAAACAAGGGATTGAACGTGCCGAGAGGGTGTGTCCCCGCCAGGTCTCCGCTGGAGATGTCAGCCTTGACGCTGAATCGTGGTTTCAGCGGCACCGTCGGCAACCGGTACCCGGTTTCTGAGGCGGCAGTCCACGCCCGGATATCCGCTGATCCGAAGCTTCCGAATTGCCACAGCGCTTCATAATCGAAATCCCATCCGGGTTGTGTTTGCGCGACGGGACGGGAGAGACGCGCGCCGACGGTGTGCCGCCGTTCGTGGCCGATGCCGCGGTTGAATCCGGCCGCCTTTCGATCGAGGCCGAGGTAGTAGGCGTCCAGCGTCACGCTGCTTGTCAACGGTCGGACCCCGTAGCCGCCCCAGAATCCAACTCTCCCGTTTGATGAGTCGTCGAACACTCCGGGCTTGTCCAGGACCGGCCGCAACGCGAAGCCGTCGATCTGCCAGGGACCGATGCTGCTCTTGACCTTGACGCCGTCAAAGCTCAATCGAACGTTCGGACCCTCGCGGACATCGATGAGGCGCCCCGAGCCGTATTCCATCTCGTGTCTACCGACTCTGACTTTGAGCGAAGTCCGATCGTTCGCGGCTCCCACTTCGAAGAATGCCGCCTGAAAATCCAGCTTCTTTTCGTCGATCGGTCTCGGGCCACCGGTGCGGCCAGCATTCAGGCCGCTCTTCAGTTCAACGAACGACCGAACGTGCTCGCCGTAGTGAGCATCCACATGAAACATATATCGTTGGTTGAAGAAGCTGTTGGTGAACGGCTGTTGCTCCCAGTTGTCGTTTTCGATTCGCTCCCAGGTCCCCCGAGCTTCGCCACCCACGGACAGGAACCAGTCGTTCTGTCCCTCTCGCAGCGGAATGTATTTGATGGGGTCCCAGAACTCGTGCCGCTCACTACGGCCCGCGAGAAACCGCCAGTCATCGTCCTCGCGCAGCAAGTGATACTTCCGTGCCTGGGCCTCGTCGGTGCCAGTCGCAATCGACTGGCCGTGCGCGGGCGGCGGACCCCACAGACACGTGACAACCAGGATCGCGACAGTTCGCACGTCTTCTCCTGGTTCTATCTCTGCGCGGTCGAGTGGATTTCGGCGATGTGTCCTCCGGGAAACTGGACAACAGCGGCTTCACGCTCGTCGGTGGTATATGGCGGGACGAGCACATCGACGCCAGCCGCCTTGGCTTTCGTGAGTGTGTCCGCGAGATTCGTCACCTCATATCCCATAATCTCCCTCCCGTAGGGGTACGGAAGGTGACCGTCCGTAGCCAGCGCAGTCAGCTTGCCGAACTTTGATTCGATCCTGATCCGCCGGTAGGTTTCTCCCGGCCGACCAATCTCGACACCTGGAGCGCGCGCTTCGTCCGAGAGGACGCGTCCGCGAGACAAGTCGAGAAAGCTGCGCACGAACGCATCGACCCGGTCCGATGAGACGTAGACCCGATTCTCCGGAACCCTCTGCAGCATGGGATACGAGGGCGGAGTCGTGTGCCAGTACAACTGCATGTTCACGCCCCCCGGCCATTGAATGACGGCGTCTCGACCGATCGGATCCTTGAATGAGGCGACGATGACGTCGGCCCCGGTTGCCTTGGCGGCGCGGATCGCTTCGTCCAGGTCCGTGACCAGATATCCGGTACGCTCCAGACCAAACGGGTACGGGATCGGCGTCGTGAAGCCGAACACGGACAACGTTCCGACGGGGGTGAGGACCAACTGCATCCTGGTGCTGCTCGGCGTCGGCGTGACCGTCGCCACTCCCCCCTGCGCAGTGGTGCCGCCAAACGTCGCGATCACGCTCGCCACGAAGCGGTCGAAATCCTCTGGGGCCACATAGACGTGCGTCGTGTCGAACTGGGGACCGACAGCCACATCCGTCGTTCCAGCTGTGTGTGCAGTTTGGGCCGACAGTCGGAAGGCTGGCGATTCACTCGCGACACCAAGCGTCAGCAGGATCGCAATCGCTGCGGCACTGGTAATTCTGTTCAGGCGCATAACCATTCCTGTTCCTGATCGAGTTACGCCGACTCGGATGAATGCTGACGGTCGTACGGCTCGCCGACAAGGCACGCCGAGGCGGCACTTGCGACGTCGAGCTTCTTCGTCTGAATCCACGTACCGACCTGTTCCCCGATCACCATGCCCAGCAGACCGAGCAAGGCGATGATGGGCGGCGCCGGGCTTTTCACACGGAGAAGGCCGTAGATCACACCTACGCCGAGACCGACCACGAACGATACGAACAATCCCTTCATGTCCATCGCTCCAAGCTCAGGGCCTCAGAAGGCAAAAGTAGTGAAGGAACTCGCCGCACGTCGCGGTCCTACCGAGTTCCGACCCCCAGCGTGATCCGATCAATCTCCGCGAGGTCGTCCGGAGCCAGCGTCCAGTCAGCGGCCGCGGCATTGGCGTGCACCTGCGCTGCTGACGTCGCTCCTGCGATCACGGACGACACCTGCGACCGTGCGGCCAGCCAGGACATCGCCAGATCGAGCAGCGTTTGCCCGCGTGCCTCGACGAAAGTCTGCAAGGCGGCCACGATCGCGATGTTGTGCGCAGTCGTGAATCGCGCCGTCCACGGCAGCGAAAGGCGGCTGCCCGCGGGCGGGCACGAGCCGGGCTGGAACTTGCCGGTCAGCAGCCCGCTGGCCAAAGGAAAGTAGGGGATGAACGCGAGGCCGAAACGGCTGCACACGGGAAGCACTTCGCGCTCCGGCTCGCGATGAAGCAGGCTGTATTCGTTCTGCACGCTCACGAACCGCGCAGCCCCGGGGGGCGGTGTGAGCGCCGCCTCGCTCAATTGCGCGGCCGAGAGATTTGAACAACCGATCTCTCTGACCTTACCGCTCTTGACGAGCTCGTCGAGCGCGCCCAGGGTATCGGCAAGCGGCACGTTCGGATCCGGCTGGTGGAGTTGGTACAAGTCAATGTAGTCCGTACGCAGCCGACGGAGGCTGTCCTCGACGGCGCGCCGCACGTAGTCCGGCTTCGCCCCCTGCCGGTCCGCGTCAACCGCCATCCCGAACTTGGTGGCGATAAGGATTTCCGTGCGGCGCGCACCGAGCGCACGCCCGAGGAACTCTTCGCTTTTCGTGCCGCCATAGATATCCGCGGTATCGAACAACGTGATGCCCTCGTCGAGCGCCGCATCCACAACGGCAGCCGTCTCCTCGAAGCCGATCCGCATGCCGAAGTTGTTGCAGCCAAGGCCCACCACAGAGGCCGACAACTTGCCGATCGAACGAGTCTTCATCTCAATCCCTTCATGTCGATCGCTCCAACCTCAGGGCCTCAGAAGGCGAAGCAGTCGCAACCTAAACCCCAGAGTCCAAAGTCGCCCAGCACCTGGAGATGAGATCGCTTCCCGCCATCTGCCGGCTTCTCGGCAAGTGAACAGGAGGCGGAATGTGACGCACCAACCGCCTGGTTCGACCTGTTCGCGTACCCTCCGTAGGCTTTGACCGGCGACCAGCTTGGGCTCACGGGCAGTTCCGGCGGCGCGAGTCGTGAGAATTCGGCCGTGGCATACACGATCCTCCCGCCCACGATCGTCAGAACCGATTCGAGCTGTTTGATCTCCTCCTCCGGAATGGAGAAGTAATCCGCCGAGAGAACGGCGAGGTCAGCCAGCTGGCCAGGCGCCAGTGCGCCTTTCTTTCCGTCTTCCGTCGAAAACCAGCTGCTACCCATCGTGTACAGCCTGAGTGCTTCATCTCGATCGAGCCGATTCTCCTCGGGATAGAGCCTGAGACCGCCGACGGTCTTGCCGGTAATGAGCCAGTAGAGAGACAGGTAGGGGTTGTAACTCGAGACCCGTGTTGCGTCCGTACCAGCGCCGACCGGCACGCCCGTCTGGAGCATCCGCCGGATCGGCGGGGTGCGCCTGGCCTGCTGCGAGCCGTATCGCTCGACGAAATACTCGCCCTGGAAGGCCATCCGGTTCTGCACCGCGATGCCGCCGCCCAACGCTCTCACGCGCTCGATGTTGAAGTCGGTAATCGTTTCGCAGTGATCGAAGAACCAGTGCAGCCCGTCGAACGGAATCTCGCGGTTGACCTCTTCGTAGACGTTCAACGCCCGCTCGATCGTCTCGTTGTAGGTCGCATGCAGGCGAAACGGCCAGCGATGCTCGACGAGATGCCGGATGACCGCCTTCAGCTCGCCTTCCATGACGGGAAGCATGTCCGGCCGTGGCACCAGAAAGTCTTCGAAGTCCGCGGCCGAAAAGACCAGCATTTCGCCGGCCCCATTGACGCGATAGAAGTCATCGCCGTCTCCGTGCCGTGTCAGCGTCGTCCATCGGTTGAAATCGGCCAGTTCCTCTTTCGGTTTCTGCGTGAAGAGGTTGTAGGCGAGACGAAGCGACAGTTCTCCGTTGCGGTGCAGTTCGTTCACGACACCGTAGTCGTCGGGATAGTTCTGAAAACCGCCGCCGGCATCAATCGCACTGGTGATGCCGAAGCGGTTCAGTTCACGAAAGAACAGGCGTGACGAATTGAGCTGGTCCTGCCGCGAAAGTGTTGGTCCTTTGGCCAGCGTGGCGTAGAGGATGTTGGCATTCGGCTTTGCGATGAGAAGCCCGGTCGGATTCCCATGCCGGTCACGCTGAACTTCGCCCGCGGGAAACTCCGGGGCATGCTTGTCATAGCCGAGCGCCCGGAGGGCCGCCCCATTGAGCAGCGCGCGGTCGTACAAGTGCATGACGAAGACGGGCGTCTCAGGAGCTGCAGCATTGATTTCTTCGAGCGTCGGCATGCGACGCTCAGCGAATTGAAATTCATTCCACCCGCCGATGACGCGAACCCAATGTGGCGCCGGCGTGCGAATAGCCTGCTCCTTCAGCATGCGGAGCGCATCCGCGAGTGACGGCACGCCATCCCAGCGCAACTCCAGGTTGTAGTGCAGGCCGCCCCGAATCGGATGCATGTGCGAATCGTTGAGACCAGGGATGAGCGTCCGCCTGCGCGCATCGATGACGCGTGTTTGCGGACCCCGCAGGCGCAGAATCTCGTCATTGGTGCCCACAGCCGTGATCTGCGCGCCGGTTATGGCGACGGCCTCGGCAAACGACGGCACTCCGTTGGTCGCAACTTTGGCGTTGTAGAGGATCGTCTCGGCAAACATGCAACATTTCCCTGCCCGATTCCGGGAATTGTGCGAGGGCAGGGACCGGGCTGCCCTCTCCGTTGGTTACTTGTGTGGGGCCGCGAAGACGGGCGCCACGTATTCAGGAAACTTCGTGTCGGGAGCGCCGTGCACCATCGTGTAGGCGTACTCCACGCCGATGCCGTAGGCTCCGTAGTGGGTCTTCACGATATCCATGACGGCGTCATAGGTATCTCTGTGTGCCCAGTCCCGCTGCCATTCCAGCATCGTGGACAGCGAGGTCACCGGTCTGGCACCAGCCTGGATGACCCGCTTCATCGCGTTGTCGTGTGCAAGCTGGGTGACGTCGCCGCAACAATCCTCGAGGACATACACCTCGTAACCATCGTGAATGGCCTGCACAGTTGGCAGCGCCACGCAGGTTTCTGTCCACAAGCCGGCAAGCACGATCTTCTTGCGGCCGCTCTTCACGATGGCCGCGACGAAGTTGTTGTCGTCCCACGAGTTCATCGACGAGCGTTCAACGGGCTCCTGCCCCGGAAAGACCGCGCGAATCTGTGGCCAGAGATGTCCGCTGAACGCGTTCGTTTCGACCGTCGTGAGGACGACAGGGACATCGAACACGCGCGTCGCCTTGGCGAGCGCGACCGTGTTGTTGATGATGGTCTGGCGATCGAAGTTGCTGGTCCCGAACAGCATCTGCGGCTGATGGTCGATCAGCGCCACGACGCAATTGTCCGGAGTCAAGAGCCCCTTCTCACTCAGCTTTGGGCGATTACCGTTTGATTGTGGCGCCATAGGACTTCAGGCTCTCCTTCTTGGTCAGACCGCACGAAGGTCGCCGTAGTAGTCGCGGACCTTCGGAGCATCGCTCCGTGCGAAGCAGATGGTGCGGACCGCGTGAACTGTCACGTCGACCAAAGGGCATCATCGATGCCGGCGGCTGATTTCCAGACAATGGCAACAAATCAGTTGGACTTCGCGGTGTTCATGGAACAGGCATGCGTCGCCCCACGCGCGTTTGCGTAATCACGCGTGCGCACGGGCCACACATCTCTGCGCCGCTGGTTATCCGAGTCACATCCCAACGACTATCGCTCTTGTTGCGCGGTCGGACTTGGCGGAAGGGTGGCGTGTTGCTTGCGAGTCAAGTGTGAGTGCCGCAAGGGAGCACGCACTCGACGATGAACACCATCATCACTCCACGACCGTCCGCCATGATCCTGCTCATCTCGACGACCATCTTGCCGTTCGTCGCCTGCAGCCGCACCAACGCGGAGCCGGCGCCGCCTCCGCCTCCGACGGTGTCCGTCGTGCAGCTGACCCCCGAGACGATCGAGGTCTCGAGCGAATGGGTGGCGACGCTCGACGGGTTGGTCAACGCGGAGATTCGCTCGCAGGTCAGCGGCTATCTCGTCGCACGCACGTATCGCGAAGGCGCTGCCGTCCGCACCGGCGACGTCCTCTTCGAGATTGATCCTCGACCGTTCGAGGCGGCGCTCGCCCAGGCCGAAGGACAGCTCGCGCAGGCACAGGCGCAGCTCGGAAAGACCGCGCGCGACGTCGCACGCGATACGCCTCTCGCGGATGCGCGTGCGATCCCTCAGAGCCAGCTCGACGACGATGTGCAGGCCAATCTCGCGGCGCGGGCGGCGGTGCAGGCGGCACAGGCCGCAGTGGAGACCGCGCGGCTGAATCTCGGTTTCACGAAAGTCCGATCGCTCGTGGACGGCATCGCCGCGATCGCCACGGCGCAGGTGGGTGACCAAGTCGGTCCGTCGACACCGCTCACGATGGTTTCGCAGGTGGATCCAATCCGCGCCTATTTCTCGCTCAGCGAGGACGAGTACCTCCGCGTCGCCAGCCAGGTCAACCGCCCCGTTACCGCCAAGGGACTCTGGAACACCGGGCCGGAGCTGAACCTGAAGCTGGCCAACGGGACGGACTATCCAAAGAGCGGAGCGTTTCTCGCCGCCGATCGGCAGATCGACTCCACGACCGGCACCATCCGTATCAGTGCGACGTTTCCGAATCCGGATCGCGTGCTGCGGCCCGGCCAATACGGGCGCGTGCGAGCAACCACGACAGTGGCGCGAGATGCGCTCCTGGTGCCACAACGCGCGGTGAGCGAGATGCAGAGCATGTCGCAGGTTCGCGTCGTCGGGGCAGACAACAAGGTGGAGGTGAAAACGGTCACCCTCGGTCAGCAATCGGGAGACCGTTGGATCGTCGCGAAAGGACTCGAGCCTGGCGCCCGCGTGATCGTCGACGCGCCACTGATACCCCCGGGAACAGTCGTTTCACCGGCAGCTCTCGCCGCCGACCGCGCGGCGGCATCGAGCGAAGCGCTGAGATGATGTCCGCCTTCTTTGTACGCCGCCCCACCGTGGCGATTGTCATCGCGATCGTCACGGTGCTGAGTGGCCTGGTCTCGATGGCCCGACTGCCGATTGCGATGTTTCCCGACATCGTCCCGCCGCAGATCATCGTCCAGGCGACCTACACCGGTGCGGACGCCGTAACGGTCGAACAATCCGTTGCCACGCCACTTGAGCAGCAGATGAACGGGGTCGACAACATGCTCTACATGCAGTCGACCAACGCGAACGACGGGACGATGCAGCTCACGGTGACGTTCGACGTCGAGACCGATCCGAACATCGACCAGGTCAACGTGCAGAATCGCAACGCTCAGGCGCAACCCAACCTGCCGGCCGAGGTCAACCAGTTCGGCCTGACAATGCACAAGAGTACGGGTCTGGCGCTGATCGTCCCGTCACTGCGCTCGCCCAACCACACCTACGACGCCCTGTTCCTCGCCAACTACGCCAACATCAACATCGTCGACAGGCTCTCTCGTGTACCCGGCGTCGGTCAGGTGCTCGTCTTCGGCGCCAACGACTACGCGATGCGCATCTGGCTAAAGCCCGATCGTCTGGCGGCGATGAGCCTGACCGTGACCGACCTCGCGAATGCTATTCGGCAGCAGAACACCGTCAACCCCGCTGGTCAGCTCGGCGGAGCGCCGAGCCCGCCCGGGCAGGAGTTGACGTACACCGTCCGCGCGCAAAGCCGGCTGCAGACACCCGAAGAGTTTGGCGCGATCGTGCTGCGTGCGAACCCCGACGGGTCGGTCGTGCGAATGAGCGACGTCGCGCGGATCGAACTGGGAGCGCTGACCTACAGTCAGATCGGCCGCGTGAATGGGGAGCCGGGCATCGCCGTTGCCGTCTTTCAGATACCGGGATCGAACGCCATGGACGTCGCGCGAGGCGTCAGGCAGGCGATGAGCGAGCTCAGCGCGCATTTTCCGCCGGACCTCGAGTGTGTCTACACCCTGGACGACACGCTGCCCGTATCGGAGGGGATGAAAGAGATCGCGCAAGCGCTGACCGCCGCGCTCGCGCTCGTCATCCTGGTCGTCTTCGTGTTCCTGCAGAACTGGCGCGCGACCCTCATCCCGACGCTCGCGGTGCCGGTGTCGCTGGTCGGCACCTTTGCGGTGTTTCCGCTGCTCGGCTTCTCGATCAATACGTTGTCGCTGTTCGGGCTCGTGCTCGCGATCGGCCTGGTCGTCGACGATGCGATCGTCGTCGTCGAAGCGGTGGAGCGGCACATCGAGGAAGGGATGAGTCCGCGCGAGGCGACCATGGCAGCGATGCAGGAGGTGTCAGGCCCTGTCGTCGCGATCGCGTTGATTCTGGCCGCGGTGTTCGTGCCGGTCGGCTTCATGACGGGCGTCCAGGGCCGTCTCAATCAGCAGTTCGCGATCACTATCGCCGTGTCCGTGGTGATCTCCGCGTTCAACGCGCTGACGCTGTCGCCTGCCCTGGCCGCTCTGCTGCTTCGCCCGCGCAGCAAGCGCCGGGGCTGGCTCGCGCGCGTCTTCGGTCGGTTCAACGCCTTCCTGGAGCGAGCGACGCACGGGTACTCGAGCGTCAGTCGCGCCCTCATTCGGAAGCCGGTCATCGCCATCGCGGTCCTCCTGCTGTTCGCCGCCGCAGCCGGGCTCCTGGGCCGCCGACTGCCCACCAGCTTCCTGCCAGAAGAAGACTACGGCTATTGTTTTGTCAATATTCAGCTTCCGCCAGCCGCCTCGATCCAGCGCACTGACGAAGTCGCGCGCAAGGTCGATACCCTGCTCGCGAAAACCGAAGGGGTCAAGACCTTCAATACCATCGTCGGCTTCAGCCTGATCACGCGGGTCAACGCCAGCAATAGCGCCTTTTATTTCGTTCAGCTGAAGCCGTGGGAGGAGCGAACGAGCCCGGCGCTGCACGCGCGGGAGATCGTCGACCACCTCAACGCCCAGTTCCGACAGGAAGTCCCCGAAGGCGTTGCGGTCGCGATCATGCCGCCGGCCATCCCGGGCCTCGGCTCCCAGGGGGGCTTCACAATGTGGCTCCAGGATCGCAGCGGCGGATCGGTCGAGTTCTTGAACGAGAACGTCCAGAAGTTCCTTGCGGCAGCGCGCGCACGGCCTGAGTTGACCGGTGTCTACACGCTGTTCTCCGCGAGCGAGCCGCAGGTATTCGCCAACGTCGATCGCGACAAGGTACTCCGCCAAGGCGTGGCGCTGGGCGAGGTGTATCAGACATTGCAGACGTTTCTCGGCGGGCTGTACGTGAATCAGTTCAATCGCTTCGGCCGGGTGTGGCGCGTGTTCCTGCAGGCAGATGGCGCCAACCGCACGAGCCCCGAGCGGATGGGCGAGTTCTACGTACGAAACAGCCAAGGCGGCATGATGCCGGTGTCGGCCGTGCAGTCGACGCAACGAGTCTTCGGCCCGCAGTTCACCAACCGGTTCAACGTCTACCGCGCGGTCCAGATCAACGGCGCCGCTGCCCCCGGCTACAGCTCGAGTCAGGCGCTGGCCGCACTCGAAGAGGTGGCTCGCACGACGCTCCCGCCGGAGATGAGCTACGACTGGGGCGACCTCTCGTATCAGGAACGGAAGGTCGCGGGGTCCGCCGGACCGGCATTCGCGCTGTCGCTGGCCTTCGTGTTCCTTATTCTCGCTGCGCTGTACGAGAGTTGGTCCTTGCCGTTCGCGGTTCTGATGACGGTGCCGGTGGCGGTGCTCGGCGCCTTCCTCGGATTGCTGCTGCGCAGCATGGATTTCGACGTCTATGCGCAGATCGGCTTGGTGGTGCTCATCGGCCTCTCGGCGAAGAACGCCATTCTGATCGTCGAATTCGCCAAGGGCCGGCTGGAGGAGGGGCGCGATGTGGTCGAGGCCGCGCTCGAGGGCGCGAAGCTCCGCTTGCGTCCGATCCTGATGACGTCGTTCGCCTTCATTCTCGGGTGTGTGCCGCTCTGGATCGCGAGCGGGTCGGGGGCGGCGGGCCGGCGCATTATGGGGACGGTGGTGATTGCCGGGATGCTGGCGGCCACGCTCGTCGCCGTCTTCCTTATTCCGCTGATGTTCGTCCTGTTCGAGAGGCTGGCGCTGTGGTTTGCACGCAGGCGGCACGACTCGTCGCCTGCGACGCTCGCGCCCGAGGGAGGCGCGTCCTGAGACGAGCATCGCCAGCGCTCGCCATCGCCGCGCTCGCGGCATGCGGATCACTGGCCACCGGCTGCATCGTGGGTCCCGACTATAAGCGACCACCCGTCGTGACGCCCGACGCGTACCGCGGCAGCGGCGTGACGACCTCGCCGGCCCAGGCGGCCGTTGCGGAGCTGACGTGGGCGGACGTCTTTCAGGACGAACAGTTGAAGGCGCTGCTCCACGCGGCGGTCGAGCAGAACTACGACGTGCGCATCGCCGCGTCCCGGGTGCTTCAGGCGAGCGCTCAGTACGGCATCACGCGCGCCGACCAGTTTCCCGACGTGAATGCCGAGGCGCAGGCACAGCACGAGCGCGGCCTCAGGCTGGGTAATCAGGCGCTCCCCGCGTTCACCATTTATCAGGTGGACGCGGTCGTCTCGTGGGTCCCGGATTTCTGGGGCCAGTACCGCCGCGCCAGCGAAGGCGCACGCGCCGGGATTCTGGCCAGCGAGTGGGGCCGCCGCGCCGTGCTCACCAGCCTCGTGTCGCAGGTGGCGAGCGGCTACTACGCCCTCCAGGCGCTCGACGTCCAGCTCGAGATCGCCAGGCGCACCCTGACGTCCCGGCAGGAATCGCTGCAGCTCACCGAAGTGCGCGAGCGGGGGGGCGCGACGTCGCTCCTCGACGTGCGCCAGGCCGAGCAGCTCGTCCACTTTGCGCATGCGCAGATCGTCGATCTCGGGCGGCTGATCGAACAGCAGGAGAACGCGATCAGCGTGCTGCTCGGACGGAATCCCGGATCGATCGAGCGCGGCCACTCCTTGATCGACCGGCCGCGCTCACCCGAGATTCCGGCCGGCCTGCCGTCCGCGCTGATCGAACGCCGGCCGGACATCCTGCAGGCCGAGCAGCAGCTGGCCGCCGCAACCGCGCAGATTGGCGTGGCGAAGGCCGCGTACTTTCCGCAGATCCCGCTGACCGGCACGGGAGGCACCATCAGCTCGACGCTGTCATCGCTCTTCACCACGGGACTCTGGTCCGTCACGGGCAGCCTCGTTCAACCAATGTTCGATGGTGGACGAAGGAAGTCGGGGGTCGCGCTGGAACGCGCGCGGACCGAGGAAGCGGTCCTCGCGTACCAGAAGACCGTTCAGCAAGCCTTCCGCGAGGTTTCCGATGCGCTGGTCGGCTATCGCGGCGCCCGCCAGTTCCGTGCGGAGCAGGAACGGCTCGTCCAATCCTCCGCGGATGCCCGCCGCCTGACGGACATCCGCTACCGAGGCGGCGCGAGCAGCTACCTCGACGTGCTCGACAGCGACACACGGCTGTTCACCGCGGAGCTGGATCTGGCGCAGGCGCAATACAACGAGCTCGCGGCGTTCGTCGAAATCTACCGCGCGCTTGGCGGCGGGTGGCAGTGACTCAGGAGGCCCCGTTGACCGTGGAGGCGATCCAGCCGAGCACGTTGGTGAGCACCTCGTGCCGATTCAGCTCGTGAAGCATCTCGTGCCGGCCGCCCGGATAGAAATCGTGTGCGATTGATGCGAGACCCGCGCTTCGGTAGCGGTCCATGAGCACCTGCACCCCTTCGAGCTGTTGTCCAACCGGATCGTCGCTGCCGGAAAAGATGTAGATGGGAAGGTCCTCTCGCACTTTCCGCAGCTCTCTCGGGTCGGCAAGCCCCCGCCACGCGTCAAGGAACGACTGCATCGATCTCGCGTAGAGCGCCGGAAAGCAGAGACGATCGTGGGTGAACGCATCGACTTCGGCGTTATCGCGCGTCAGCCAGTCGAAGGGGGTGCGAGCAGGCGCAAACGCCCTGTTCATCAGATCCATCGCGTTTTCGGTCGATGAGACGCGAACTGCACGGGCGAGACCTTCGAGGTCGCCCGAACCGGACAGGATAACGCCGTCGATGGAGTGACTGTGATCGAGGACAAACTGCTGCGCGGCAAACGAGCCCATGCCGTGCCCCAGCAGAATGTATGCGGTGTGCGGATACTCGTGCTTCGCGATGGTTCGAAGCGTGACCATGTCTTCGACGAGCCCGTCAAAACCGGCAGGTCCGAAATCGCCGAAGCTGTGCGAGGGTGCTGCCGTCAACCCGTGGCCGCGATGGTCGTTGCCGAACACGACAAACCCTTCGCCAACCAGTTCTTGGGCCAGCTCCGCGTAGCGTCCTACGTGCTCGCCAAGGCCATGTGCGATCTGAACGATTCCTCGAGGCCGGGGATCGTTCCTCCATTTGACGCAGGCGATGGAGAGGCCATCATCACTGATGAAATGAAAGGGCTCTGGCGGCCGTTGCGTCATTTGCATCCCCGATCTCCCGTCGGTACGACGCCAGGTCTGCGACCGTGATCATCAGCAGGTCGTGCGTTCTGCAGAATCTGATGAGATCAGGCACGCGTGCCATCGTGCCATCGTCGTTGACGATTTCGCAGATGACGCCCGCTGGGTAGAGTCCCGCGAGACGAGCCAGGTCGACGGCGGCCTCGGTCTGGCCTCGTCGTTCCAACACGCCTCCGGCGCGGGCACGAAGCGGAAACACATGCCCCGGTCGCGCGAAGTCTGATGCACGACTGCTGGCCTCAACGGCAGTCCGTATCGTGCGTGCGCGGTCGTGGGCGGAGATGCCCGTGGTGACGTTTCCGCCTCTTGCGTCAATTGACACCGTAAACGCCGTACCACCCAATGCGGTGTTGTGTGGCACCATTGGAGCCAGCTCCAGGTGATCGAGCCGGTCGCCGGTCATCGCCAGGCAGATCAGGCCGCGGCCATGCGTGGCCATGAAGTTGATGGTTTCGGGAGTGACCATCTCGGCCGCCATCGTGAGGTCGCCTTCGTTCTCGCGGTCCTCATCGTCGACGACGACCACCATGCGTCCAGCCTTCAGCTCGCGAATCGCATCGTCAACGGTGGCAAATTGCATGTGCTGTGCGGCCAGGGCCGCCGCCAATTCGGTGTGCCGATCGAATCCACGCGCCTCGAGGCTGATGGTGTGTCCCATCCTTTCCTTCTTGGCCCGCAGATAGGCGAACGATTCCGGCGTGGGCGCGACTTCGCACGGCAGTTCGGCGACCACGTCGATACCGGCTTCACGCAACGCCCGAGACTTCTGAGGGTTGTTCGAGAGGATCCGCACGCGCCCGATGCCGAGATGGTTCAGGATCGCGGCGGGCAGGCTGAAGTCTCGGCAGTCAGCTTCGTACCCGAGCGCGTGATTCGCATCGACGGTATCCATCCCATCGTCCTGCAGCGCGTAGGCGCGCAGCTTGGCCATCAGACCGATGCCGCGGCCCTCCTGGAGTTCGTAGATCACCAGGCCGCGGCCTTCCCCGGCGATGGCGCGCATGGCGATGTCCATCTGGTCGCTGCAGTCGCAGCGTAGTGATCCGAGCACTTCGCTCGTGAAGCACTGCGAGTGGATGCGCAGCAACGGAACGCCGCATGACAGGTCGCCCATGACCAGCGCGATGGCGGTTTCGATCCGCGGCCGGCCGTTCGAGCTGTCGCGCTCGAACCCTGTGGCCTGAAACAGTCCCCACCTGGTCGGCAGGCGCGTGGACACAACTCGTTGCACCGTTCGGATCGCGGCAAACAACAGGCCAGCAGTGCGCGTCACACCTCGCGCGAGGACTGCAGGGGACAGCAGCGCATTTCGACATGGCCGCCTGCGCAGACGGCGAACACCTATCTATCTTTATGCGCTTGTGTGGAGACACCCCGCGTATCCCTGCACAGTCAGCGGTATTCGGGGCCTCCGCGCGGCGAAGCGTGCAATGAACCGTTTCGACTGAGCTCGACGGGTGGCATGTCTCGTGTAGTGTCCAACGGAACGATGTACTCGCCGGTCGGCCTTGAGGCCCGCAAGGTGTCGCTGCTCGAAATCGCCCGCATGAAGCGGGATGGCACCAAGATCGTGATGGTCACCGCCTACGACGCTCCCAGCGGGCGGCTGGCGGACCAGGCAGGCATGGACTGCGTGCTGGTCGGCGATTCCGCGGCGATGACGATGTTCGGACGCGATTCGACCGTCACGGCCACCATGGATGAAATGCTGATGCTAGCGCGTGCGGTGACGCGCGGAGTGCAGCGCGCGCTTGTCGTCGCGGACATGCCATTCGGCTCGTATCAGGTCTCGGACACCAGCGCGGTCGAGAATGCCCTCCGCTTCGTCAAGGAAGCGGGAGCCGACGCCGTGAAGCTGGAGGGCGGGGGCAGCTCCGTCGCGCGTGCCGCCGCGATCGTCGCGTCAGGCATTCCTGTCATAGGCCACCTCGGGCTGACGCCGCAGTCGGCCACGCAGCTTGGCGGCTACAAGGCTCAAGGTCGAACGGCGGAACACGCGGAGCGTCTGTGCGCGGACGCGCTGAGGCTCGAGCGGGCGGGGTGCTTCTCGATCGTGCTCGAGGCGATTCCGGAAACGGTCGCTCGCCGCGTTACCGAAACCCTTTCGATCCCGACGATTGGTATCGGCGCCGGTGCGGCATGCGACGGCCAGGTACTTGTCTGGCACGACCTCTTGGGCGTGTCCGACGGGCATACCGCGCGATTCGTGAAGCGCTATGCGCACTTGGGGGACGCGATCCTGGCTGCTCTGAGGCACTATGCAGCCGACGTGAGAGCGTCCCAGTTTCCCGAGGAGTGCCACACCTACGCCATGCCAGAGCGCGAGCTCGAATGCTTCGTCTCTGGCAACGGTCACTCGACGTAGCGTCGAGAGCGGGCGCTGCTCCCGCTCGCAAACGAGCAGAAGCAGCGTGTCTGTGAGGCGGGAGGGGATGTGCTGAACATCATCGAGGGAGCCCGCGCGGCGGGAATTCGCGGAACATCTTCGTGATCGCGTCTTCGGTAATCTTCGCGTTCGTGGTCGCGTGATCGGAGAGGGCGTTGGTCGCGACACCGTGCCAGATCGCCTGTTTGGTACCTTCGTCGAAGATGTCCACGACAACGGTGCCAACCTGGTAGTCTTCGACGAAAGTGGTTGCGAAGTCGGAGCGGCGGCGGTGCCACCACCCCCAGCCTCCCCATCCGTCGTAGAACGTTTCGTAGGTGTGCTTCGTCTGCGTTGCGGTATGGACGACGACGGCAGCGCGTGCGTCGCTTTCGGACGCCTCCGCCCAGCCCTTCATCGTCAACGCCTGGCGGACGTCATCGTTCGCGCGCTGATCGAGGAGTGGATTGCCGGACGAGTTGCCCTTCATGATGAAGAACGTGGTGTAGCGTCCGAAGTCGACGGCGGAATCATAGTCGGTCGATGTGCTGATGGTGTAGCCGCAGGCCGTCGCGGAGAGTGCGACGACGGCGGCGATGAACAACGTCTTCAGTTGCATAACGAACCTCCAGGAGGACAGGCGGCAAAGGTCAGGCCAGAGGTCCAACACCATCAATCACATCGTTTCCCGATTCTCGATCCCATGCCGGCGGAGGCGCACGTACAACTGCGTGCGTGTCAGCCCGAGCAACCGTGCCGCCTTCGATTTGTTCCAGTCGGTGCGATCCAAGACATCGAGAATCTTGTGCCGCTCCATCGCCGTGAGATCGTGCGGCGGTACCGCGGCTTCCCTCGTGTGCAACGTGAGGTGCCGTGGTTCGATCAGCCCATCATCGGAAAGAATCGCAGCAGACTCGAGCACGTTGCGCAGCTCGCGGATGTTCCCCGGCCAGTCGTGCGCCATCAGGGTGTCGCGTGCGTCATCGGACAGACGCAGCACCCCGCGACCGATCGTCTCGGCAAACTCGCCGAGGAAGTGCTCGGCGAGCAACGGGAGGTCGCTCAGTCTCTCGCGCAGCGCCGGCAGCCGGATGTCGAACACCCGAAGCCGATAGAAGAGATCCTCCCGGAACGTACCCTTGTCGACAGCCTGACGCAAGTCGCGGTTGCTCGCGGAGATCACCCGGACGTTGGCCTTCTGTGGCCGTGTCCCGCCGAGTCGCTGGAACTCGCGCTCCTGCAGGAACCGGAGAAACTTCGCTTGCGCCGTCATCGTCATCTCGCTCACCTCATCCAGGAAGAGCACCCCGCGTGAGGCGAGCTCGATCTGGCCCACCTTGGCTTGATGCGCGCCGGTAAACGCTCCGCGCTCGTACCCGAAAAGCTCCGACTCGAGGAGCTGCTCCGGAAGCGCCGCGCAGTTGATGGCGACGAAGGGCCCGTTGCGTCGCGGTGAGGCCCGGTGGATGAACCGCGCGACGACTTCCTTTCCGGTCCCCGACTCGCCTTGCAGGAACACCGTTGCATCGGTGGACGCCACGCGCAGCGCGCGGGAGAGGGCGCGCTGCCACACCTCCGATCGCCCGACGACGCCGTCGTGCGCGGCCAGCGACGCCTGTCGCTCGGCGAGCGCATTCACGCGGGTCTCCACGCGCTCGATGGTGCGCAGGAACTCCGCTGGTCCCCGGTTCACCTCATCACTCATTTCCTGATCCATCGCAGTCACCGCATCCATTCTCGTGTTCCTCCGCACATGTGTGTCGCAGTGAGCACGCAACGTACCGAACATGCGTCGAGCGCAGCGATCCGGACAAGCCCTTGAAGATCTATCGTTTGTCGCGATCGTGAGCGGTCAATCGATGGCCGCGCCGGGTGCCCCGCGCCGGGATGCGTGCCCGCATGCGGACATTGCGTCTGCGCGTGAACATCTGCGCTATGCTCCTTGCGCTGACCGGGCGCGAGGGTATGGCCGAGCCGCTAGGGCCCCCAACGGTGTTCGTAATCGACGACGACGTGGACATCCGCGCGTCCGTTGCGGGATTGCTGAAATCAGTGGGGCTGCGGTGCGAACTGTTTGGCAGCGCGCAGGAGTTCCTGCGTCGTCAGCCTCCGGATGGGCCGAGCTGTATAGTGCTGGATGTGCGGCTGCCAGGCACGAACGGCCTCGACGTGCAGCGCGAACTCCTCGCTGCCGGGTTTTCGACGCCAGTAATCTTTATCACCGCGTACGGTGATATCCCGATGTCGGTGAAGGCCATGAAATCGGGCGCGGTGGAGTTCCTGACCAAGCCGTTCAACGACCAGGATCTGCTGGACGCCATTCATCAGGCGCTGGACCGCGACCGCCTCACACGACAGCAGCTTCATGATCTCGGAGTGCTGCGGCAGCGTTACGCGACACTGACGGCCCGGGAACGTGAGGTCATGGCGCTCGTCGTGACGGGCATGCTGAACAAGCAGATTGCGTCAGCGCTTGGCACGAG
>Ga0075434_100001016_pt1 | contig 22827 bp, 30 predicted proteins | sample RhiMethybrSRZTD3_FD_75298 | JGI IMG/M metagenome (GOLD analysis project Ga0075434, IMG submission 75298) | Populus rhizosphere microbial communities from Tennessee, USA - Rhizosphere MetaG P. TD hybrid SRZTD3 | ecosystem: Host-associated > Plants > Roots > Rhizosphere > Soil | place: USA... | reverse complement strand
CCGGTCAAGAGTGGTCGGTGCCCCTCCTTGGGGAGTCAGTCGAAACCTCTACTAAGGTCCAGCACTCGACGGACATACTCCACACCACGGCGACCATCAAGTAACCGCTTGGAAACTCTATCCGATTGCTGGTTCACAATGGATGTTCCAATGTCCACTGTCTCTTTAGAACGAAGGTAATAGTACATACAATGTCTTGGATTACTAACCCTATGGATTCTATCCTCCGCTTGTTGCTGCTGTGAAGGTTTCTTGGTTTCGCTAATGAATACCATCCGATCAGCGCTGTCAATTGTAATTGCTGTTCCACCCGCACGTACATTCAACATCATGATTTGCGGCGTGCCACGGTCACGACGATTAAAATCGTCAATAATACGGCGTCGATCATGACTAGCAGTGAGTCCAGTGATAGCAGTGCATAATGCATTACTCTCTTTTCTCTTAAAATGGGTCTCGATACCTCGCCGCATCATATTCAGAATTCCTGTGTAAAAACTCACGATTACCACTTTATCAATTGGACGACGAGGGTAGCCCCATTCCTCCAAACTATTGACAATCCAATTGAATTTATTTGATGGTAGACTAGGTACATAGAAGTGTTTTGGTCCTCTAATTTGGCGTCCCGTGATCTTGTCTTTGTAATTCACAATTCGTGTTTCGATATCTCCATATGCGCACGCCATTTGCTTTAATCGAGTCAACTCCTCTAGAGCGTAAATGGCTTCAAGCCGTCCAGATTCTAAATCAGCTAAACTCTGTTCCTCCATTTGTTGGTAGGCGTCTAGTTGCTTCCCTTCCATAGGGAGCCAGATACCTACAGGGCTGTTTTCGTCCTTGGGGTCCAGATGAGTCCCTACGTAAAGCTTGGGCGGAAGATCTTTAGCTACCTCAGCTTTGGTTCGTCTAATGCAGACAGATTTAAGAGAGTCCCACAAAAGTTGCTCTCTGTCCTCACGGAATTCGCCGATTTCCCACCCGGTATACCCGCCCTTAGTCCAAAACATTTCCGCCCAACGATAGAAAGCGGAATATGTCTTGGGGTCCAACCAATTAAGCGTTCCCCAAAGCAAATGGGGAGAATCCTCGAATGGTGTTCCAGACATAGCGATTTTCGTCCCACTAGGACGGAGCTTAAGCATGTCTGCACCACGGCGACGTTGTGTAGGGAGCCCTTTTCGCTTGATGAGCATTTCGTGTGATTCATCAATGATCACAGCACCCCATTCAATATCAAACAGTTTGGGGTACCGGGGTTTCAAGATTTTTTTCGTTTTTCTAGACCGCTCATGTGCTACATATTTGCTTCTGATTCCATTACCACACTCCAGTTTCTTTTTCTCATTTTCAACTGTCCACTTACCACAGATATGACACACCCAATAGGACTGTACTAAAAGGATATCGGGGTGGACGATTAACCAGGTTTTCTCTGTGTATCGAGTGATCCGGATTGTGTAATCGCGATCCTGCCACAATTCTGGCAAAATAACCGCACGATGATCGGCGGGAAGCCATTCGTTGATGTGGCGTCGCCAGACGGTATCTGCTGCAGTTTTGGGAGCAACTACTAAGTAGGGTCCTGGAATTTGCCCCTCTAACAGCCCTCCCATTGCTTCTAGGGTCTTACCTAAACCAGGATCATCGGCGACCAGACTAGCGGAACTGTCTGCAATAAAGCGTGCTCCTACACGTTGGTAGGTGCGTTTCCGCATGGCACGCGCTAGCTTAGGAGCAACCCTACTTAGGTGCTCTAATTTGGCATCGGAGGATGCCGCGAGCTTGGACATAGACTCACGACTCTCCATAATGGCCTGAGCCCAACGTGTAAGCTCATCATGCAACACAAGGCGGTTACCAAATTTTGTCCGTAGCAATTGGAGAGTTTCAATGGTACATGGAACCGTCCAGTAGCCGCCAACCGTTTCATAGGCTCCCGGAATAGTGGTGCGCATTCCCTTCAAGGGCTCATTAGCACGAATTTCGATCCGTCGTCCCTTCTTTTTAAGGTTGATCACAGACGATCACTCCATTTCCAGTAATCGGCCTCTCTATTTCGTACATGATCAATCCCTAATCGTTTCGATTTCCCATACGCGGTGGTAGGGGATGAATGTCTCAATCTGTCGATTTTCCATAGTTTGCCGTATTAAAACAATGCCTCCATCTGTGTGCTCCATTGATTGCCAATATGTCCCAATAGTAATCTCTTCCAATCGGGGAGGAGTATAAGGTAATTCGTTCCCTACTATCTTAATTGCAATCATTTATTTCCTTTTCTGTACACACAGACACTTTGATGTCTGAGTATGGCAAGCCAAGTTTTTGCAGTAAAACGACAACCACTAGGCCACCATGCGCATTTATAAGGGGGCTTTACCATTCTTTTCTCCAATGCGAATAGCCCCCTAGGCTACCGAATTGCTCCGGTAATCTAGGGGGTTGCCATTCACTCTCCTCTTGCTAACCGTCCCGAATTACGAATAGCCCATTCCGTGTCCTTTTCCAACTGTTCGTTATATCGATTAGCTTCCTCTTGTTCCTCTGGTGTTGGCTCCAATGTTTCCGGAAATGAATCTTCATCAACTCTTCGTGTCATCCTCGCACCGCCATAAGCGCACCGACCTTGAACGACCGGAACCCCGTTCCATCCTGATCCACAAAGGTCACGATGCGGGAACCTGGTAGCTCGTCCGGGTTTCCATCGTCCATTGTGATCACGTGCTGAACGGTGATCTTTTTGCCCTCACTCTCTGGGAGCCTGCCATACTCCCGGTTACCACCCAAAGGGTTCCACCAAGCAACGCGCTTGCCGGCAAGCTTGCCTACTAATTCGGCGTCGGACAATTCCTCGGGGTCAAAGGTAAGCTTTGCTTGCGGTTTCTTGTTGAGTGCCGGTCGGTCATCATTCCAAATGGAATAATGTTGCTTGATCACCTTCCCGCCGATGATTTCAACAGTGATCATTTCCGTGTCGCGAGTGGCACTAAAATCCACCACACCGATTTTGTCTGAATCGGTAAAGTACCCTTTTGCGTGGCACGTCCAACCAAGGGGCTCTAGCTGCTCCCTCAGTTCCCGTGCGATCGGGACAGAGGGGTTATTACGGACCACGGCGGGGGCACCACGAGTGGCATACTTACAGCCCTCAATGCCCTTTTCGTGACGCGGGGGCATGCCAACAATGTCCTCCGCACAATTACACCATTTGGTGGTCCGCAGAGCTGAGCGGTTGACACCGCGTAGCGTCGGCTTGGGCTTAGAGTCGGCAGCAACCACCTTGGCGGGTCGCCGACCACCGCTAGCCTGGGGAGCGGCATATTCAGCGATAGCCGCGCGTGCCTTAGCAGCAGGACTCTTAGACCGTTGCTTGCTGGTTCCTGCGACCATGGTACAGACATTAGTTTCGCTGCACTTTGTCGGCGGTCGCCCCCGCTTAACGGGAATTTGGAACGTGCCACCGTGCTCACGGCACTGAATCTTTCTGTATTCCATTTCTTTTCCTCTCTCGAACGAGTACCCCCTACCGGATTCGAACCGGTACTAAACGCATTTTAAATGCGCTGCCTCTACCTATTGGGCTAAGGGGGTTCAGGAGCCCAAGGGCTCCCTTTGTGCTAACGCTTACGCCAAATACTGTTACTCATGGCACGGCAATCCGCGTGCTTGTGGCATTTGCGGTATTGACGCCTGTATTTACGGGTTTGGTGCCCGTCTGCTTTCACACCACGTCCATCTTTCGCACTCATCCGAGACACCTAGCCAAGTGCTGCTCATAATGCTTCTTGGACATACCCGCCGTAGGGGCTCCACAACTAGGGCACTTCCGGGGTACTGCACCCATTAACGCTCTCCTTTTGGCTTCTTTCTCTTACCTGTTTCAATTGGACGTTTAGGGCACTTGACCATGTGCCGGTCACGTCCCTCTGGTGTAACGAATTCTCGCTGACACCAAGAGCACTTAGGGAATTTGAAAGAGGTTATAGTCTACCTCCCTTACTATTCCCCCAGAACCAGTGATTACAGCCCTTTGTGGTATCGCACTTCCATTTGTAGGCCACAATTGGTCCGGTAGGTCCCTCGAATGAATGAGGACCGCTCTCCTTTTTTACTTTCGAGTGAGAGCACTTGGAGGACTTCTCTCTCGGTCCCGGAACAGGCTTAGCCATCAGACAACCGGGGTGTACTCGGTGAACACGGTCAATACGACAGGCACGTTAAGTGAAGTCACCGAATCACCTTCCCGAATTTCGATTTTCCAGCCGAGTGCAGCCCACATATCAGCCGCGAACAGAGCCGCCACATTGATTGTTGGAAATTCCACGTCAATTTCACCCGTTGACGTGTCACCGTGAACCGTTCCCCGGTACTTCTCCGCATGGAGCACCACACTTTGCAGCGTGGGCGGTATATCGATCAGTGCAAGGTCCGGGTCAGAGTGCTTACCCATTTCATTTCTCCTCTCGTACCGGCTGAATAGCCGAGTGAACGCACTCCGTAGAATGCGTTCAACTGCAATTCAGCTTTGCGGTTCCTTACCCGTTCCACCACATCGTGGACAAGTAACCTCAGTAGTCGTACCACCCCGTTTCTTGGTGATAACCCTTTTGCCCCAACAACGTTTACAGGATGGGCCTGGAGTTTTGGGCATTAGAACGGCGGCCGACTTCTTTGAGCATCATTCGCGTAAAAAGTGTCCCAAGTGGTCTCGATAATGTCTTTTGCTTCCTTCATTCCCAACCCGGGGGTTGCCTCTCGCAAAGCCTTGATTGCCTGGATTTTCTCACCCCGTTGAACAGCTTGGATCAGTGCGCCAATCCTCTCCACTGAGGCACGCATTCCACCTTGATTGGTGGCGATAGCTTCCAATCGGCGCATCCGTGACTGTAATTGGTAAATTTCCTCACCAACGTTGACCGGGGGCGGTTCCGGCATCTCAATTTGAGCTTCAACCACAACAGCCTGCCCGTTGAGATAAATTGTTGCGTTAGTTACGAACATTCCATTTCCTTCCTCTAGGTCCTCAATTGGAGGAACGGGTTAGCTATGCGTCACCGTTCCCCCTCATTCAAAATCTAGAGGGAGAAATTCTCACTATGGAATTAAGGCGGTGGATGCTGGTTCACAAGGCTCACGTCCGGCGTGCGCATAGCGCCATTCCTCGCGTGAGCGGTGGTCCCCGCCCTCCGGGGATCGGACCCGGAAAACCGAACAACGTGAGCCTATCGAATAAATTCATTAAACAGGGTCTGTTTTCGTGTGACGTGCGCCACACTACGGAGAGTGACCGTGGACGGTCCCTCCTAGCCTTGAGGGCTTCCAGGGCATGGCCGTAAAGGCCCCTAGAAGCGCCACAGAGCCCCCAAATGCATTCCCCGGTACAGTCACCCTAGGGAAGTCATTTCAGGGGCTCTGCGGACAAACGCGCTGGTCAGAAGGGGTATAAATGATCTTGAAGATGGCTTAACGCATCGTCACGGACGTAACCTCATTCGGCACCCGCCACACAGCCGCGATTGTGGTAATCGCCGTTGCCACAGCGCCCAGCAGCTCACCGCCCTCACCCCACGAGAGCGAACCATCCGAGATGGAAGCCGCAAACAAACCAACTACACCTACTACCAGGGTAATTGTTGCCACAACTGCCTTTGTTCCTTTTTGGACTACCTCAGGAATCGGAACTTGAATTGGAGTACTCATTTTCTCTCCTTCTAGTTACTAATTAACCGGCTCGATAACTACGGATGCACCGAGAGGGCTGCGGTAATCCACAATCAAGCTATAAGCACTCTCAGGAGCGCGTACCCCGCCTGTGCAGCCAAGGGGGTCAATTGTGAAAGACCCAGTGAGAAAAGGCTCAGCATGGTGATTATCAGGTGAGCCACATTGCCACGCTGCCGTGCCTACTTTTAATTCAGCATTCTTATTAGCAATGTTGACCCATACCGAAGTCACTCCCGTAAAACCGTGTTGCGGAGTGAGAGGCACAACTACTTCAGTGAAATAATTGGGATCAGTATTGGGTACATCCGGGAAATGAGCCGGCAAATCGTACGGGTAAGCCATATTAAATACCTTCTTTGGAATAGGGTCTAAACCGACAATTTGTCTAGCTTTAGGAATAATAATCTCAAGGAGTTGTGTGATTCTCCTATCGCCTGGACAAACTTTACCCGTGCTAGTTGACCAATGCTCCCCACCTGAAACGCGGCCACCATAAGCAAACTCTTCCTCTTCAAAATTACCGTCGATACCCTGCCGATGGTAGGCAATTCCTGCTGAACTAGTTTTACTATCTGTCGCTGGCACAAGCGGAATTCCGTGTGTCTGGAAACCCCATACACAAATCTCAATATTCCGACTAATCTGCCATTCCGACCATGCGGGAACCTCGTGACCATTGTCCGTGTTCCAGACAGGAAATGGTTCACCTAAATCTTCTGTCTCAACAGCAATAGCACGCGGATTACCGTCCTTACATGCTGCTGATTGATAAATTGTGTCTCTACTTTGGGTTAACTCTCCATATCCCCCTACTGATAAGTGGGCAGCATTAGCCGGATCATGGCCCACAATTGTGTGGAATATAATGACGTTCGGTCCGGCACTCCGCATATACGGAACACCCTTGTAATTAATTGGTTTGTAAACTGCGCTTGGCATAAGTGCCATAAGAGTTACTCCACTCCAAATGTGACCTTATAAGTAGAGCCTAGGTTGATGGCTGTATAGCTCCCGTCACCTTGGTAACAATAAAGAACATTACTAGAAATGTAAGTTTGCTCCGAACCATCCTGCCTTTTCCAAGTGTACGTTTCGGTAGTGTTGTCAGGATAAGTTACCACAACATTATTTGTCATTTCCTACCTCACACAATAGAGGACCACCATTAGGTGGGACACATTTCCAGCCTGATTCGTAAGACATGATCACACCATCACAATTATCATCACCTACTCTCGTGCAATAGGAATCGGTTTTAATTGTAGGAGTAGCATTATCGGTCGCTCCAATAACTAAGCTAGCTGTTGAGAGAAGAATAATAACCGTTGCTAAGAAAATTGTTTGTGTCATTAATGCAGTTCTACTCATTTTCTCTCCTCAGTAGCAATTAAATACGATTACAATCCCGTTTCCGCCAGCGGCCCCCGCCCTTGTCCCCGATGAAGCGGTATTGAAAGCTCCTGAAGCACCACCACCGTACAATTTTCCTGCTGCTGCTGTACCGGCAATATCCACATTCACTTGCCGGCTAAACTTTCCTGCTCCACCATATTGAACGCCTAGAGGAATGTTCGCAGAATAGATGCCATTGCCCCCACTTCCACCTTGCATATTGAAGTCCCCACCGGAGCCCGTACCACCGATACCGCCTGCTACTGTACCCGACCCCGCACCGGCACCGCCTCCAATAGTCGCCACACCCCCATTTCCTGTTACTGCATAAGCTTTTCCTGTTGCGAATACAGAGTTACCTCCATTGGTTCCATTGTTCACTCCTGCTGCGCCACCGGCACCCCCGGTACCTACGTCTACAGTCTCACTAGCGGCTAGTGCAGAAGCTAGTAGAAGTTTTTGTGCAAACCCACCTGCGCCAGCACCACCTGATAGGGAGGTTTGACCTACACCCGTTGCTGCAATTCCGCCTGAGCCCGCACCGGCCCCTTGCACGAATACGAGAGCGCGACTCAATCCAGCCGGTTTAACCCAAGTGCCTGCACTGGTGAATACTTGGACTTCAAAAACCATTGTCAAGTCATTCAGTTGTTCGGCTAGAAGGGGGTCACCAATTGCAAATGGAGTAGTCATTTTATTCCTATCCTAGGACCTTAGGGTGTGCCACTATGATTTCTGAACCAGCCGCATGAGATCTAACTACTCCATTTACTGAACGAGTGACTGTCATCTGTTGTGGGTTGCTAAATGTAAGAACAATTGCCTTGCTGATGGCGGAAGCACCTCCAGTGACCACAAAGGACCCTGCCACACTATCCACAGCACGGGTGACAATGCGATATGCCGCGTACAGAGATTGATCACTCCCAGTTGTCGTGCTGGCTTCAATAATTTCAGTCAATCCAGCGGGAACAGCCACGGAAGTGTAATCATCCTGCTTCCAGAACAACCAAATTTCAATTGTATTGCTCTTGGTCACTGTCAATGCAGGGTAGGCTACATCCTGAGCGCTAGAGTTAGTCTGTGTAGTACTATCAGTTTGCGTTAATGGACAATTAGGCATTGCGATGATAAACGAGCTAGTAGTGTCTCCCACTGCACCACCCGAATAAGTGCAGTTAGGAACACTCTCTGCACCGGAATCGAGTTTTGCGCAAACTTTGTAATGACCTCCCGAAATCAGTTGCGTATATCCACTTGGAACATTTGCGGTGGCTGCTGTATTTCTAATGACTGTGAAAAGTAATAAACAATCATTTGTAGTGTGTCCAGCGGGGAGCCCTGGTGTGGTCGTCGCATTATCTCCATGGGATGCAGTGCCCACAGAACGAAATGAGGGTGCAGGAGTTGAAATAGCAGTGGCGGACATATCTTCGCCATTAATCCGCACTGGAACAGGTAGAGATCCTCCGGCGGTTGTCCATAATGACTCTCCCACCGTAGTTACCTTAAGTGCAGTATCATCATTATCAATAGCATCTACAATTGTAGAAGAATTTGTGGCTAAAACGGACCCTGCTGTTTCCACATGAAAAATATCGAGTGTGTCAAATGGAATTGTATTCCATGAAATTATATGTGAGAAGGGGGTTATCATTCTCTTGTGGCCGATCACTAACAAATCAGCATCATCGTAAATATGCCAATCATCCATGTTAGTGAGCTTGATGCGGCTGGACATGTAGACATCGAGCATTTGACGACGCAAGGCCATATTATTTTTAACTGTGTCTGACATGATGTCTACAACTACTTCTGGATATCTATTACTTTCTACGGTTCCTTCTGAGACTTCTCGTTGTGCAATTGATATCAGTTGCTGATCAGTTTCTGGGTTAACACTCAGGTCCCCCCCATCGTAAACTCCCGATCCCCCATTCTTCGGATCGGCGGTACCCAATCGACCAGTAGTTTTCTCATAAGTGTATTCGCCCCCACCACGCCGTTTCGCGGTGATTTTATTCCTCAAACGTTGACTGTTCTTTACAGGGCGGAAACCCCCCTTAGCCACATTTTCAGCACCGATATCTAATGTCAACACAACTGTCTTTGTGCGTAATTGTTCCAAACTAACATAATCGATAGCACGAGCACTGAGTAGTTCTCGGAACATTCCGCCGTCGGTCCGTAATATCTCTTCGAATTGTTCGAATAGGGATCCCTCGAATTGTGGACCCATTATCTCGCCTGTGTCTGTGTTAGTGAAGTAGGGGAAATCCTCTTCAGCGCAAATACGGCGCTGTCTGCCCTGCGCTGTCTCACCAGGCGAGCCCTTGAACCTGTCGAATGCTGTACTCCCATCATTAAAATCATGAGTGACGTACAGAGCTACATGAGCAAAAGTAGTGTTTTCTGTAGCAGGAAGGGGACTGATAATAGTCCCACCATTAACCACTGTGTACTGTAGAGCACCGATATTGTGCAAGAAAGGATGCCCAATTAGAGTACCTGAAGCGATTGAGTGATCATCAACAAATAATTCCCAAAATAGGTTAGTCCCTCCGGTTACATTTGCTCGCCAACGAAAAAGATGAGCTGCTCCGTCAAAAACGTCAAAAGATAATGTGGTAGTGTCTACTATAACGTCCGATTCCAATAGTCCTGGACTAATAGTGATTTCTTCATCAAATGAATCACAAGTCACAGCGAATGCATCAAGAGGAACACCCCCAATTGTCACTCCTGAATCTAAATCACCTGTCATAAAGAAATGATCGGCTGTTTTCGCCCCACCACGCCGTACCCACTGTATTGTCCAAAAATCGCCATTACAATTAGCAGTACCTGGCGACAAATAAGCCACTAAATGCTCAATGGAATCCCCATTTGCAAGTATTTCCACACCATTAGGGAGCCAAGCAGCTAATTTGCCTTGCCCAAAGTGTTTTTCAGATGAAGTGTCCGTGCTTAACTCAAACGTAAAGAAGAATACAGATTCTGGAGTCCCAATAGATGGCACACCTTCTGAAGCTAATTCCCCCTCATCTAGCGGCCAGTAGTAATCAGGAGGATTGTTAAGGTCCGTCTCGGTAACCTCATAAAACCTTCTCATGGAAGATTTTAGCTTGCTAGGGGTTTCCGCCGGGCGGCGCAACACCCCGCCTGCCGTAATTGGGACAGTCATGTCCAGACCATCATCGCTAAATTCTTGGGGAAAGTCTGGAATCTCTCCATTGAATTCAGAATTATATACCGTGTAATAATCATAGTTAAATAGGATCGGTTTGGTGTTGCTGTTTCCGCTAGACACTCCCGATCGGACACCATACCATCCATAACCATAATTACTGTCTGTCGCAGAAACTAACCAATCAGTCGGTTCGTCCTCAATATCGTCTCCTTGCCAAGCAGTCGCAAATAGACCATCATCGAAAGCTCCAAATGCAAACCAGATAGGTTGTCCGATTGTATGGGTAATTCCTGGTATTGTAATTGGTCCCGCCAGGGTGGTAGAAGCATCCTTCATAATCTTCAATGTAATAGCTTCTGCTGTGGTGACCTCAGCCCGAAGATTATAATATTGTGTGTCAGAAAGAAGTCTACATAGAAGGTTTGCTGGCTCGATATTCCCCCCGGTTACATCACTAAAAGTTGGTGTATAACGAATTTTTTGCACAACGTTGTAAGCTAGTGGCGCTCGTGAAGTGCTGCCTAAGTAGCTCATACGATAAGCAGAAGTGGCGGGAACGGAGTGGGTTCCTACTGCCCCATCAGTGCTGTAATCAGTAGCGTTAATAGCGCCACCAATACTTTTTGTTTGGTAGGTCTCTCCTGTTGTCGTGTTTCCCCATGTATTGCTCGCGATACGAGAATAGTAATCCCTAATCTCATCCAATAGAACACAAATGGGTGTGTTGACTTCTAGGTCCGGGTAAAACAACGAATGTGGATTATTAGGCGTGAATGTTCCATCATTATTATCAAAAGTCAATGTGCAAATACCGGGGTTAATCTCATCCCCTAAAGCTTCATCCTCGTTTCCTACCTGAATGCTAATCATACCGCCGTCGGCTTGTCGCACTTTCAAAGTTACATCGTGCCAAGTGTCAGTAGCGAAAATCCTAACACGAGGGTCATTAGGCGTAATAGGAATGGACATTATCTGATCACCAACTGCTTAGTTCGAATTCCTTCCTTAATAGCTTGATAAAGCCATGAGCGGCTATCTCCTGCTACGTAGATAGTGTTTCCATTAGACGATTCTGAGGCAGTAGACACCCGTTCCCCTGCCTGGAGAAGGGCAAGGGTTTCTGTACCGGGTGCTCCGGGCACCGTGGCCACTCCTGTGTGGAGGCGGGGAATGTGCGGGACGTTTGGAATATCGCTGAATGGATTAATCAGATTGATTCCATAAATCAAGTTGTTAATCCGATCAACCCACCAGTTAATATATCCAATTACCAGATTAAGAGCACCCTTGAACACATCACCAACAATTCCACCTAGAGCACCAAAAGCGGCGCCAATCTTTTGAGGCAAGCTACTAAACCAACTAACCATCGTATTCCATGCATCTTTAACCCAATTAATAGCACCTCCAAAAGTGTCCTTAATAAAACTACCGACGGTGTTGAACACTCCGATAACAATGTCTCTGAACTTCTCCGAATTCATCCATAGCAGAACGAATACAGCAGCTAAAGCAATTAACACAATCATCAACGGGTGAGCAGCAACGAATGTCATGGCACTAGCCAGTCCACCACGTAGCAGAGTGGCCATACTGCTAATTGCAGGAATGAGGAAGTCGGTTAGACCACCCGCCATATCCGCGCCTGCTTGACCAAACGCAATCAACTTGTCCGTTGTGGACAAGCTTTCATCACCCCACGCTTCAAGCGCGCTCTTACCGCCATCTAGTACGTCCTTAAATCCGGTGAATTTGCTCTCGGCGGCATCTGTCTTCTCCCCCATTGCATCAAATGCCTTGGCATGGCTACGGATATCGCGTGTGCTCTTGCCAACCTGATCAGCCATTTCTTCGATACCATCTGAAGCCTGATCAACTGCTCTCATCAAGTCAGCATTATCCGCTTTGAATTCAAGTGAGACAGTAGGTCCCATTTCACCTCCTAAGAAAGTCCAGACTTACCAACAAGCTTACCTAGCTCTACTCCCATCATGTCCTGAATTGCGGCTTGCTTTCTCACATAGCCAGGGTAGATATAACGGCCATCTGTCACCACGTCACGTCTATTGGAGAGCTTCCGACCAGACAATCCGCCTAGCTCCAGCCAACGGTAATGCTCCACTGTGGACCCGCCTTCGGCAACTGCTCCGGTGGCTGTTAGATAGTGCTGCAACGATTGGTAAGTCTTTCCTGTCACCTTAGGAATGGTAGGCTTAGCAGAATCAATCGTTATACCGGCGGCTAGCAAGGCAATGTTCTGTGTTCCAGCAGGAATAGAATCATTAAGCCGTTGTAAAGCACGGTTGACTTCGTTCATCCCTTCTACGCCAATATCAATATCCATTACTTTGACCTAGCTTCCTTATTAGCCAATTCGACACGCTGAGCGATCCGTCCATAATAGATACACCAGCGCATGTACTCAAAGTTACTCATACCGGCTCGCATTTTGCTAACTGACTTCCACCCTAGTTTCTGGCAAATGTAGTGTTCTAACTCAGCCCCCGGATAATTCTCGAACCAGTAATAGACAGCAGTGCCAAGCTTAATCGTTACTTTTGGTTCCGTTCTTTGCCCCCTCCGTCATTTCCTTCATCCCGGAGATTTCAACAATCAAATCTGTAATTCCCCTGAGGTCTCCATCAGCTTTATCAATTTCCTGCCACGCGCTTACTTGCGCAGCAGTCATTTTGGGATCTACTAACGCCATGGAGACTAATTTTTGTTCGAACACATCACGAGCCATTTTGACTCGGCGGAATCGAAGAGCTTGCTTTCGATTTAATGGCTTAACGACTACCCACTTACCACTTTTTAATTGGAAGGGCACTTCCTCTACTTCGGATTGATTTTGGACGATCTCTTCAATCGTCGCGATATCAAGATCATTCTTCTTAACCATTTCCTTCTCCTCTTAGATTACGTCTGATCTGTTTCGTCCAACGCACCCGTCATTTGCAAAACTGCTTTCCACCGCACTACATCCTGGACTGCTGATGTGTCCACATAGGATTTAACAAACACACTCACCGATGATTGCTGCTTACCTGTTCCTGTTCCGTTCGGTTGGTAAAGAAAAACAACAGCTACAAGTCCAGCCTTGACTGCCTTAAGCTTTTTCCTTGGCCCAGTGGCGCCGTTGTCATGTACCCCACCGATTGTGAAAGTGCCGTCTCCCAGACCAGCGGCATAAGCTTTACGAACGGCACCAAAACAGGTGGTTTCATTCATATCGGTTTCATCAGACATTTCCGCCGTATTTGTATAAGCAGAGATGTCAACCGCATCAATCTTAACAACTGTTAAACGACTGTGGTTTCCTGCCATTTCCTTCTCCTACGTTCGAGCGAGAATATCCACTAGCACAACAAAACCAAGATAGTTATTACTTCCCCCCGCATCGTCGGCTATCCCAACAACCGTGAACCGTCCATTTTGGACTTCCAAACTATCAAATGAATTCCAACTGGCCTTAGATTCGAGGGCATAGCGGATCGATTTAGCCCCTGTGGTATCTCCATAAGGAGCAATCTGCTTGCGTCTAATACGGTCATCCACTTTAGACACCAAGACTGTGATCTCAATTCCAAATCTACAAAACCCTGGACCGAAAGTAGTCTGATAATCAATAAGTCCTGGCAAGCTCACTAGCGCAGCAGGAACCGCGATTTCGTCTGCCTCATAAGGCTTAACTCGTAATCCTGAAATAGTGTCTAATTGAGTTCCAATCTCGTCCATTACATTTTCGATGATCACGGCGTCCGTCCCAATTTTACATAACTCTTAAGCATCTCAACTACATCAGGATCAATATCTTCTAACAACTGCTGTTGTGTACCCTTCTGCGGAGAGCCAGATTTACCTAAGGGACTTGTACGACGCTTGTTAATTCGGTGTGTTTGAATAAAGGTAGCTCTAATAACCACAGAGGGAACAGCAGCCCACCCCCATTTATCAGAAGTGATCTTGACGGAATCTTCAAAATAGTCAGGCTGGACACTTGACGTGTTATTAATCAAAAGCTGTGTGTACACTCGTTTATGAACAAGTGCATTCATTGGCCTAGGAATATAATCAGTAATAGTCTCTGTGTAACTCCGGGTGTTGCCGGGAGCTACTTGTATAGCTAGACCAGTAGTAGCGGAGAGATCATCAATTTCAACCACCCAAGCAAGAAGTTTGGAGTCCCACCGTGGCGTATAATATCGTGCTTCGGCAGAATCCACTAAACCAAACTGGCGTTTAGCTCCTAATCCATTATGAAGGGTGCTGCACACCAAATCTACGGAACGAGAACCAGCGGTAATGTCATACCCAATTGCGATGTCATCCGCCGTGTCTAACGTTTCAATTCCTAAGTAGACTTTCATCTGTGCTAGGGTCACATAATCTGGCTCCCACATCTTTCCTCCTCTCTTTATATATCTAGCTTACTTTGATCTTCAGGTATAGCAATTCCGTGCTCTGAAAGGGTGTTAATCAAGACCGTTTGAAATCGAAGCATGTCCGTTCGTTGCTGATTAACTATCTTATGCGTTGGCATGATTACTTTTATAGCCAACAGCAGTCCTCCAATCGCCGTAACCAATGTAGCTGCTGCTGTGATCATTCCTGCAATAGTTCCCCACTGCATTAGCACTCAAATCGAATACGTAGGGTGTGCATAGCCTCAGCTACCTTTCTTCCTATTTCTGTGGTTGGCGGAGTCTCGATATAGGTTTTGTCAAGTAAAACAACTAAATCGCACCATTGCTGATTACTTTCTCTATCCACAATTCCCGTGTAGACTATGCAAACTACTGCTGCAACAATTGAAGCTGCTAGGGAAATTAGCACTGCATAAATGATTCCTTTATTATGAGGTAATCTCCTTTCATTCATTAATTTATTCCATTCATTTTCAAGTAGAGTTGCCCGACTCCGATTCCAAAGGCTGCTGCGCTTGCGATTGTGATTCCGATCCTATAACCGGCCCACGCAAAATCGATATTAAGTTGGTAAGTCCAGGAACGCCAGTCATCGCTGTGAAGATTGCTAGGAAAACGAAATTTACGTTTCCTGTCAATTGCTGATAAAAGATACCAGCCAAACCTCCCAAGAATAGCACTAAGTCTTTTCCTATTGCGATTGCTCTTTCGGTTCTTGTTGTCACGCACGGATTGTCCTGCCTACTAGTAGGATGGAAACGGGGAGGGTTGCGGGGTCCGGGCTACCCTCCCCATATCCACTATTAATTCCCCCTAGTCAAATTCGTCTTTCACCGTACGAGAACGAGCCGATTGTTTATTTGATCGCCGTGGCGTCGTTTTCTGGCCACCGCCAACCGTCATATCTACAGTGGAGTGCTCCTGTATCTCCGTACCCTTGGAGGGGCTCTCCGTCAACTGGGCAGGCGATTGGAGGTCTGGCGTCTCGCTGTCGTTTGGTTTCTTCTCGTTCTCGGATGATTCCAAGGAGCCCATACCAACTGCCGTCGATGACGGATCACCGCCCAACATTTCCCTGCGAATTACCGGATCAGGATCGGTAGTCTCGTGTTCGGTGTAACTATCAGGAGTCCCCGTGAGAATCTCCTGAGAATGCGTTGACTTAGCCATTTGATTCCTTTACGCATTCGGCTGAGCGAGAAGATCTGGCCGACGTTGCATCTTCAATCCACTCATGATATAGAAAACTCCACCAAGAATGGTGCCACCAGAACCAGGGTCAGCGATGTTAACAGAAAGCCATTCAAAGCCAGCCGAAAGGGCCCCCGCTTCCACATCGAAATAAACCATTGCCTGGTTAGCTGCCTTAATCGGGCCGGCATCCGCCATGGAAAGCGTAGCGGCTGCTGCCTGAGTAACCTCAGTCCATGCCTCAGTACCCGCGAGAGCAGCAGCAGTGGACTTGTAATACCAATCCGTGATGGCGGCCAAGTTCTGTGAAGTACCGCCGGTGTTGGCGTTGTGCTCCTGAAGAGTGATGATCACGGTGTCAGTGCCGGCACTGGCCGCATTCTTGAAGAAAAGCACACCAAGCGTATCGTAATTACGCATGTGAACGCGCTTACCCGTGTTGGCACCCGCCGCGATATCAGCAACGGGGTTAATTCCGACTGTGTAGTCGGTGACAAAACCCAAAGAACGCACGTCTAATTCCTTTCTATTCTCGTGGTGAACGAATTCGCTTGATGTATGTGTCTCCCAAGGGAACCACAAAGTGGAGCGCCATAATTGCCAAACCTAAGGCAACTACATTCAATTCTCCAAGCTTCACACCGAATACAGCCAAGAAAAAAACAATTGCAGCAACAATAGCGAGCATGATTATTCCTTACTCTGCTGCTAATTCCTCAGGCTGAACCGGAGGCTGGACAATGGAGTATTCCAAGTCCGAATTATCCATCAGTTCATCAAGTGCCGCTTGCGCATCCTCACGAGTTGCGTACCCGTCCTGAACAGTTGCAACAGGAGGGAACACATTAGACCGCTGAATCCCAACACGGTAACCCTTGACATCACCGCCATCTACCACCAACGAAAGGTCTGACTCAAGAAGATGATAATTACCATTCTTCAGCTTAAGCCACATAATTAATTCTCCTCACGCTGTAGTGAGCTTAACGAACGGAGAAAGGGTGTTAGCGCTGCCATTCTGCGGAGTGATGGGCGAAAGCAGCCACGGGCGACCGTCAAGCCGCTCAGTCACACGGAAGGCGGTAACGTCACTCTGGAACTTGTAATCTTCCGACTGCTTGGCACTCATTGCCTGGCGATCACCGATCAAGTAGAAACCGAAGTCCACCAGGTTAACGTCACCAATTGTTCCAAGCGTACGCGCCTTCTCCGAAACGATAATCGGGAGACCGAGCATGGTCATAGGCGGAGCAGCTGAACCAGTAGCAAAACCAGCCTGGCCACCAAGCATGATTGGAGAAGTACCACCGGTCATGACCATTTGGAACAGTGCGGGGAGGGTGTCCGGAGAAACAATCCAGACAGCATTCCGCAAAGACTGCGGAAGCATCCGGGCATACATGTTTACAATGTCGGCCCACACAACGGTACCGGAGCTAGATCCCGTACGGTCAACGTTAACCGCACACGGCGCATTCAGGAAGCCGAGAGGCTCACCAACTCCACCACCGACGAAGAATGCCACATCCTCGAACCAGGCGATAGCTTCAGGGAAAATATCGCCGATGAATGCAGCAAGTGATGGACTGGCGTCTTGCAAAAGCTCATTCGGGACTTCGGTGTAAAGAACGAGCTTCTGGGCTCGCAATTCAACACGACCGAAACGCGGCTTGGACTCAGTGAGGGTCGCTCCTTCCTCAGTCCAGTAACCCGTAACGCCACCGTACACACTGGACACGTTGGAAGTACTGTCCACAGTAGGGAACGGAACAGTGAGACTGTCCATAGGAATAACGCGAGCACGGGAACGAACAATTGCATTTTCCAGCGCAACACGGAGCAATTCCGCCCGGAGGATCTCCGGAATGAGGAAGCCACCGTCACTAGGCTTGAGACTAGAAAGCGCATTCTTCAGCGTGCCAAGGTTAGCCGCCGTGCGCTCATCCTTCCAAGACTCATTATAAATCGAGTAAACGAGATCAGCCGCACTAGCGAACATTCCATCGTGTGGAGCCCCGGCAGCTTTCTTGTTGTACACCGTATTCGGACGAACACGATTGCGGGCACCAGGATTGTCCAAATTCAGCCGCTTGGCCACCACGTCCAAATCTTCATTGGTGTGGTCACGAAGCCAATTAATCATAAACTGTTCGTGCTGCTCACTAACCTGGCCAAGAATAGCGGGGTCTTTTGAGAGACGGAGCTTGACATGGTCGTTAACGAAATTGGTAAACTTATCCGGATCCTTAAGCAGTTCACTCATCGCACGCTTGTTAGTTAGCGTTTCCCTAAGCTGATCTTCATTCTCAGGAATTGTAATCGTGTCAGGCATTACTCACTTCCTCTCTCACCAATTGGCAAGTAGCCGATCAATATCTCTTGTAGACAGTTGTGCGGTATTTACAGGTTGCGGAGCACGGCGGCGTCCAGCGTACTTAAAACCGCGATTCACCAGAGAATGTTTGCGATTCATCAAATTCTCCGGATCTTCTTCATCCTCTTCGGGAATCGGTTCCTCTGTTCCTTCCTCTTCCTCTTGCTGCTGCTCATCGGGAGTCTCGGCGTCTTCGTCCTCTTGAGTCTCTTCCTCTTCTGGTTTGTCAGCCGAGTAAATTTCGTCTGCCAACCCAAGCTCTACTGCCTCATCCGCGAACATCCACGTTTCAGCAAGCATAATTGCTCGCCAATCAGCATTGTCTCCACCCGCCTTTGCACAATAAATGGAAGCAATGTTATCTGATTGCTTATCGAGGAAATCAGCCATGGCGCGCATTTCAGCCGCGTTACCCATTTCGATCCCAATAGCATCGTGGATCATCATCTGCGATCCAACCATCATCGTGATCTTGTCGCCTGCCATTGCGACAACACTCGCCGCACTAGCTGCCAAAGCATCCACATACACATTGATTACCGCCGAGTGACTAACCAACGTATTGTAAATAGCGATAGCCTCAAAAACCGAACCACCAGGCGAATTAATTCGGACATTGATAGTGCTCGCGGTAATCTCACTCAACTGCTCAATGAGCCCTTCCGCAGACACACCGCCGAACCACTCTGCAATTGCAGCCGGGACAATTTCATCGTAGATGTAGAGATCAGCCGTCTCTCCATCCGCCGAATTCCTCACCCGATACCAATCCAATTTCAGATTGGTAAGCGCATTAGCAAGCTGAGGATCCTCATTACGGATCTTATCAAGGATCTTAGCCCTTTGATTTAACAACCGCTTTCCTGGTCGCATTTTCCCTCCCTCCTGTTATCGATTAAAAAGTGCGTCGGCAGTTGCATTGTCATTCTCTTCATCCTTAGCCGGTTGGCCAGGCTGTGGGATTCCCACCCACCGCATTTGGGGAAGCTGCATTGCTTCTGCTGAATCATCCGGGTGATATCCACTGAGGACTAGATTTCTCACACCGGCTGTTTGACTATTGCGTTCAGCGTTAAGAGCTTCTTTATTCACGGGGGTTGGATCATCGGGGTCTAGTTCAAGAGTTTTACCATTGGCAAATTGTGGCAGAAGGAAGTTATTAATCGCATCCTTCCAAAGGGACAGACGTGGGATCGTTTGCCCTTCCGCCATGATGTCTTTTCCAGCATCCGCGTTGGCTCGGTTCACATCGTCAACAGTTCCGAGCATTGGCTTGGGGAATGCAAATGCTTCTCTAATGATTTCGCGTGGCAATTCACGAAGTTGTACGAATTGCATATCTTCCATGCTGAACTTCGTATCTTTCCAATGTGCATTTTCCAGCACTGCTACACGATGAGCATTGGCAACCCCACGATGTTGTTCATTCCAACGGTCAAGAAATGCTTTCCATTCCTGATCCCCCATTACGTAATCAACTTCAATCACGCCACCAGGTTGCGCACCGTTGATGAAGAAATTCCTATTCCACTGAGCCGAGTATCGTGCAGCGTCCAAATCGTACATTGCCGTTTGAACTGGTCCCATTCCGCGATACGGATCGGCTGGGTTTGGATACTTAATCTGGATTACATCTTCAAGGGCTAGCGGCACTTCCTCTCCATCTGGTCCAGTGTAGATATACCCAGTGAGAAATTTCTTAGGGTGCTTGACAGGCTTAACTCGATCAGGTCGCACTGGCCACATTTCAATTACATATCCGCCAACGCGAACCAGGACAATAATGGTCTCACCTACTAGGTCTAGATGTTGCTGGCAGCACATACGAAAATACCGACCCGTATAAAAGTAATTGGGCCGGTTCCATACGTCTAGAAATCCGTGGGTCATTACCTCAGTGCGCCGCGCTTTGTCTCGTACAGAAGTCTTACGGTACAAATGCCACTCAACACTAGCAAATGCATTCGTAATCTGTGTGACAATGGCAAACAATGTGCCAACTGAGCCGTAGGCTTGATAAGCCGCCTCCCCCATCGGTAACTCACCACTAGTATCAAACAAACCAGACCGATTAGATGATTGGGGTACAGGAGTGTCGTTACGAAGGGTGCTGCCACGCGACAAAGTGCCGCTGAGGGCAGAAATCAAATTGCGCATGGTCTAGTCCTATCGAGTCTGGTTCGGACGGTCGTTCGGCGGTTGGTCGGATTGGGTGAGCAACTCAGCCATCACGAAACATGAGATACCGGCCACAACCAAACCAGCGATAACATGCCAGTAAAACCCAGCAATTGTCAAGCACGAAAATCCAACGACATGCAGCAGCACCCGGATAGAAGCTTCCACAAAGGATCGCACGCGCTTTTCTTTCCTAGCTTTGGTGTCAAGGGCCTTGCCAATCTTCCAAGCAAAGAACTGTAGAATACTAGGGTTACCTTCCACTGTAGCCATTTCCTTCTCCTTGGTTAGTCTAATCAGGACTAGTTCTAGATCTGTGTTGCGCGCGCTATTCCTCTAAGGTCAAAGTAAGCAACCATATACCGGTCTGTATCCTCCCCATCGTCGTCTCGCTTCACTGGTTCATCAAGTTTCCTACCATCACTGTTTGTCTTCCATACGTACGAGGAATGTTCGTCTACTGTGCACGTCGGAAGTAGACTGTCCTTTTGAGATTGATCAAGTTCAACTAGGGCATCCTCCATATAGTACAAGCGAGCCAAGCCATTCTCATCAACCTTGAGACGTTCCTTCATTGCGTTAATTCCAGCATTCACTTTCTTAATTGCTGGAATGGTAGGTAAGCCTGTTGCTTTCTCGAATGTACGCCTATCTTCAGCATCATGATCACAGATAACTGCTTGTGGTTGTGGTTCGATCCATTCAATCTCCTCACGGAATCTAGTTACCTTATTAAAATGATCAATCCATTCAACTTTCTTAACTCTGGTTACTTCATTCATAATCGTTGCAGCATGCTCTTGTACCGTGCGACCAGTCATGTAGATCTCACGGTACATATACAATTCCCCGTCTGGACCTAATGCGTAACACTTCAACACAAACGGGTGTACGTATCCGAAGTCTATTGACCAGAAACGCGGCCACTCATAAGGCAGAGCGAGTCGGTTACCCTCATCGTCATAAGACCAAGGTAGCACATGGGTTGCTCGATCGAATTCCTCGTAAATAATGCCCTCAGCACTAACCCATTTACCAAGACGGAGTCTGAGGTAGCGCACCCCGGTGAGCTTATCGAGAATGGCGATGTACTTTTCGCCTTCACGAGTTTTCGTTCCGTCCACATTGAACAGTCGCGGGTTGTCTTCGTGCCGTGATTCGATCAGACTGGTAGCTCTGTCATCAGCTCTCCGCTTTAGCCAGTGCTTATCCCCGGCCGGGTTACAGTCCATAATCAACTGTTGAAATGGGAGTGTCCAGTTGCGAAGCCGAGTCGTGCACATTTCATGATCATCAAGCGTGATCTCGGTTGCTTCCTGGATATAGATGATGTCATAGTCGGATGACATGATCCGGGTGGGCTGGTCTAGACCACCAATGGTGACGGAAGAGCCATTCTTAAAACGGTACTGGGGCGGTTGTTCGCTGGACCCTCCATAGTAGACAACATCACCAGTCAATAACGCTTCTTTAACCACCCAATTTCGCCACGTCACAAGAGCAGTAGAACCGAGAGAACGCAACGTTTTACGAAGAATCAAAGCGCGAACATTGGGAGTCATCAAGCACACTAGGTAGATCTTTTCAAGACAAGCTCGCGACTTGCCTGTACCGGCTGGACCACTTACTAAGATCTCTTCCTCTGTGGACTCAAACGCTTCTTTGCATCCTCCTCTCGGTTCATATCTGTGAATATGCTTGGTCCCTGTTGCCTTACGTTTACTTGATAGCGTATTAACCATGGCTACCTCAACTTATCCAAATCAACACCTACAATATCCACACCTAACGTGTCATCAGGATTAACTTCGCCCGATCCTCTATGGAGTAGTTGGCCAAGCTCATTAGCAGCAGCTACCAGGTAGCTACGGAATTCCCTTAATGTGGTTGCGTCCGTAGGGTCAGCCATTGATTCTTTAAACAGTTCATCCGCTATTGCTTGATAGCGTCTAAGTCTTTCTGTCTTGTTGCTTATCCAAAGCTCCCCAAGCTCCGTAGGAGTGGGCTCTTGGTCTTCTTTGGATAGTGCTTCTCTAGCTTCCTCTAGTGCTTCCTTATTATCTTCCACAAACTTCTTAAGCCAAGCGACAGGCTTATCAAACTTCCTTGAAATGTATAGCGCGTTACCTTCCTTACTAGCTATTGCATGGATAAGGTCTCTTCGGAGTTTGGGGGAAAGGTCTGCCATAAATCGGCGAGTGTACACACTGGCCGCAATCAGACGCTAGGGATACCACTGAAGGTTTCTTCTCCCGTTGGCTCGTGGTGCCGTTCTCCCGGTTTTTCCCGGCCGGGCGCGCTGATGTCCGTCTGATCGACCGTTTGACGGCTCAGGCGAATTTACAGGG
>Ga0075434_100001013_pt1 | contig 22840 bp, 18 predicted proteins | sample RhiMethybrSRZTD3_FD_75298 | JGI IMG/M metagenome (GOLD analysis project Ga0075434, IMG submission 75298) | Populus rhizosphere microbial communities from Tennessee, USA - Rhizosphere MetaG P. TD hybrid SRZTD3 | ecosystem: Host-associated > Plants > Roots > Rhizosphere > Soil | place: USA... | reverse complement strand
TCCTCGCGGAAGCGACTGCCGTGGCATTCCGCACAGGAAGTATAGACGTCGGAAAGAAATTGCATTTCGACTTTTTCGAATCCTTCGCCCCGGCAGGTTTCGCATCGTCCACCCTCGACATTGAACGAGAACGTCGAAGGCGTATAGCCTCGCAGCCGCGACAGATCGGCAGCGGCGAACAGACGGCGAATGCCATCGAAAGCTTTCATGTAGGTGGCGGGATTGGAGCGCGGTGTGGTGCCGACCGGCGATTGGTCCACGAGCACGACTTCCGAGATCTTCTCCATGCCGGTGATCTTCACGCAATCCGTAACCCCGGCGGCCGGCGCTTCCTTGAGCTTTCTCAAATTGCGGTAAAGCACTTCATCGACGAGACTGGATTTGCCTGATCCCGACACGCCGGTGATGCAGACGAACATGCTCAAGGGGATGTCCACATCGATGTGCTTGAGGTTGTTGGCGCGCGCGCCGGAAATTTTAATACAGCGCTGTGACAGCGGCTTGCGTACGCGCGCCGGCAGTGGAATCGCCTTGCGTTGGCTCAAGTACGCCGCCGTAAGCGACTCTTCATTCTTAAGCAAATCCTTGTACGGGCCGGCGAATATCACTTCGCCTCCCTGTTCTCCCGCCTTCGGCCCCAAATCGATGATGTGATCGCATTCCTTGATGATCTCAGGATCGTGCTCGACGATAATGACGGTGTTCTGGTTGGCGCGCAGCCGCTGGAGAATCTCCACGAGTCTACGGCTGTCGCGCGGATGCAAACCGATGGATGGCTCGTCGAGCACATAGAGTGTATTGACCAGCGAGGAGCCGATCGCCGTAGTCAGATCGACCCGCTCGAGCTCGCCGCCTGACAGAGTTCGCGACTGACGATCGAGGCTCAGATACTCGAGCCCGACGCCGACGAGATAAGCCAAGCGACGGCGGATCTCGTCGAGAATCAGGCTGGCCACCTGATCCAGAGCGCCGGCGGGCTTGAGCGCTTTAAAAAAAGCGTGTGCTTCGGCGACACTCATCGCGTTTACCTGCGCGATGTGTTTTCCTTCGATGCGATAATGAAGCGCGTCGTCTTTCAGCCGCGTGCCGCGGCACTCGGGGCACATCAGATAAGCCCGGTAGCGCGCCAGCAGAACCCGCACATGCATGCGGTAGCTTTTTCGCTCGAGGCGGCGAAACCAGCCACGGATGCCCTTATATTCGCCGTCGCCCTCTACGACGAGTCGTTTCTGCTTCTCCGTCAACTCGCCCCAGGGCTTTTTCGTTGGAATTTGTTTGCGCTCGCAAAAATCGAGTAAGCGCCGGGTGCGGCGCTTTCGATGTGCCCATGGCTTGATGGCGCCGTCGCTCAACGACTTGCCGGGGTCTGGCAACACCAGATCGAGATCGATATCGATCACTCGGCCGAACCCTCGGCAGGTCTCGCAGGCACCGAGCGGACTATTGAACGAAAAGAGGTTCGGGACGGGATCGCGATAGGCGATTTCACAATGCGCGCAATGCAGATGATTACTGAAAGGCTCGCAGCGCCAAACTTCCTGCGGCAGGAACAAGTTCAAGCGGCCCTTGCCATAATGAAACGCTTGCTCGAGCGAATCCAAAATGCGCTTTTTGTTAGAATCGCGCAGGGCGAAGCGATCCAAGATGACTTGCAAGGGCTCCGTTCCCGGAGGAGCTTCAATAAACTCGTCAATTTCCAGCAAGGATTGATTCGACAGCACGCGGTGAAACCCGGCCTGACTGAGGCCGCTTCGGACATCCGCCCAGGTCGCCGATGAACGCGGCAATGGAAACGTGATCACGATCGGCGATCCTTCGGAAAGCGTGGCGAGCTTGCTGTAAACGGTCTGGGCCGAATCGCGTTCGACCGGCCGGTTGCACCCTCGGCAATAGAGTACGCCGATTTTCGAGAACAGCAGCTTGAAGTGATCGTGCAACTCGGTCATGGTGCCGACGGTCGAACGAGAAGTGCGCACCGGACGACTTTGATCGATAGCGATGGTCGGCGGAATTCCCTCGATGCTTTCCACATCTGGCTTGTCCATGCGGTCGAGAAACTGTCGGGCATAGGCGGAAAAACTCTCCACATAACGCCGCTGTCCTTCGGCATACAAAATGTCGAACGCCAGAGTTGATTTTCCCGAGCCGCTAACGCCGGTCACAACCGTGAGCGCGTTCAGCGGGACATTGACGTCGATGTTTTTGAGGTTATTTTGTCGGGCGCCTCGAATATGGATAAATTGATCACGAGCTGCAGGCGTAGCGGGCGATCCTCGGCTCATTGAGGTATCGTTTTCGGCCGGAAGCTTCATTGGAGGCGGTATTTCTCCGATAAAATGCGGCGAAAGCGCGGGCCGTAGATCAAGTCGAAGGTCGCTTCTTTGTCAGGAAAGAGTTGCAGTGCGGTTTGCTTGGCATGATTGACGACATCACGCGCTTCTTCCAAGGTCAAATCGACTTGCCAAAGGAGTGCTGCCGCCAGGTCCATAGCTCGTCCGAGCCGGCGCACCTTGCGCTCTTCGGCCAGTAACGCAGCCTTTTCGGCGGTCACGTTAGCGTCGGATTTTACGTCGCTCATAGAAAGAAGATCTTCGTCGTGCGCCAACCTTGTACATTTAGCACAAGGCGGCAGTGATGCAAGAATGGATTTGAATGCCTCACCGGCACTTTGTTAACTTGAGCGAGTGCGGATCAGCGAAATCTTCTACTCCATTCAAGGCGAGGGCCGGCTGATCGGCCTGCCATCGGTGTTTATCAGGACGGCAGGCTGCAATCTCCGCTGCGTCTGGTGCGATACGCCCTATACTTCGTGGCAGCCGAAAGGCGCAACATGGAGCCTTCCAAATATCCTGGGCGAAGTTCAAAAGCACCCAACCGAATACGTGGTCATCACGGGCGGCGAGCCGCTCCTGGCGACGCAAATCGAGGCGCTTTGCCACGATCTCAAGCGCAGCGGTCGTCATGTCACGATCGAAACGGCCGGCACGGTCTTCAAACCGATCCAATGCGATCTGATCTCTCTCAGCCCCAAGCTCGCGAATTCAACGCCGTGGCGACGCCAAGGCGGTAAATTCGCGCTGCCGCATGAGAGACTGCGGTTGAATTTGTCCGTCATCCAGAAATTTGTGGATAAGTACGACTACCAGTTAAAATTTGTCGTCGCGGAAAAAAAGGATTTCGACGAGATTGCCGCGATTCTCGAGCAGCTCGAACGCATCGATCGATCGCGCGTGTTGATCATGCCCGAAGGGACAACGACGGCGCGCCTGCGCGCCAGAGGACGCTGGATTGCCGAGTTATGCAAACAACATGGGTATCGCTTTACGCCCAGGTTGCATATCGAACTTTACGGCAATCGCCGCGGTACGTAGGCAAGGCAAAGCCGTTGATATACAGCCTGGGGGCGCTCCGGGCAATCGACTTCGGAGCGAGGAAGGACTTACCACAGAGGCGCGGAGGCCAGCGACAATTCGGCGAACTCTACGTCTCCGTGGAAAAAAATGTCAGTTAACAACAGCTGGGCGTTGTGAGCTTGAGGAATCGTTTGGCTTTGCGCCAGGTACAGAAATCGGATTCACAGTGGCGGGCTGGTTCGGATCTTTATCCAGTTTGGTGAGAAGCGTGGGCGCGAGCAGCCGCAACAGCGTGACTGGAAGCGCGCTGGTGAAGCGATAATTTTCCGCTTCGCGGCCCTGAACGTAGGCGGTAATCACGCCGAAGTAGCGCTCGCCGAGATAGAAGACGAAGGTTGCCGTCCGGTTCGTAGCGCGCGAACTGATCACGCCGCCATACCGATTGAACGTTTCAAAGCGGTTGTCCCCCGAGCCCGTCTTTCCACCCACTGTTATGAGCTTGCCGTCGGGTAACTTGAAGGCGCCGGTCAACCGGCGCGCGGTACCCTGTTCCACGACTCCGGTCATTGTTTCGCGTACGATGGACGCGATTTGCGGATCCAGAACTTGCTCTCCGTCCAAGATAGTGCGCTGAAAGAGCGTTTCGTAAGGCGTGCCCGAAGCGAAATGCACATTCGTAAGGCTCTGCGTTGGACGGCGCATGCCGTTGTTCACCAAAATTCCCACCAATTCCGCCAACGCGACGGGCCGGTCTGAAGAGCTGCCGATCGCAGTGGCGTACGTCGGCACCATGGTCTTAAACGGAAAGCCGAGCTTCTGCCAATAGGGCGTCATACGGACAAACGCATCTTTTTCCATGCGGATGCGCAGCCGCAAATCTTGGGCGCGGCGATTACGCCCGCTCAGCAACCATGCTGATGCCATCCGGCGCGCTTCACCGCTCGAGGCGTAGAGCTTTTCCCAGGAGAGATTCGGATCGTTACGAAACTGGGTTGCACACCATAAGTCGAGGGGATGCATCCCGAGCAGAAAAGCGTAGTCGGTGAGACCCAAACGCGGATTGCTGTAGGCGTGATACAACTTCACGATATCAATGCCCTTGGTTGGAATACGATTTTGCTCCAGCCAAGTCTCGAGGTCGCTCTCGCTTTTGCCGAGGCGCCAGGCGAAAAACAGAATCGCCGCGCGGCGCTGAGGGTTTTTTCGGGCCGCAAGAAGATGCGCAACAATTTCCTGCGGCGTTTGTTTGGCATAGTTCTGATAGGCGCGGCGTAGTGCCTGACGCGATTCCTCTTCGGCAATTTCCTGCAACATTTTGGCGCGTTCCGGGTTTGCCGAGTTCGCCAATACATCATCGGAATTGTACGGCAGACGAACCCGGTGATAGCTCACCAGGTCACGCATCAATCGAATGAAAGATAGATTCACGGAGTGGTAAAACGCTTCGCGCACCGGATAAATTTTGCTATTTTCTTCCTTTTCAAAATTCTCGAAATGATGCAGTCCACCGCCGGTAAAAAACTCTTCGCCGGGACTTCCGGAATAACGCCGCTCCATGGCGAGATTCAGGAAGGCCTTCAAATCGACCGGTTTCTCATTTTTCAGGGTCTCCGCCGCCCAGCGTGTGAGCGGATCACGGGCGCTTTGCAATCGCTGCTGCCGCTGCTTCTCAGGCAACGACGCCAGCTCGCCATAAAGCTCAGCCATGATTTCGAGATAGTGTGTGAGCGTACGCAATTTGGCGGTGCTACCGAGCTCCAGCTTTACGCTTTTGTTGAAGTCAAAGGGCGCAGAGAAATTATCCGCCTGGACGCGGATGAGGTTGCCGCCAGACGCCGCCTCGACCAGCAGGAACGAGTAAATCACTTTGGCAGGATCGGCATTTTCCAAAAGCCAGTGGCCGTTGAGCCCTTCCGCGCTAACGAACTGCCGATCCGCGAGCCGATTCAAAAACGCGGTGACGTTTTTTTGTAGATCGACATCAAAGGTGCTATCGACCTGCAAGTGTAGGCGATTGAGGTCGTAAAGATTATTCACTCCAAGATCGTCCATCATATTGGTGCGAATCGCGTTTGCGGCTTTGTTCCTGCTCGACGACGGCTGAGGCGGCAGGGGGGCGGCGGGAAGAAAGCGGATCGGCGTTTCTTGGAGTTCCGCCGCCATCTCCCAATCGATCAGTCCCGAGCGCGCCATCAGTCGCGTGAATTGCCCGACCTTTTCTTCCAGAGACGAACGTTCATCGACAAGAAAGACCGACGGCGCGCGTACGGAAATCAGCAGGGTTAAAACGTGTTTGAAGGCGCGAACCTTCGCCGGGGTCAGCCCCGGTGTATTCAGGGATGCACTCACCTCATCGAGGCGCATGCCAAACCACGCATAAAGACCTTCGCCGAGGCCGTGAATCTCGCCGTAACCTGGCGCGGCGGCCAAAGGCACGCTGTTCAAGTAATCGACAATGATTCGTTCGCGCCACGCTCGTGTATTCGCGCCCTCGCGATAAGCCTTCAGGCTGGCACCCATAATTTGGCGTAGCTTCTCTAGAGGGCTCTCGGTGCGGCCGTTGGGCGAGTGGCGGAACTTTTCCAGCTGTACGGCAAGCGTGCTGCCGCCTTGCACCGGTACAGGGAAGTGCAGTTTAGAGCCGACATACATCAGCGCGGCCTTGAAAATGCGGTCCCATTCGATAACCGGATTCTGCCAACGTGTTGCTGGCCGATCGAGGTCTCGGTTTTCGAGAAAGAGCAGACTCTTAACAATCAATGGAGGGATGCTGTCGATCTTGCCGAACAGGAATTCCGATTGGCCATAACGAAACAAAGAGGAACCATCGATGCCGCGGATTTCGAGACCCGTATCGGGACGTTCGGCGTAAGGAGGCGAAACGCCGTGCTCCAAAAGTGTGAGCATGGTTTCCGATTGGCGCGCTTGTTGAGCGATCTGATATCCTTCGGATGTTAACCGGGTTTGAAAAGCCGGCAGTTTGGAATAACCCTTGCGCTCATCGAAAGGCCCGGGCCGGGGAAACGAAATTTCCCCGCTCGCTCCTTCTCCCACTTTGTAGAAGACGCGGCGATTTGTACTGGTGAAAAACCATGACTGAAGCGCAGATGTTTGAAACTCGATAAAAACGCACACGAAAAAGAGCAAAATCAGCCCGAACCAAATCAGGCAGATCTTCAGCCTCCTTTTGAGTGCCGCGGAGAACAGTCGAGACGCGAGGGAGGAAGGCCTCGATAACTCGGACGGGATGGATTTTCCGTTCATCTATGCGAAACCATAGAATACCATATCGCCGGTTAAATACTAATTTGATTTTGCCGTCGGGTGGGTTCAGCTTGACAAACGGCTGGCTCTTTGTCGTGGCACCGGGCCGGCAGGCAAAGCCTCAGTAACAAAGAAGGAATTTTCCACCACGCTTGCAGCGAAGGTCCCGAAGCCGCAAAATGGCGGGCGGATCGAGAAATTCGCGAGCGACTGCTATCGCAACTGAGGCACTGACGTAGCGAGGGTCCGTCGAGAAGGAGCAATCCATGTTGGCAACACGCGTGCTACAAAAGGAAGGCGCTTTCTACTTTATTGCCTATCCCGCAGCCCAGCTGCTGGACCGGGTAAATTTCTCGAGTCGCTACTACTTCGAGGGTGAGCACATCGAGGCGGATGAACCCGGCGATGACGAGGTCGCGAGGTTTATTGCCGGTATCGAAAAGAGCGAAAAATCGTTCCAGCGTTTGCTGAACCGCCGAAAAATTCGCCAAATCGTAAACTTCTACGAGACGGCGGTCAGTCAACCGCTCATTCCCGGCACGATTCTACTTTTTACCGATGAAACCTTACGTTTTCGCCGCTCGGATTCGTCCGAAAGCATCGGCTTTTTAAGCGAGCCGAACGGAAAGTACCTGATCATCGATGGGCAGCATCGCCTCGCTGCTCTGCACTTCTTCCGCCAAAAACATGCGGATCAGATCGATCGAATTGAGGTTCCATGTGTTTTGTTCGATGGCAAGAGCGCCGATTTCGCGACCGAAATGTTTGTGATTATCAATTCGACCCATACGAGGATTAACAAGTCGCATTTGGTTGACTTGTACGAACGCGTCTCCTGGGAAACCGCGGAGAAGAAATTCGCGGCCAAGCTGGTCAACTTGCTTTATGAAGAGTCCGATTCGCCGCTACGCTATCGCATCAACCGTCTGGGCGGCCGGAGCCGGCAGGAAAAATGGATTTTGCAGTCGGAGGTATTCAACGAAGTTTTCAAGCTAGTACAGCGCAACCGCAGATTCTTCGATAATCATTTTGGCATGCGCGCTGACCGAGCGTACGCTCTGGTGAGAGATTACCTGAAAGCAGTTCGCGAGATGATGGACGCGGTCTGGGGGGACAATGAAAAATTTATGTTCACCCGAGATGTCACACTCAAAGCGCTCTTTCGAGTCTTCGGCGACCTGCTTCGGGAGCGCAAGCTGATTGAAGCTTGGGAAGATGAGAAATCTCCAAAAACCTTTACCGCCGTCGTCAAACCCTGGGCTGACTTGACCCGAGAGTTTCGCGCCGATGGTTTCTACGAACGTTTTGCCGCAAAAGGCCAAGTGGAGCGCGTCCGGCGCATTCATACCAAGCTCGGTCAGAACCTGAATCTGTAATTCTAGTGAGCGCAGCCCGGCAGTGCTGCAAGGTTCCCTTCTTCATCCTTCCGCGTATGAAATCGAGTCACAATATGCGATCACGTAATGGTATTCTCCTTCGGCGATGCGCGGGAGCCTCAGGCGAAGAATGTCGTGCGACCGAAACCAATCAGATCCTTCGGTGGAGTTGAGTAACATCGAAGGGCCGCGGGATGACTTTCGACACAGCCTCCACCGTGCTGGAACGGCACGCGGTGGTGATTAAATGATAAGAAAATAAAAAGCCCGGCCGGGAGGTTCCGGTCGGGCTTTCGTTTAGCGATGGATCTCGGATTTATTACCAGTCCGCGAGCACTCCCATATCCTGCCCGCCGCCGTGTTGAAAAATTACCCGCTTCCCGGTCTTGTCATCGATTTCGTTTCGCTGCCCGCCGGCCTTGGTCAAATCTTGCGGTGTCGCCTTGTGGCTATTGCCGAGTAAGATCATCGGCTCGTCGTACGGATTGGATCCTTCATAAAATTCGTGGGCGGGAATGCTGATGATTTGTCCTTGCGACAACTCGTGCGTTTCGTTCAGGCCTTTCATGATCCCGCGGCCCGTAAGCACATAATAGGTCCGGTCGGACGGGTGACTATGCATGCGCTGCACGTCGCCGGGAGGAAAGATCAATACCCATGTTTCCAGATTCTCACGCCGGAAGAGATCGATGCGGCGCTGGCCTTTTTTCCTCTGATTGGCAATGCCACTCGTATCCTTGACTTCCATATTGACCTCCGTGCGATCTGAGTGCCGTACGATAACGGTTTTGACTCTATTCTCTGTGAGCGTGAATTGTCAATCCGAGTTTGTTTGAGTGAACTGCGTGGTATAGAAATGCTTCTTATCATTACACCATCCCCGATGGAGGCAGATCTATGAACGCGGCGAATCTCGCTGTGATGTACGGCCACCTAGAGGGCGCGGGCGGCGATTTTGCCCGCGACCCCACCGGACATTTATCCATCGAAGCGGGTATTTTTGAAAATTATGGTTTGAAAGTCTCGTGGAATCATGTTCAGGGCACGGAAGAGCGTTATCTCCGACTTGAAAACGGCAGCGCGCAGATCTCCTTAGTCGTCGGGCGCGCCTCGCTGCAACATTTTTTAGCTTCCAAGACGACGAGAATCCTCGGCGTTGCCATGAATCGCTGCCCGTATTATTTAATCGCGCACCCATCCATCCGCGCCTGTGCAGATCTCAAGGACAAGGTCGTGGCATGCCGGGAAGGACCCGCGCGCAACACGCCGATCGCCGCAACATTCCGTGAGCGAGCGCATCTTCGCGTCGGTGCTGATTTATCACTACGGTTGCCCAACGGCGATCAGGACGCGTTCAATCTGCTGATCGGAGGTCAGGCGCAAGCGGCGTTGTTGCCACGGCCGTTCGGATTCATTGCTGAAGAGCGTGGATTTAAAAGATTGAACGAGTGGCCGGAAATTGTCGACGATCCGTTGCCGATTACGATCGAAACCACTGCCAAGCTCTGGGACGAACGCGAAAAGGAGTTGAGAAATTTTCTCAGCGCGCATAGCGCGGGAATTCGCTATTTCAAAGCCCACCGTGTCGATGCGATCGGGGTGCTCACGAAACGGTTCGGCCATTCTGCCGCGCTGGCCGAAAAAACTTTTGACGATTACATCAAGTGCATGGACGAGACACTCCAGGTGGACTTCAGACAGTTTGAAAAGCTTCTCTCGCAAATTGCGCCGGAAGCTTCCGAGCGGGCGCGACAAATAGCGGCTGAATGGATCGTGCCCGGTGCTCTGAAGTCTGATTCGAACGTTGTCCTTAACAGTTGAGATCTGGCCGACGATTGTACTATGGATGGAAGGAGACAAGGAGGAGCCTTATGGCAGGGATAATTGATGCAGACACTCATATCTCCGAGGGCGAAGCGATGTGGGCCATGATGGACAAGGAGATGTATCCACGGCGGCCAGTATTGCTCAAGGCTCCTGAAGATACGCTTTACGGCCCCCGTAATGCATTCTGGTTGATCGATGGCAATATTTTTCCGAAACCCAATGGCAAGGGCAGTTTTCGCCTGATCACGCCTTCGGCCTCCAAGCTCGAATCGGCGCGGGGCGACATTCACCTGGCTTATCGAGAGATGACGGATATCAGAGGAAGGCTTGGGGATATGGATAAGCTCGGCGTGGCAACCCAAGTCATTTTTCCGACATTGTTCCTGATCTACATCACTGACGACTCTGGGCTCGACGTCGCACTGGCGCGCGCATACAACCGATTTCTCGCCCAGGCCTGCGCCAAATCGGCTGGACGCATGAGATGGGTCGTGGTGCCGCCGCTCCATTCGGTCGAGGAGTCCGTCAAGGAAATCAAATGGGGCAAGGACAACGGCGCGGTGGGGGTTTTTTTTCGCGGCATCGAGGGCGAGCGGACGCTCGACAACCCTTATTTCAATCCTATTTATCAGGCGACGAGCGAGACGGATTTGCCGATTCTGATCCACACGGGAGCCGGTTGTCCGTTATTCCTGAATCTCTTCAATGTGGAAAGAAATCACACGTTCGGCCATAGCCGCGTTCAGCCGTTGTTTGCGTTTCGTGATTTGATCCACAACAAAATTCCGGAACAGTTTCCGAAGCTGAAATTCGGCTTTATCGAGGCATCGGCAGGATGGGTGCCGTTTATGATGCATATTATCAAGCGCTTGTTCCGCGAAAAATGGAAGTTTTCTTCGGACAAAGACATGTTTCGCGAATATCGGATTTTCGTCGCCTGTGAAGCGGATGAAGACGTCAGATACATTTCGGAATATACGGGTGAGGATCACTTGATCATCGGCTCGGATTACGGTCATCAGGATCCTTCGGAGGAGCGGCAATTGGTTGCCGCTATGCGCGCGCGGGAAGATGTTCCGCGAGCCCTGACCGATAAAATCTTTTTTGAAAATCCGAAGCTGCTGTATCCGCTGAATTAGTGAAATCCTGCTTGCGCTTTTGCCTCTTTCTCTCTCCCGCCCTGCGGGAGAGGGAGGGTGAGGGCACGCACAAATGAAAAACGCTCGATGCAAACCAACTCGACGATGCAGCGCGCAGCGATTCATTGGCGCCGCAGCTTTGTGTTTAGTTCTCGCCGTTCCGAATCTTGCCGTCGCTCAATCGCTGCAAATCGCCAACATGGCGGTGCCGGCAAAGAGCTTTCAGATGGTGATCTACCCAGTTGCGCAGCAGAAAGGCTACATGAAGGAGGAAGGACTCGATGAGCGGGTGATCTTTGTCGCGCCGACCACGAGCATTCAAGCGATGCTTGGCGGTGACGTGCAGTTCACCGGCGCAGGCTCGAGCGCGCTCGTGAGCATGGCGCGCGGGAACACGCCGTTAAAAGTCGTGGTCGCGACCAACGATCGCGTGCTCCAATGGCTGGTCACCCGACCCGAGATCATCAGTCCCAAAGACCTCAAAGGCAAGAAAATAGCCACGACGGGAGTGGCGGCGATCGCGACTTTTATGTTGAAGCAGATCCTGAGCAAGCATGGCCTCGATGGTAACAAAGACGTCACCTACATCGCTGTCGAGACGGGCACTCAGCTGCCGGCCCTGCTGGGCGGCGGATTTGACGCTGCGGTGCTGAGCGTCGAGCAGCGTTACGTCGCTCTCGATAAGGGCATGCACGAGATGTTTTTTATGGGTAACGAGGTGAAAAATTCCTGGGGTACCGTGGCGACCACGGACAAGCTCATCAAAGAAAATCCCAAAATGGTCGGCGGCTTTGTGCGCGCTACGCTCAAAGCCTTGCGCTACATTCGCCAGGACAAAGAGGGCACCGTGGCAGCGTTATTAAAGTTTTCCGGCGTCTCGCGCCAGCAGGCGATGCGTCTGTACGACGATCTGATCGGCACGTTCACGCGAAACGGCGCGGTCGATGAAGAGACGCAGAAAAACGACCTCAATATTATCCGTCAAGTTATCAGCAGCAACGAAACCTTGCCAAATGCAAGAGCTTACGATTTCAGCTTTGCGTTGGAGGCCGATCAGCAGTTGAACAAGATCGGTTGGAAACCGTAACAGTGAATTAGTAAGGAAGGGGGTAAGTGAGTTAGTTTTGGCTGAAATACGCAGCTTTGAAGACGTGATCGTCTGGCAAAAGGCGCATCGTTTCTTCTTGGATGTAGTTCAGGACGTGGAGAGATTTGTGACTGGAATGGCCGGGCGCATTGTAGCGAATCAACTATTACGATGTTCGAGTTCGATCAGCGCCAATATTGCCGAAGGATTTGGTAGACGGACTGGCAAAGAATATACGCATTATCTAATTGTCGCTCGCGGGTCCACCACGGAAACCCTGAATTGGTATTTGAAGTGCCGAGACGTGCGATTGGTCAATCTGGCGATATTCGAACTTCGGAGTAGTGTGTCGAAGAAGTTTTGAAAATGCTAAATCGGATGATTTCTCAGCAGTTCAGGAAGCGCACTCACTAATTCACTAACCACTAATTCACTAATCATCTGCTATCCCAGCTCCGTCTTCGCCAGGGTTTCAATCAATTTCACCAGTGCTGAGTGATCGAGATCCGCCAACTCCATACCTTTGATCGCGGTCATCATCTGGGCGACGACTGCGCTAACCATCAGCGGCACGCCGTACTCCGAACCCGTAGCAAGAGCGATTTTCATATCCTTTTCGTGCAAGCGAATGCGAAATCCAGGGTTAAAATTCCGTTCGAGCATTTTCTGGCCGTGCGCTTCGAGTATCTTCGACTGAGCAAAGCCGCCCAAAAGCGCTTGGCGGACCTTGGCAGGATCGACTCCAGCTTTTTTTGCCAGGACCAAAGCTTCCCCGACAATTGCGATGGTCGTGCCGACGACCATCTGATTGGCGGCTTTGGTAACCTGACCCGCGCCAGCGTCACCGACGTGCACTATGTTCTTTCCTAACGTTTGGAAGAGCGGCATGGCGCGCGCGACAGCAGAAGCCTTGCCGCCAATCATGATCGAGAGAGTGGCGCCAATCGCGCCGGCCTCGCCGCCGCTGACGGGCGCGTCCAGCATGTCGCAACCGCGCTTTTCCGCTTCCGCCGCGAGCCTACGCGCAACCAGGGGGGAAATGCTTGACATGTCGATCAGCAGCGATCCCGACTTGGCTCCCGCGAAAATTCCCTGTTCACCGCCATAGACGAGTTCGACGTCGGGCGAATCGGGCAGCATCGTGATGACGATGTCGCTACGCTCGGCAGCTTCCTTTGCATTCGTCACTGGCTGTGCGCCTTCTCTACTAAGCTCGTCCATGGCGGCGCGGCTCCGGTTATAAATCGTAAGGACGTGGCCTTCCTTCAAGAGGTTTCGCGCCATGGGTTTTCCCATGATGCCAAGGCCGATGAAACCGATATGATTCTGGCTCATGAATTACCTCCAGCCTCTGAAGTTGTCAGCACGCGCGAAATCTCCGAATCGCACAGCGCTCTAGTTTTTATCAACCTCACTTTGCAGTAGAGTGGCGCCTTTATGCAAGTGAGAGTGTTTAGCTGGTTAGATCGAGAGTTCGTCGAGATATCGGCTGAAAGCCGCCCGAGCGTCGCGGCAGATCAAGGGATCACCGAGCTGTTTCAACGATTCGATGACGAACTGCGATTGCACGGATTCTCTCTCGACAACTGTGTTCGCGTCCGCATCTGGGGACAGGACAAAGCCGCGCGTGCGCTCGCGACAGCCGCGCGATCTAAAGTTCTCACCGGAATAAGAAAGGCGGCAAGCTCCAGCTTTATTTCCTCGCAGTGGTTCGAGTCGGATGGAGTTGCTGGCTTGGAACTGCTGGCGATGAAATCATTGAACAGCAGCGCAGAACGGCACCCGGCGGAGTTCGAACCGGCGCGCAATTATCTCTGCTATATCCGATATGATTCTGTCGTGTTCTACTCGGGTTACACGTCAGACGCCGATACATTGAATGATCAAGTCACGGACGTGCTTAAAACGATCACAGGTGCGCGCGCCATCTCGGGAGGATTGACCCAAGACTTCACCAAAACCGGTCGGCTATCGGTTTTTTTACACCGCAGTCAAAGTCTCAGCGTCGTCAAGGATCTTCTCGCCAAAGAGACTTGGATCGACCTCGCTAATGTAGAGTTTCGATTCGTCGATGGTTTTGCCGGCGAAAAATATTTGATCGAGATCGAAGCGACGGCCTTGGCAGGCTAACCTTTGCCGCTGAGTAGTATATAACCAGCAGCGATCACTTTTTCCAGAACAGATCCCTGAATTCCTTTTCGTAATCGGCAATCTTGCGGAACATATCCCCCGGTACGTAATGGATTTTAAGCGTCGATTGATCGAGCTTGGCGACATTGGGTTTGACGCCTGGTCTGATAGGGACGCGCGAGACGCTTTTGATGATATTCTGACCTTCTTCGGAGAGAACGTAATTGATCAGCAGCTTGGCCGCGTTCGGATGGGGGGCTTTGGTGGATAGAGCGACAACATTGATGGATGTGACGATCGGATCCGACGTATTCGACCAATCGACCGGAGCGCCGCGTCGTTTCAGTTGCTCGACCTCGAAAGGAAAGACGATTGCGAGGGGAAATTCCCCGGCGGCCAGTAACTGTGCGAGAAGGTTGTGTCCGCGTCGCAAGGTCGGCTGCTGTGCTGACAGCGCCTTCATGTATTTAGCGGCCTTTTCCCGACCCCAATAATCGACCAAGGTGCCGTACCATTCAAACTCCTCTTCATCCATGCCGAATCGGCCTTTCCATTTCGGGTCGAGGAGATCAGGCCAGTCTTTGGGTCGATCCTTTTCCGGAACCGCCGCTGTGTTGTAGCCCATGACAAAATTCCTGGCATAGATCGCGGTGAAAAACTTTTCTTTGTCTTTGGTAGCTGCAGGATATCCTGCCGCTTCCGGCGGATCGTAGGCCTGCAGCAAGTTTTTCGACTTCAACAATCCCATTTCCATGCTGCTGACACTCGCCACGTCCGAGAAGAACTGTCCAGCGGACGCTTCCGTGAGAATTCGCTGACGGAGTTTTTCTCCGGTGGAGCGCAGCACTTCGACTTTGAGAAAGGGGTACTTTTTAGTGAAACCGGCGACGATCGCTTGATTGTCGCCCGCGGACGTCGTCGTGTACCAGACCACCTGTTTTTCCTGTTTGGCATTTGCGGCTATTGCGGCGAGATCGGTTTGTCCGTAAGCGTTTGAAAAGGCCGCAAGCAGTAAGGCAACGAGCATCAAATAGAGCACCATGAATTCTCTCCTGTTACTCGATTCGGGTAAGCAATCGTTTCGTCAGGCGTACTCGCGATAGATTCCGTCAAATTTGCCGAGCTTAATACGCACCATATACTGCGCGCTTTCGCGCACCAGGCGTTCCTCCCGCGGCGTCTTGACCATGCGCGCGATCAGTTCCGCCGAGCGCGCGGTGTGCTCCTGATCCGCGACCATATGGACCGAGAAGAACGTCAAGTCATGGTCGCTGAGGCCGTAGTGCTTCCGCCCGGCGTTGAGAAACTCCTCGGAGTAACGGCAAACCATGCTCTCGCTCGTCAGCGCGGAGGCGCGATTTTGCGGCGCATAGCCCATCAAGGTGTTATAAACCGTGCGCGCCGAATGGATTTGACACTCGAAGATCTGTGTCGCCTCGGCAAAATCATCTTCCTTGAGACCCAACGCCAGACCGAAGCGTTTCGCGAGATCGGGGTGAGTCTGCTCTTCAGTGAACTGGTCGGTAAAGTAATCGAACATCGTCTGGTCATGGGCATTTTTTACCATGCCCAGGGCAAAGGACTTGAGAATTGCTTTGTTGTGTAGATAGTGCTGAATGGCCCAGCCCTGCATCCGTTTGATCGAAAGCTTTCCGTGACGTAATTCGGTGAAATAGGGCATATCGAGCAGGCGCTGAATGCCCGGTTCGACGATTTCTCTTTTGACGGAATCCACAAGTGCTTTGCCGTCCATGGTCGCTCCTTCGTCGCTTTACAAAATTTCGCGTATATCTGTGGTCTCACGCCTCACTGAGAGCCGAGGCAGCAAACGCGAGACGTGCTAATTATTTTCCCGCCAGAACTTGCTCGAGTAACGTGTAATCCGTCACCGCGGCCACGGTGATCGGCGCGGGAATTTGCTTCTGGCTGTAGGCGAGATCGAAATAATCCTGCATATCCTTGACGCTGATCTTGCCATCCGGCGTGAGAATCGAAAGCCATTGATCGTAAACCGTCTCGGCGGTTTTCCCATCGACTTTCCAGCGATCTTTAATGTAGTTGATGACCCATAATCGTTCCTTGCGGCAAAACGCCGTGGCATCGAGCATCACGCGAATCACAGTCTTGATCCGCAGGGCATCGCTTTTCAACCGGGTTTCGTTCACCACAAGACCGCTGGTGGGAAAATGCATCGGTAGTTCATCGGCCCCGGGGCGATTTGGCGGAAGCCTTTTTGCGCCATAATCACATTATGAGGGCCGGATAAAATCGCGGCGGCTACGGCACCTTGAGCGAGGCTCGACACGGTGTTGGATACAGAGCCGGTCTGCGTGAAGATCACCTTTTCCGGATCGGCAGCTTTCTGCTTCAGCATCAAACGGGCGACTAGATGTTGCAGGCTGCCGATCCGATCGACCCCGAGTCTTTTCCCGGCGAGATCACTTGCACGTTGAATCGTTTGATCGGTGACCAGGAAAAAAGGCGGTTTGCGCAAAGAAATCATGATCCCTTTGAGCGGGGCGCCCTGGCCGGTGGCGACAATCCCCGTCGTATACCCGGTCAGATAGTCGATCTCGCCACCGGCGAGCGCAGCGACAGGCAGCGGGCCGGCCATCTGGATCAGTTCCACGTCAAGTCCATGCTTTTTAAAGAGACCGGCATCATGCGCGACAAAGATATTCAGGAAAGAGATGCTAAAGGCGGAATACGCCATGCGCACTTTTCGGGTATCTTGGCCGAACGCGGTCGCGCTAGTTTGCAGCACGGTGCACAAGGCGAGATACAAAAGTACCCTGGAAGAATACGTCTGACAAATTAAGCACCTAAATCTCACGGACCGACTATATCGAGGGTGCGAACTTGTCAATGTCACGCGGGCGAACACTTCGAGTGCTCGCCCGGCGCGCTGGAAAGAACTCAGTCGGTGACTGGATGCTTTAGATCTTCGGGATTCGAAGGGTAGTGCCGGCCTTCAAAATATGGGCTTTGCGAAGACCGTTGATATGGAGAATGTTCTCGACAGATGCCCCGTAGCGGCGGGCGATCTCATAAATGGTCTCGCCTTGACGTACCCGATGATGGACAACTTGGGTTTGAACTGGTCGCGCGGGTGACTGTACCTGAGCGAATGCAACCATCGGGGGCGCGGGCATAGCTCGATCGATCGGTAACTTAACCCGATACCCTCCGGGCACCGTACGCGCCGTCGCAGAAAGCGCCGGATTCCAGGCGAGAAATTCCGAGCGACTCAACCCCGACGAGTTGATCAGTGAACTCAGGGAGGGTTTACCCGTGACTTCGATTTCTTTCATTTCCGCTGCGGAATCGAGCACCAATCCGGGGAAATACTGAGACACATTGCTGCCGATCTCGACGGCGGCCAGAAACTCGGCGTAAAAATGCTTGGGGGCAAAACCCCAGTACGGATGCTCGTATTTTTCAATCAGCTCAACAAGATTGTCTGATTCTACTTGGGCGACAGCCCGAGCCATTCCCCCTTGGCCGTAGTTATAAGAGGTGACTGCCAGAGGCCAGCTTCCGAGTGAGTCATAGGCCTGTTTGAGATAAGCCGCGGCGGCGCGCGAAGACTCGATCGGGTCACGCCGTTCATCGACCAGCGAATTGACTCGCATGTATTCGCGGCCGGTGCGAGGCATGAACTGCCATATGCCTACCGCTCCGACGGACGACCTCGCCCCGATATCATAGGACGATTCGACGATCGGGAGATAGGTGAGCTCGATTGGCAAACCGCGCTCGGAAAAAATTCGCTGGATCTGAGAGAGGTATCTCCCGGAGCGTTGGATGCCTGCGGCGGTTCTTTCTTTGATCCCGCGCTGCGCCCGAACGCGCTCAATATCGACGCCATTTGCCGCAGCAATGCGCGCTCGTTCGCCATCAATATATCCATTCGTCCGATTGTCCTCGCCGACCTCGATCACTTCGTAAATTTTGCTCATGTCGAGGGGATCGAAAAAGATGAGCTGAGAACGACCGAACTCGCTAAAAACTCTTTTCCAGAATTCCACCGCAGGCTCCAAGCCGGCGGGAACAACAAACGGCGAAGAAGAGGTGGATGAAACTTGTTGCGCAGGCAAGCTTGCCGGCAACGCGGCCACGATATACAGAACTACCCAGAGAAGAGGTTTTGCTATTCGCTGCATCGCTACTCCTTCGCCGGCCGAAGTGACAGCAACCGCCATGCCATTTAAGGCGATCGCTAACGCGCCGCATAATAAACGAGTTTTTCTTATTAAACAATGATACCCCGGGCGTAGAGCGGACATTTTTGCAACTCTTTCGCAGTTAGCGAAGTTAGGCAGCCGGCGCTTCGACTCAAACCCGTAACGATGCTTTGGGCTAAATTGACGCACGTTACGACACCGATTATATTGCGGCAAATTTTTTCCAACCTGTGCAAAGGAAGATTCTCTTGGATCCAACTATGCTGGTGATGGTGAGTGAAGCAGCGCTCCGGGTGGTTCTCGGTTGGCGCATGTTGGTGAGCGGGATCAGCAATGTTCGCCGCTGGCCCAACCCGGTAAATACAGCGAGCATCTTGTTTCCGAGAGGCGCTACGTTCTTTGGTTTTGTCGCCACTTTTCTAATGGTCGTCGGCGGGTTCGGGGTTGCCGCAGGGATTCAAACTCCCATATGCGCCGTGATGATCGTAGTTTTTCTGATACCGACCTTCGCCTTGCATTCGCATTGGCTCAAAGTCTTGCCGACGATCTCACCAGCGGTAAAAGCGGCCATTACAGATGACAAGGCCCAGAGCTATTTTCGTTCATTTGATCGTCAGGCTTTTCATGCTCATGAAGTCGGCATCCGTGACAATCTGGTTTTTCTGGGCGCGGCGGTTTATTTTGCTGTTCGCGGCAGCGGCGCATTTGGCATCGATAATTGGCTGCCAGATTGGGTGATCTGGTTATTCTGAAAAACTCGCCTAACGTCTAAAGCCCAGCTAAGAATCGGCCCGGGTTGAGCAATTCGTTGGGGTCGAACTGATGCTTAATGCCGCGCATCAACGAAACGGTTGCCGGCGCTTCTCCCCAGACTTCGATACCGCGCTTTAATTCAACCGGCGCGGAAAAAATGATCGCGTGCCCGCGACGATCACGCGCCATCGATGCGAGCTCCAAAAAGCGCTGCGATGCCGTAAGACTCGGCGCGGCTGCCACCCACGCTGTACCGGCGGTCGCGTCGGCAACGATCGTGACGTTTTCCCAGGTCGAAACGGTGTGCACAACGGGAAATAGTTCCGAGCGTGGCAGCGTGACGCGAAAGACTAACTTGGATTGGAGCGGGAAGTCCTCAATCGACCGCCAAAGCTCGCCGTGTTCGTCGGGGCTTAGGATTTGTGGTTTCAGGCCGAGCTTACCGGCAATGCCCTCAAGATCCCGCTCCGAGCGCGCAACCGTTTCGGCAAACCCTTCTAATCGTACGGCCAATTGCCGATGGCTTTCCTCAACCCGGAGAATAACCGCCGACGGCAATAATCTTGTGCGGCCGAGCTCGGAGGCGAATTGCTGCATTTCAGCGAAAGTTCCCGAAACAACCAGCGTGCCACTCGTTTCCGGCAGCGGCGTCAGACGAATTGTGGCTTCGCTGATGACTCCGAGTGTGCCGAGGGAACCGACAAAGAGCTTGCACATGTCGTAACCGGCAACATTTTTCACGACCTTGCCGCCGGCTTTGATTTTCTCGCCGCCGATCAGCACGACCTTTATGCCAATCACTAGATCGCGCACGCTGCCGTAGTAGCCGCGCCGCGGGCCGTTGAGATTGGCCGCGATGATACCGCCGATCGTGGCGGAATCAGAAAATGGCGGCTCGAGCGGCACGAACTGATGCCGGTTCGCGAGCTGTCCCTGCAGATCAGCCAAGACGACCCCGCTTTCGGCGCTGACGGTAAGATTCGCGTGGTCGTGATCGATGATTCGAGCGAGGCGCTCGGTGCTGATGACAACATCCATACGGCGCGGCGCATTGCCGAGAACCACGGCCGTGCCGCCGCCCCAGGGGATCACTGCTGCTTCGTGTTCGGCGCAAAGGCGGAGTGCTGTACTGAGCTGCTCTTCATTTGCCGGCAGGCAAAGCAGCGCCGGCAATTGACCATCAAGTTTGTGCGAAGCGAGTTGCGCGGGATCGGCGGCAACGGAGTTATTGCCAAGTTCGGCGGCGAACCGTTGCACCAGTCGATCAACGGTCGAATTCATCGAGTGCCAGTATCAGAGGCGCGATCGAGGAGATCCATCAGATGGTAGATTTTGACACCGGGTCCAAAGCGACGCGCACCGTAAGCAAGTTGCAGCATGCAGCCCGGATTGGGCGCGACGATCCCTTCCGCGCCGCTAGCGCCCACCGATTGCATTTTCTCTTTCAGCAGATGCTGCGCCATCCCCGAATGCGTCAGATTGTAGATTCCAGCGCTGCCGCAACAACGATCGGCGCCTTCCATTTCAGTGAGCTTCAGTCCGGGTATCATGTGCAAAAGCTGTCGTGGCTGAGCGCGAACACGTTGGCCATGGGCGAGATGACAAGGGTCCTGATATGTAACCGTCATTTCCATGGTGCGCATTTTGGCAACCATGCCGAGTTCGGCAAGAAATTCGCTGGCGTCCTTTACTCGCGAGCTGAAACGCTTGGCTTTTTCGCGGTAAGCCGGATCATTGCGCAGCAGATACCCATACTCTTTCATGGCGGCGCCGCAGCCAGCCGCATTGACGACAATCGCGTCGAGATTCGACTCGAGAAAGACATCGATATTGTGCCGGGCCATTTGCTTGGCGGAGATGTTTTCACCGTTATGAGTGTTCAAGGCGCCGCAGCAGACTTGATTTTTTGGCAGGATCACATCGCAGCCGTTGCGCCGGAGCACACGTATCGTCGCTTCGTTCACGTCCGCGAAGAGGAGCGGCATCACACAGCCATTGAGGAATCCGACTCTGGCGCGGCGCTCATTCATAGCCGGGAAGACGGTTGATCCGGGATAAAAAGACTTTGCCGGCATTGCGGGGAGCATCGCGTCCATCTCACGAAGTTTTTTCGGCAACAGCGGCTGGGCGATGCGCTGCGCCCCGGTTCTTTGGTAAAGACGCAGCAAAGCGAAGACAAACCGCAGCCTTCGGGGATAGGGGAGCAACTGCGTGAAAACCAAGTTCAATAAGGCGCGGGCGAACGGTGATCCCGGCGGTCCGAGTTGCTCGCGTACGGTTTCGGCGATGCGTCCGTAGCCGACGCCAGAAGGGCAGGCGGTTTCACAGGCGCGACAGAGTAGACAAAGATACATGTGGTCTTTGAATCGTTCGCTTAGCGCGATCCGTCCTTCTGCGGCGCTCTTGACGAGATGAATACGACCGCGCGGTGAGTCGGGCTCGAGACGGAGCGCCCGATAGGTAGGGCACTGATTCAAACAGAGGCCGCAATGAACGCACTGGTGCAGTTCAGGGATGTCGAGTGCGACGATTTTTTCGCCTGTTGCGCTCTCGCGTGTAGAGTCGGTGGATTCCAATCGCAGCAGCTTCTCCAGCTTCTAGTTTCTAGTTCTTCTAACTGGACACTGGAAACCGCGAACTAGGAAATATGTTAAACCCACAATCCTGCCGGGATTGTTGCCGGCGCAAAACGGATTTCCCCGCAGCTCGCCGGTGTGGGAAAGAGTTTCGCTGGGTTGAACCTGCCATCGGGATCGAAAACACGGCGCACGCGCCCCATAGCCGCCAAATCGACTTTGCTGAAGAGGAGGCCGATGTAAGCTTTCTTTTCCAGGCCGACGCCATGCTCGCCCGTAATGCTGCCGCCGAGCTCGACACAGGCGCGTAAAGTAGCGGCGCCCGCTTCTATGACTCTTTCCAATTCACCGGGACTGCGCATGTCGAACAGAATATTGGGATGGAGATTGCCGTCGCCGGCGTGAAAAACGTTGGCGATGCGTAGACCGTATTGCTTGCTGATGGTGGCGATACGACGCATCATTTCCGGCAATTGACTGCGGGGTACGACGCCGTCTTGCACGTAGTAGTTGGGCGCCAGCGCACCCATGGCTCCAAAAGCGCCTTTGCGGCCTTTCCAGATCCGCTGGCGTTCGGTTTCATCTGCCGCGAGTTTCACTTCGCGTGCGTGCTTCTGTTCGCAAATCGAGCGCGCGATCTCCAATGCTCGTTCGGTATGCTCCTTCAGGCCTTCAATCTCGACGATCAGCACCGCTTCAGCGTTCTGCGGCAGTCCCACTGGTGCGCCACGCTCGACGGCTTCGATAGTTGTCCGATCCATGATTTCCAAGGCTGCCGGAATGATGCCGGCCGAAGTGATGTCGACGACGGTTTCAGTCGCATCGTCCATTTGATCGAAGATGGCGAGCAGCGTCCGCACCGACTCGCGGGTGGGCGTGAGCTTAACCACGACTTTGGTAACAATTCCCATGGTGCCTTCGGAGCCGACAAAGACGCCGCAGAGATCGTAACCGGGAGTATCCGGAACCTCGCCACCCAGCCAGGCGATGCGTCCGTCATCGAGCACGACTTCGACACCGAGCACATGATTGGTAGTGACACCGTAGGCAAGGGTGTGCGGGCCGCCGGAGTTATTAGCGACATTGCCGCCGATCGAGCAGGCGGCCTGACTGCTCGGGTCGGGAGCATAAAAGAAATTGTCCTTGGCCAC
>Ga0075434_100001009_pt1 | contig 22877 bp, 16 predicted proteins | sample RhiMethybrSRZTD3_FD_75298 | JGI IMG/M metagenome (GOLD analysis project Ga0075434, IMG submission 75298) | Populus rhizosphere microbial communities from Tennessee, USA - Rhizosphere MetaG P. TD hybrid SRZTD3 | ecosystem: Host-associated > Plants > Roots > Rhizosphere > Soil | place: USA... | reverse complement strand
AACCGGGCGGACACCCAGCTGACCGCCATCGTGGGCGTTGCGCGCGCGCAGTACATGAGCCAGGTGAGCGCCCTGCAGCTTCAGGCGACGACGACAGCAGCCGAGGAACACATCCAGCGGATGATCGTTCGCGATCGTCTCAAAGCGATGGAGGACTATGTCGCCCTCCATCCGTACCGCGCTTTCCGGGTCAATGGGCGACCAATCGGGGGCGACTTCAAGCAGCCGGTCGTAACTGCGACGGCGAAGGTCGCTAAACCCGACAAGAACGGGGCGTACGGAGCTGTCATCCTCGCCCGCCCCGTCACCGGCCTCTACCGGGACCTCGTGCCGCGGAACCTGCGGAGTTCCGGAGAGCATCTCGTGGTCGTCGTCGGCGGCACAGTCGTCGCCGGAGTCGTGTCGGGCCGCGTGGCCGCTCCAAGCGGCCAGCCAGGCGATATCACCGTCGGGGATACCGAGTACCGAGCCGTGTCGGTCACGCTCAGGAGCAAGGGCGGGCAACCCACGATCACCGCCGTCGCGCTGCGCTCCCGCCACAGCATCGACAGCGCGTCGAGCGGAACGTGGAAGTGGGCGGTCGGAGCGGCTCTCGTCACCCTGGCCACCGTCGCGCTGCTCGCGTTCCTGGTCGCTCCGGCCGTCGCGGGGAGGAGGTGGGTGCGCCGCCTGCTCCCGCGGGAACTGGAGGAGCAGTACGCGGTTGCGACGCCGGTCGAAGCGCCGGTCACGAGCCACGGAGCGCAACCGACGAGCGTCGCCAACGGGGCACCGGCAGCCGGGGCGTCCAGGCGACGGCGTATCGTCGTGATCGACAACGACCCGGACGAGCGCGACCTCTTCGCCGAGGTGCTCGGCCCGGACGGCATCGACGTCGCGGCCACGGGCGACGCAGAGCAGGGGCTCGGGTTGCTCGGAGCCCGGCCCGCCGACCTCGCGATCCTCGACTGGAAGATGTCCGGCCGATCCGGCGCCGAGATCCTCGCCGAGCTCAACATCCGCCACCCGGACGTGCCGGTGCTCATCGTGGCAGACGAGCTCGAGCCCCAGCAGCGGCACGTCGCCACACTCCTCGGCGCGGAGGACTTCCTCATTCGTCCGCTCGAATCCGAGGCCGTGACTGCAAAGGCGATGCGACTGCTCGACACCGAGGGCCGGGCTCGAGTTCCGGGCTGATCGCCCGAACGAACGCACATAAAGGTGGGAGCCGCGGGGTAAGGAGCTGCGGCTTCTCCCGAACTACCCACTCGGCTCCCACCGGTCGGTCCGGCCGGGCCTCAACATAGAGACTAAGTCCTGCGGCTAAGGCTGGGGACAGAAGCCGCGGCCCTTGTCCCCCATTTGGTCGCCTAGAGGCCGGGCTGACGCCGCCTCTGGAGCGCAACGTGGGACACTCGTTGAGCCATGGAGGGAACCGTTGTGGCGGGTTCCCTTCATGGCGTTTCTATGGCTGACGGGCCTGTGAACGAGGCTCCCTTCCGGCTGATTCGGGACGTTTCGTTCGGCGAGGACGTCGCCGTCTTCTCGTTCACGAACCTCTATGGGTGCACGGTCGGAGACGGCACGCGGATCGGGCCGTTCGTCGAGGTTCAGCGCGGCGCCGAAATCGGAGCGCGCTGCAAGATCCAGAGCCACAGCTTCGTCTGCGACGGCGTCAGCATCGGGGACGAGGTCTTCGTCGGTCACGGGGTGCTGTTCATCAACGACAAGTACCCGCGCGCGACGACGCCGGGCGGCGCATTGCAGACCGAGAGCGACTGGGAGCTTCGCCGGACCGTCGTCGAGTGTCGTGCCTCGCTCGGGTCAGGAGCGGTCATCCTCGGCGGGGTCCGGATCGGCGCCGGGGCGATCGTCGGAGCCGGCGCCGTGGTTACGCGAGACGTCGCACCTGGCGTTACGGTGGCGGGAAATCCGGCGCGGCCGCTCCCCCAGCGAGCGCCGCAGGAGCCGGCGGACCACCCAAACGGCTAGCCGCGGCACGCGGAGGTGAGGCAGGAAGGCCCCACTTGCCCCCCGCCGGGACGGTCCCGCGACTCTGGTCTACTGCTCCGGCGCCGACCCGCATACGCTCAGAGGCCAGGGGGCGATCCGGCCTCGGAATCAACGAAGGACCAACAACGATGCGGCAATCGCGGGAACCAACCGGGCGGTGCGCCCGGGTCGGCGGCAGCGGTAGCGGACGCGCGAGCCGCTGATGGGCGTGCTCGAAAGCGCGCCGGCCGCCGGTTCGACGCGGCTCCTGGAGGACGTCCTCGCGTCCGTCGATCGGCGGACGCTCGACATCCTCGAGCACCGCCGGCGCACCTCGCAGCCGCACGGGCGCAACTGGCTTGTGAGGCGGGCGCTCCTCGCGGGCGACCTGCTCGGGCTCGTGATCGCGTTGGTCGCCGCCTCATTCGCCACGGACGGCGGAGGGTTCGCCGAGATCGGGCTCTTCCTATGCACGCTGCCGGCGTGGGTCGTGCTCGCGAAGCTGGGCTCTCTGTACGAGCGTGACGAGCAGCTCGTCGACCACTCGACGGTGGAGGACGCCGTCGGCGTCTTCCACGTCATCACCGTCGGCGCGTGGCTCTACCTGCTCGCCTTCTGGGCCGCCGAGGCGCCGCGGCTCGACCTGGACGGGCTGGTCATGTTCTGGGCGCTGGCGCTCGTTCTCGTCACCGCGCTCCGGGCGATCGCCAGAGCCTGGTGCCGGACGACGGTCGCCTACGTCCAGAACACGATCGTCGTCGGCGCCGGGAACGTCGGACAGGTCATCGGCCGCAAGCTGCTGCTGCACCCCGAGTACGGGATCAACCTCGTGGGCTTCGTCGACGAGGCTCCCGGAGAGATCGAGCTGCGAGGAGAGCTGCGCCATCTCGCGGTGCTCGGAACGCCCGACAGCCTCGCCGAGATGGTGAAGCTGCTCGACGTGGAGCGGGTGATCATTGCCCGCCCCGGCGGATCGACGGACGACCCGACCGAGATCATCGGCCGCCTGCGCGATCTCGACGTTCAGATCGACATCGTTCCGCAGCTCTTCGAGCTCGTCGGGCCGCGCGCGTGCGTACACACGGTCGAGGGCCTCCCGCTCGTCGGCCTGCCGCCGGCGCGGCTCCCGTGGTCGTCGCTGATGATCAAGCGGACGATCGACCTCGTCGGCGCGACCGCCGGGCTCATCTTGACCGCTCCGCTGTTCGCGATCATCGCATGGAAGATCAAGCGCGACTCGCCCGGCCCGATCTTCTTCAGGCAGAAGCGGCTGGCCATGAACCAGCGGGAGTTCACGGCGTTCAAGTTTCGGACGATGAAAGTCGACACCGACAACGCCGCCCACCGCGACTACATCAAGGCGACGATGACCGCCGGCGCCGAGCTCGGCTCCAACGGGATGTACAAGCTCGAGCGCGCCGACGCCGTGACGCCGGTCGGCCGGTGGCTGCGTAAGACGAGCCTCGACGAGCTGCCGCAGCTGGTCAACGTCCTGCGCGGCGACATGTCCCTCGTCGGCCCGAGGCCGTGCATCGCGTACGAGACCGAGTTCTTCGCTCCGCACCACTTCGAGCGCTTTCTCGTTCCGGCGGGGGTGACGGGCCTCTGGCAGGTGACCGCCCGGGCGAGCTCGACCTTCGGCGAGGCGCTCGACATGGACGTCCTCTACGCGCGGGGCTGGTCGCTCGGGCTCGACCTGAAGCTCCTCTTCCGGACGCCGTTCCAACTCCTGCGGCAGAAGCGGGCGACCGCCTGATGAGCGGCCTGAACGGCAACGACCGCATCGGGGCCAGGCAACGACCGGTCCGGGTGGGCGTGGTCGGCCTCGGCTACTGGGGGCCGAACCTCGTGCGAAACCTCCACGAGATCGACGAGGGCGACGCCGTCGCCGTCTGCGACCTCCGGGAGAACCGGCTCGAACTGATCAGGCGGCGCTATCCGGCGCTCGCCGCGACGCAGAGCTTCGATGACCTGATCGCCGACGACGCCATTGACGCGGTCGCCATCGCGACCCCGGTCTCGAGTCATGTCCACCTGGCGGCGGCGGCCCTCCAGGCCGGCAAGCACGTATTCGTCGAGAAGCCGCTCGCGGCATCGTCGGCCGACGCGCTCGAGCTCATCGCCCTCGCCGACCGCCTAGACCTCGCGCTGATGCCCGGCCACACGTTCGTCTACAGCCCGCCCGTCGTGGCAATTCACAACCTGATCCGAAGCGGAGAACTCGGAGACGTCTACTTCGTCTCGACGAGCCGCGTCAACCTCGGGCTGCACCAGCCTGACGTCAGCGTCGTCTGGGACCTCGGCCCGCACGATTTTTCGATCCTCCGCTACTGGCTCGACGAGACGCCTGCGCACGTGACGGCGCTCAGCCGGAGTTGCGTCATCCCGGGGTCGCCCGACGTCGCGTTCATCAACCTCGAATTCCCGTCCGAGACGGTCGCCCACGTCGAGCTCGCCTGGCTCGCCCCGAGCAAGCTGCGCCGGACGACGATCGTCGGGTCGCAGAAGATGGTCGTGTACGACGACACGTCGAACGAACCGGTCCGCATCTTCGACTCCGGGGTCCTGTTGAAGGACCCCGAGTCCTTCGGCGAGTACACGCTGACCTACCGCACCGGCGACATCGTGTCTCCCCACGTCCAGCCGGCCGAACCGCTCTCGCTCGAACTGCAGGACTTCTGCGCTGCGATCAGGACGGGCGCGACCCCGAGATCGAACGCAGCGTTGGGTCTCGAGGTCGTCCGGATCATCGAAGCCGTCGACGCGTCGCTCGCTGCCCGTGGCGCTCGCATCGAGCTCGCGTCGACGGCACTCGCCGCCTGAGATGCGCTTGGAACGCCTGGCTATTCGTCCAGTAGGACGGCTGCGAACGACGTGCAAGGCTCTGTCGGGGGGCGGGAACACCGCCCGGGTCCTGCGGCCGGATGCGGAGGTGACGAAGATGAAACGGTGGAAGACGGTATGACCACGGGCGGTTGCGACGTCGCCATCGTCGGCGCCGGTCCGTACGGGCTCGCCGCGGCGGCGCGTCTTCGTGAGATCGGCGGCCTCGACGTCCGCGTCTTCGGCGAGCCGATGTCGTTCTGGAGCTCGATGCCCATGGGCATGCGTCTCCGCTCCCGCTGGGAGGCCTCGCACATCGGCCTCCGTAAGGGTGACCTCACGCTGGACGCGTTCAAGCGCGAGACGGGCGGTTCGTTCGGTGCGCCGATTCCGCTCGACCGGTTCGTCGCCTACGGCGGCTGGTTCCAGGAACGCGTAGCGCCGGATGCCGACCGCCGCGAGGTCACTCGCGTTGCGCGGCAGAACGGCGGCTTCCGGGTAACGTTCGGCGACGGCGAGGAGGTCGGTGCGCGGCGGGTCGTGGTCGCGGCGGGCATCGCGCCGTTCGCGTCCCGACCTCCCGGGTTCGACGACCTTCCCCCCGAGCTTGCGTCGCACTCTTCAGAGCATCGAGACTTCTCCCGCTTCGCCGACTCCGAGGTCCTCGTTGTCGGCGGCGGGCAGAGCGCGCTCGAGTCCGCTGCGCTGCTGAGCGAGGCAGGCGCCCGCTGCGAGGTCGTCGTGCGTGCGCAGCGCGTCAACTGGCTACGCGGCGGCAAGATCCAGCGCCGGCTCGGACCCGCCAAGCCCGTGTTCTACGCGCCCACCGACGTCGGGCCGATCGGGATGAGCCGGGTCCTCGCCGTCCCGGAGCTGTTCCGGCGCTTCCCGCGCTCCCTGCAGGATCGAATGGCCAGGCGTGCGATTCGTCCTGCGGGCGCGGCGTGGCTCGTGCCCCGCCTGGCGGGGGTGCCGCTCCACCGCGGCGAGCTCGTGGCCCGCGCGCAGCTCGCCGGCGACAGGGTGCGTGTCCGCCTCGAGAGCGGGCGCGAATGGCTGGTCGACCACGTCCTCTTCGCTACGGGGTACCGCGTGGCCGTCGACCGGTACGAGTTCCTCAGCTCCGACCTCCCGATCGAACAGATCGGCGGGTACCCGGTCTTGCGGCGAGGGCTCGAGTCCTCCGTCGCGCGGCTGCACTTTCTCGGGGCTCCCGCGGCGTGGAGCTTCGGTCCGATCATGCGGTTCGTCTCGGGGACGTGGTTCGCAGCGCAGTCGGTGAAGCGCGCGGTGCTCGAAGACGGCGCGGCGCGTTGAGACGCTCGGGAGCGCGGGGAGGAACCGGCGCGGTCGTCGTCGGCGGTGACTACCAGGGACTCGGCATCGTCCGCAGCCTGGGGCCGCGCGGCATCCCGGTCTGCGTCATCGACGACGAGCACTCGATCGCCCGCTACTCCCGCTACACGACGTGCACGGTTCATGCGGACGATCTCCGCGACCCTGAGAGCATCGTCGCGACCGCGCTGGAGGCGGGCACCCGGCACGGCCTGCACGGATGGGTCCTCTACCCGACCCGCGAGGAGATCGTCGCGGCGTTTTCGCAGCACCGGGACGACCTCGCTCGCGTCTTCCGCGTCCCGACGCCTCCTTGGAGCACCGTGAAGTGGGCGTGGGACAAGCGCCGGATGAACGAGCGCGCCGCCGGGCTCGGCATCCCGACTCCGCGCACCTGGTATCCGCGCAACGCCGACGAGTTGGAGGCGGTCGACGCCGAGTTCCCGCTGGCGCTGAAGCCGGCGATCAAGGAGCACTTCCTGTACGCGACCAAGGCGAAGGCGTGGCGGGCGGACGACCGTTCCACCCTGCGCCGGCTTTTTGCCGAGGCGGCGTCCCTCGTCGGTCCGGGGGAGATCATGATCCAGGAGCTCATCCCGGGCGACGGCCGTCAGCAGTTCGCGTACTGCGCGTTCTTCAAGGAGATGACGGCAGTGGGCAGTATGACGGCGCGCCGGCGCCGACAACACCCGCCGGAGTTCGGGCGCGCGAGCACCTACGTCGAGACCGTCGAGCTGCCGGAGCTCGAAGCGCTTTCCGTCAAGTTCCTCCGCTCGATCGACTACTACGGCCTCGTCGAGCTGGAGTACAAGCTCGACCAGCGTGACGGTCGCCTGAAGCTTCTCGACGTGAACGCCCGCACGTGGGGCTACCACACGCTGGGACGTCGCGCCGGCGTCGACTTCCCCTATCTCGTCTTCGCCGACCAGCTCGGCGAGCCGGTGCGGACGTCGATCGCCCGTCCCGGGATCCGGTGGATCCGCCTTACGACCGACCTGCCGACGGGAGCCCTGGAGATCGTGCGCGGGCGGCTGCCTTTCCGGCAGTACCTGCGCTCGCTGTTCAGCTTCGACGAGGAAGCCGTCTTTAGCCGCGAGGACCCGCTTCCGGGCCTCGTCGAAATCGCCCTGGTTCCTTATCTCTCGGTGAGGCGAGGATTCTGAGAGCTACGCTCAGAACCCTCGCCTCGACCTAGCCGGGCCTGGGACGCTACGCCGCCGCAGGGGCGGTCGCCCCGTTCGTCTCCACGACCCCGTGGAGATGTGCCCAGCGACTTGCCTCTGTCCGGTTCGCCACTTCGAGCTTCCGGTAGATGTTCGAGAGGTGGAACTTGACCGTCTGCTCTGTGACCCAGAGCATGCGCGCGATGTGCGCATTCGAATAGCCCTGCGCCACCAGCTGCAGGATCTCCCGCTCACGGTGCGTCAGGCGCGCCGACTGCTCCACGTCGTGCTCGGCTGTCCTGGCGGCTGAGCGGCCGTCCGCGAAGTACACGGACTGGGCAAACGTCTGCCGAACCGCGACCGCAAGGTCCTCGGGATCGGCCGTCTTGAGGACGTATGCCACCGCGCCTGCCCCGAGCGTCGCCTGCACGTGCTTTGCTTCGTCAACGCGGGACAACGCGATCACCTTCAGGCTGGGCCGAACCTCCCGGATCCGCCGCACGAGCTGGACGCCGTCCGCCTCCTCCACCTCGGCTACCAGGAGCTCTGGCTCCCTGGCGTTGATCAGATCGATCGCGCTCTCAGGCTCGACCGCCTTGCCGACCACTTCGATTCCGACCCGGACCAGTACCTGCTCGACTGCGTCCAACCACATCGGGTGCTGATCCAGTACCACCGCAGTACCTTCGTTGGGGTGCAAAGAAAGGCCGCCTTTCTCCCCCGTGGATTGTCTAGATAGCAACAGTGTACGGCTTGTGGAAAACTTGCCAATAGGGGTGTATCCCTCATTTCTCGCGTACTGAATATTCCGCTAGACGAATGGGGGGCCCGGGCAGGCCTGGCCTCAAGAACAAGTTTGACCAGGTAGGAGCATCTTTCGCTGCCTCGGCTGGGTTATCCACAGCGCTGGCGACAATCGTTCAGGCGGGGGGGTGGAGCGACGCGCGGCCACCGTCGCCACGACGCATCCTCCCGAGCGAGAGGTCTGGGTCGGACCCGTCTCCGGCGTCACGACGCGACCACCAGGCGGCGAGCTCGCGAGGAAGCGGGCGCCAGAGCGCGTCGCGAGCTCCGAGGGCCGCGAGGAACTCGCCGTAGAGCGCGCGCTTGTCCGGATCGCCGAGGTAGCCAGGGTCGGGGTGGCTGAGGCACTGGACGAGCCCGAAGCGCCGTTCGATCGCGCCAACCTGCGACAGCCAGAGATCAACGGATTTTGAGCGAAGCAGCGTGAAGAGCGTGTGATCCTGGGGCAGGGTGTACGGCAGCTCGACGACCGAGCCGAGAAAGTACGGCCACAGGCTGCAGCAGCCGCCCGGCTGCGGCTCGTACGGGTCCGAATGCGGCACCGAGCAGTCGTACGACACGGGCAGCTCGGGAAGCCACTCGATGACGCGGTGGGTCGAAGGCGACCTGAAGCCGAGCGCTTCGAGGCGGCCGGCTGCCTCCGCGAGCCGGGGAAGCTGCGCCTCGAACGACGCGCGTGAAGCGAACAGGGAACGATCGTGATGGAGCCCGTGCAGTCCGATCTCGAAGCCGCGCGCCCGGAGCTCACGGACGATCTCGTCGTCGATCGGGTAGTCGCCACCGACGATGTTGAAGGACGAACGGAATCCGTGCATCTCCTCGAGGTCTGCGAGCTCGACTGCGAGCCGCAGCCCCTCCGCGGACTCGACGTCGTGCGTGAGGACCACTGCGGCGCGGTGTCGTCGTGGCCAGAACCAACGAAACGTCGCCTCGCCCTCGTCGGCCGCGACGAGGAGGCACTGTGCGTAGAAGCGCGCGAGCCGGTCGACGCTCTCGTCGAGCGGCCAGGCCGGGAACGCGGGCAACCCTGTCCAGCGCATCAGCAGCCGCCGGGCGGAGAGCAGCCATGAGCGCGGCACGACGCGCTTGATCCGGTAGTACGCGTCCAACTGCCTCGAGGACAGCGCCCTGACGGGCTGGCTCTCGCGCCAGGCCTCGGTCACGTAGGCGGCGTACGCCTCGTCCAGGTCGAACGGGATCCAGACATCGCTCTCCGCGTCGTGCACCGCCGCGACCGGCGCACCCGAGGCGAGCTCGAAGCGTTGGATCGTCTCTCCGGTCGGAGCACCGCGTCGGGGGCGGGCCAGGACGCGCCACGGTCCGGCCCTCAGCCACTCCGGCCGGCCCGTCCCGGCGGCAGTGTCGAGCGTGACGCGGCTGCTCGGACGCAGCAGGCGCTCGAGGCCGCGCTCATGGACGACCGGCACCGGCGGGGAAGTCGCGCTCACTGCGGCTCCAGCAGCTCCTCGTCGGGGACCTCGCGAATCTGCCGCGCGGGGTTCCCGACGACCACCGCGCGCGGCGGCACGTCGCCCACGACGACGGCGCCCGCGCCGACGTACGCCTCGGCTCCGATCTCGACGCCGGGACAGAGGATGGCTCCGCCTCCGACTCGCGCACCCCGCCGGATCAGCGGGCCTTTCATGAGCTCGTGGCGCCGCTCGGTCCGGCCCATGAAGTTGTCGTTGGTGGTGACGACGCGCGGCGCGATGAAGACGTTGTCCTCCAGCGTCGAGTAGGCGGTGATGTACGCGTCCGCCTGGATCTTCGTCAGGGCCCCGACCGAGGAGTCGTTCTCGATCAGCGAGCCGCGCCCGACGACCACGTCGTCGCCGATCTCACACCGCTCGCGCACGCAGGCCTGGTCACCGACGATCACGCGCGCCCCGATCCGGGTGCCCGCGAAGACGATCGCGGCGGTCGAGACGATCGTTCCCGGGCCGAGGACGAGTGGCGCCAGCGGCTCGCGTCGCGCCGTCGACCTGGGCGAGAGCGAGGGCTCTTTGCCCACGACCGCGTAGTCGAGGATCTTGCACCCCTCGCCGATTTCGGTGCCCGGGTAGACAACAGCAGTGGCGGCAATCTCGTAATTCATGTCACAGAACTTCCTAGACAAATGGTCAGGTACGAGTAGGGCTTTACCGCCATACACTGACATCGTGGTGTCTGCGGGTACTCCACGCGAAAATCCCCCTGCCGCCGGTCCCGGCAATGCGAGCATTGTCCCGGCGAAGCAGCTTTCGCATTATCTCAAGGCGCTTCGGCGGCGCTGGTGGGTGATCGCCCTCGTGACCGTGCTCGCGGCCGGCGCGGCCCTGGCGGTCACCCTCCGTGCGGAGAAGAAGTACGACGCCACGGCCCAGGTGCTGGTGACGAACACGGAGCCGATCGACGCGCTCTTCATCGCGAGCTCCAACCGGTCCCTGGACCCGGAGCGCGACATCAACACCAACGTGGCGCTCGTCACCACCGAGCCCGTCGCGGCGAGGGCGATCCGGCAGCTCGGGCTGCACGTCTCGCCGAACAGCCTGCTGCAGGACATCCGCGCCGCAACCGCCGGCACGAGCAACATCATCTCGATCACCGCGCGGGACCCCAGCCCGGCTCGGGCGCGGGATATCGCGAACGCGGTGGCGCGCGGGTACGTCGCCTTTCAGCGTCAGCAGGAGCAGGAGGCGTACGACAAGTCGGCCAGCCTCGCGACCGTGCAGCTCGCGCGCATGACGCCCGAGCAGCGAAACGGCCCGCAGGGCAAGCGTCTCCAGGCGCAGCTCGGGCAGCTGGAGAACGCGGCGCAGCTCGTGACGGGCGGGGTACAGGTCGCGCAGACGGCGTCGGTGCCCACGAGCCCCGCCGTTCCGCGGACGAAGCTCACGCTCGCGGTGGCCATCATCCTGGGCCTCTGCGTCGGCTGCCTGATGGCGATCGGGCTGGAATCCGTCGACAGGCGCTTGAAGGACGAGGCGGACGTCGAGGGCGTGCTTGACGTCCCGGTGCTCGCGCGCGTCCCGGCGGCGCGCCGCTGGCGCGGGCCGGACGACGAGCGAGCGCCGCAACAGGAGGCGTACGCCACCGTTGCCGTCAACCTTCGGCTGCGTGACGTCGACAGCTCGAAGACGAGGGCGGTGATGATCGCTTCGGCGGAGCGCGAGGCCGGTAAGACCGCGGCCACGATCGGCGTCGCGCGCGCCCTGGCGCGCGCCGGCCAGCGGGTGATCGCAATCGAGGGCGATCTGCGGAAACCGACGTTCGCCGAATATCTCGACCTCCCTTCGGGCGGCGGACTCACAGCGGTCCTCGCAGGCATGCGCACGCTCGACGACGAGCTGGTCGGGCTGCGTATTCCGCCGGGCTCGGCGGACGCCGGCGACGAGGCCTTCTTCGAGGTCTTGCCCGCCGGCACGGCGGTCGCGGACCCGCACACCGTGCTCCCGAGCGAACGAATGCGGGAGGTTCTCCGCGAGACCAGGGAACGGGCGGACATCGTTCTCGTCGACACGCCTGCCCTCCGCCCGGTCAGCGACGCCGTCGACCTGGCTGCCGGCGTCGATCGCTGCGTGTTCGTGGTGCGGCTCAAGCACACGACGAAGGAAGACGCGAGGCGCGCCGTGCGGGCACTCGCCGACGTTGGGGTCGAGGTGGTCGGCGTCATCGTCGCCGGGGCTGCGCGCGCGCCGTCGCACGCCTCGGAGTACTACTCCGGCGGAGCGGGGCAGGCGCGGAACGCGGCGCAGCCGCGACGGTGGACCACGATGTTCACCGGCCGACGAAGGCGGGCGACGCTGCCCTCCCCGGAGTGACCTCAGGCTCGAGCGATAGCGCCCGGGCTCTGTCGTACGCGATCGTCACGCCTGCCCGGAACGAGGCCGAGAATCTCGAACGGCTCGCCGGCTGTCTCGGCGCGCAGACGGCGCTCCCTGAGTCCTGGATCATCGTCGACAACGGCTCGAACGACGGCACCATGGCCGTCGCTTCCGGCCTCGCCCGGCGTCACGACTGGATTCGCCTCGTGCAGCTCGAGGCTGCAGGCGAGATGGCCCGTGGCGCTCCGGTCGTCCGCGGCTTTCATCGGGGCCTCGACTTCGTGGAATCGCCGGACGTCGTGGTCAAGCTCGACGCCGACGTCTCCTTCGCGCCCGACTTCTTCCAGCGCCTCCTCGGCGAGTTCGAGGCCGATCCGAGGCTCGGCATCGCCGGCGGGATCTGCCTCGAGCAGGTCGACGGCCGCTGGGTGGAGCAGCACGTCACCCGCTCCCACGTCCGCGGAGCGACACGCGCGTACCGATTCGATTGCCTGCGCCAGATCCTCCCGCTCGAAGAGCGAATGGGGTGGGACGGCGTCGACGAGTTGAAGGCGGGCGTGCGCGGCTGGGGCGTACGCAGCATCCCGGGCCTGCCCTTCTACCACCATCGCTCGCTGGCGCAACGCGAAAGTGCCTGGCATGCCTGGGTGCGGCAGGGCGAGATGGCGCACTTCATGGGCTACCGCTTCTCGTACCTCGTGTTCCGAGCCGCATTCCGCGCTCGCCGCGATCCCAGGGCCGGCGCGATGGTCGCCGGCTTCCTCCGTGCGTGGGCCGCACGGTCGACCGTGCTCCGCGACCGGGATGCGCGGCGCTACCTTCGGGAGCAGCAACGCCTGCGCCGGCTGCCGAGGCGAGCACGGGAAGCCACCGGACGCATCTAGCGGTGTGACGCGCCTCAGTCACGTCGCTCCCGTCGAGACGCCGAGCGTGCACGCGATCGCGCGCGCAATGTCGTGGATCGGTGCCGGGCACGTCGTCGGACAGGCGTTCTGGTTCGGTTCGCTGATCGTGCTCGCGGTGCTGCTGCCGCCGAGTGCGTTCGGGACGGTCACCGTCGGCCTGCTGATGGTGACGGCGGCCACCCGGTTGATGGAGGCGGGAACCCGGGGCAGCATCATCGTGGCGCAGCGCCTGACGCGCGACCAGGTGGCGACCTCGTTCGCCCTCAACGTCGGCGCGGGGCTCGTCCTCGCGGGCGCGATCGCGCTGCTCGCCGGCCCGATGGTCCGCATCTTCGCCCACGGCGGCAATGCCTCGGTGCTTCGCGTGCTTGGTCTCAGCGTTGCCTTGTGGGCGCCGGCGATCGTTCCCCTTACGCTCCTCGAAAAGCGATTCGAGTTCCGCAAGCGCTCGACGGTGCAGGCGGGCGCGACGATCACGGCCTCGGTTCTCGCCATCCTCGCGGGCGTGCTGGGCGCCGGCGTGTGGGCGCTCGTGATCCGACAGGTCGTCTTCCAGGCCCTGCTCGCGGTGCTCGCATGGATCGCCGCGCGACGGCTGCTTCCCGCGGCCGAGCGCTCCTGGCGGCAGTGGAAGTGGGATCGTCTGAAGCGCCGGGGAGCGGTCGGCTTCCTGCTCTTCAGTCTCACGGACTTCGTGGTCTTCAACGCCGACTACCTGACGGTCGGCCGGCTCACGGACGCGGCCCAGCTCGGCCTGTACTCGCTCGCGTTCACGATCGCGTTCACGCCGGTCAACCAGTTCTCGTCCCAGATCGGCAAGGTGCTGTTCCCCGCGGCGGCAGCCTCGGACGGTGAGACGATGCGGCGTCGCACGCTGGCGGGCGTCCGGCTCACGTGCCTCGTGTTGCTCCCGCTCACCCCGCTCGCGATCGTGCTCGCGCCCACGCTTGTCCCGCTCGTCCTCGGCGAGCGCTGGCAGGGCATGGTCCCCGCCTTCCAGATCCTGCTTGTCGTCGGTGTCGCGCACGCCGTCGTCAACGTGATCGGCGAGTCATTGTCGGGGACGGGCCACATTGGCTTCCGCGCCAGGGTCAACGCGGTGTGGATGGTCGCGATGATCGGCGCCCTGATGCTGCTCGTCCGCGTCGACGGCATCCGCGGCGCAGCCCTCGCGCACCTGAGCCTCTACGTCCCCGTCATGCTCGTGTACGGAATCTGGGGCATGCGTCTGCTCGGGTCCTCCGGGGCTCGTCTCGGGGCCGCTGTGCGGTCGGTGCTGACCTTCGTCGCAGTGCAAGGAGCCGTCACGGCTGCCGCCGCGCTCGCCCTCGGCGGCACCGACATGTCCCCGGGTCTGCGGGCCGCCGTGGCCGGCTGTCTCGGCCTCGCAGCCGGCGCGGGATACCTCGCGACTCGCGGGCGCGACACGATCTACGAGGCGCGCGCGTTCATCGCGGCCGGCCGGCGTGCCTCGTAGCGGCCGATCTGCTGCGGGCAAAACCTAGCCATTTGTGCAGCGGTATCGGGCCCGGAACCGGGTCAAACTGATGCGACCGAGCGCGGAGCCTGCGGCGACCGCGAGCTCTGTCGCTCGAGTCCTGCGATCATCGACATGCCGACAAGAGATTCCGTCAGGAGACTGCTCCGGAGCGAGCGCTGGAGCTCAGTCCGCCCCAGTGGTGGGATCGTCCACCTCGTCGGGGCCCGTCCGAACCTCGTCAAGGCGGCCCCGGTCTTTCACGAGCTCCGTGAGCGGCTCCCGGGAACGCGCCAGGTCCTCGTGCACACGGGTCAGCACTACGACCGTGAGATGTCGGAGGTCTTCCTCGAGGAGCTCGGGCTTCCGGAGCCGGATCACGCCCTCGGGGTCGGGTCGGGGCCGCACGGGGCGCAGACCGGTCGAGCGCTCGAGCGGATCGAGGCCGTCCTCTTCGAGGAGCGCCCGAACCTGGTGGTCGTCGCCGGCGACGTCAACTCGACCCTTGCCGGCGCGCTCGCGGCCGCGAAGCTCCTGATCCCGGTCGCGCACATCGAGTCCGGTCTCCGTAGCTTCGACCGGACGATGCCGGAGGAGATCAACCGCATCCTCGTCGATCAGATCTCCGCGTGGTGCTTCACCCACAGTCCCGAGGCCACCGAAAACCTGCTGCGCGAAGGGGTCGCCGGCGAGCGCATCTTCTTCGTCGGCAATACGATGATCGACACGCTCTTTCGACTGCGGAAGCGGATCGACGCCTCCGACGTGCACGAGCGCCTCGGACTCACGCGCGGCCGCTACGTGCTCACGACGCTCCACCGGCCACGGATCACCGACGGCCCGCTGCTCGCCCCTGTGGCAGCGAGCCTCGCCGAACTGAGCCGTCAGCTCCCGGTCGTCTTTCCGGTGCATCCGCGCACGCGCGCGCGCCTCGCCGACGCTGCGCTGCCGCCGGCTCCAGATCTCCACCTGCTCGACCCTGTCGGCTACCTGGACTTTCTCGCTCTCGAAGCGTCGGCGGCAGCGGTGGTCACCGACTCGGGCGGCGTTCAGGAGGAGACGACGTACCTCGGCGTGCCGTGCTTCACGCTGCGCGAGAATACCGAGAGGCCGATCACGATCCAGCGCGGTACCAACATGCTGATCGGCCTCGACCCGCGGCGGATCCTGGAGGTGCCCTCGCTCCTCGCGCGCGCTCCCGTGACCGCGGAGACGCCGGAGGGATGGGACGGGCGCGCCGCAGCAAGACTGGCCGACGTCCTCGTAGGTGCTCTCGGGCGGGAGGCGGAATCGCGCGAGGCGGATGGACGGCTCTTCTCGGTGGCAGAGCGGTGACGACGGAAGCGCTGCCGAGCGCACCGATCGCTTCGGCGCTGTCGCCCCGTGACCTCTGCGGCTTCGCGACGTCGTTTCTGCTTGACGTCGTTCGCGGCGACGACGCGCTCTTCCCGTACTCCACGACCGTGCGCGAGGGCGCCTACGTCAACGACTTCGAGCATCCGGCGGCGATCCGCTACACGATCAACTCGCTGCTGGGCCTGAAAGCCGCAGCCTCGCGGGAGCCGCGCAAAGCGGATCCGGCCGAGGTCGAGCAGCTCGTGGACTCGTTCGTCCGGCATCACTGGGACGACGTCAGGAATCCGGGCGATCTCGGTCTGGCGCTGGTGCTCCTCACCGCTGAAGGCTCGACCGGGCCGCATGCCGAGGAAGCCCTCCGCGGCGTCCGCGCTGCGATGCGCGCACCGGCGCTCGGGCGTCTCACGATGCAAGACGTCAGCTGGATGCTCTGGGGAGCCTGCGCGGCTGCGCATGGCGGCGCCGACGGCGCGCACGCGCTCGCCGTGGAGCTCGGAGACCTCGTTCTGGCGCGCTTCGTCGATCCTGGATCGCGCTTCCCGCGACACGACCTCAGCCGCTACCGGCGCGACGTCGTCTCGTTCGGGGCGCTGGCGTACTTCCTGCGGGCGATGTTCGAGCTCGCGCGCCTGACGGGCGACCCGCGCGCGATGCGGGCGTTCGAGGACGGCGTCGCGACGACGGTCGCTCTACAGGGAGATCTCGGCGAGTGGCCCTGGCTGATCAGCGTCCGACGTCGCATTCCGCTCGACTGCTACCCCGTCTTCGCGGTCCACCAGGACAGCATGTCGATGCTCTTCCTGCTGCCGGCGCTGGATGCGGGCCTGCCCGTCGCCCGCGCGATCGAGAAGAGCTGGGCATGGGTGCTGGGCCACAACGAGCTCGGGACGCCGATGACGCGCGACGACCCGTTCGTCGCGTTCCGGTCGATCGAACGAGCCGAGCAGTTCCCGCGCGCGCGGCGTTACCTCCGGTCGGTGCCGCGGTCCTTCACGGGCTCCGCGGGCCGTACGGCGGGCGGGCGCGGCGTGCGGATCAACCCGGAGTGCCGCTCGTACCACCTTGGCTGGGTCCTCTATGTCTGGTCGGGACGTGAGCAGTTGCCGTGGATGTCTGGATCGACATAGACAACCCACCGCAGGTTCAGTATCTCCTCCCCTTGAAGGCGGCGTTCGAGAGCGCGGGCGCGCGGGTCCTCGTCACCGCGCGCGATCACACGATCACGCAGGAACTCCTCCGCGCGCGAAACGTGGAGTTCCACTCCGTCGGGACCGCCTTCGGGCCGCGGAAAATCGAGAAGGTCAAGGGGCTCCTCGACCGATCGCGCCAGCTCCTCTCACTCGTCAAGGACGTCGGCCGGCCACAGCTGCTCCTCGCGGCGTCACGGTCGGCGCCACTCGTGGCGCGCCGCCTCCGGCTCCCGTCGTTCAACATCACGGACTACGAGTTCGTCAACCTGACGGTCTTCCGGCTTACCCGGACCTACATCCTCCACCCGGAGGTGATCCCCGCCGAAGCATTCCTGCGGCGAGGCATTCGGAAGGATCGGTTGATCCCGTTCAGCGGGGTCAAGGAGGACATCACCTTCTCGACGGTCGATACCACGAACGGCTCCGTTCACGACTTCGGGATCGGCGACGGGCTCACCCGGGTGCTGTTCCGTCCTCCGGCCGAGCAGAGCCATTACTACAACCGAGATTCGACCGCCCTCGCGCTCGCGTTGCTGGAGTACCTCGCTCGTCGCGAGGACGTCGTCGTCGTCTTCACGCCGCGGTACGCGTCCCAGACGGCATACCTGCACCGCTACGCGTGGAAGAACGAGCCCGTCGACCTGCGTCGGCCTGTTCCGTTCCTGGAGTTGCTGAAGGCGGTCGACGCGGTGGTGTCCTCGGGCGGGACGATGGTGCGAGAGGCTGCCTACCTCGGCATTCCCGCGTACAGCATTCTCCGAAGTCGGCTCGGCAGTGTCGACCGCTACCTCGAGTCGCTCGGCAGGCTCGGCCTCGTCGCCGCGCCGCGGGATTTCGACCGCATGACCCTGCAACGCGGCTTTCGACGGCCGCCGATGAGCCCGAAGCCCGAGTTGCTTCGTGGGCTCGTCGCCCTCATGCTCGAGAGGAGCCGCGGCGGATGACCTCGTTGGCGATCGCCGTCGTCGTGCCGTTTCTCGACGAGGAGTGGTGTCTGCCCACGTTCCTCGAATCGATGGCCCTTCAGACGCGAGCGCCGGATCTCCTGGTGCTCGTGGACGATGGATCGACGGACCGTTCCGGCGAGATCGCCGAAGCGTTCGCGGCGGGCCGCGACCAGGTGATCGTGCTGCACCGGCCCGCGCGTCCTGCGACGCGAGACCGCCTGGCGCAGGCGGCCGAGCTGAACGCGTTTCAATGGGCGGTCGGGCAGGTTGACGCGCGCTGGGACGTGGTCGCAAAGATGGACGCCGATCTCGAGCTCCCTCCCGCCGCCGTCGCGACGCTTGCGCAAGCCTTCGAGCGCGAGAGCGAGCTCGGCATGGCCGGGCTGGTGCTGTACGAGCGTGACGCGGCCGGCGTGCCGGTCTCGGAGGCCAGCCCGCGCCGGCACATTCGCGGCGCAACGAAGTTCTACCGGCGTGCGTGCTGGGAGCGCATCGCTCCGCTGCCGGAGATTCTCGGCTGGGACACGCTCGACGAGTTCCTCGCGCGCGCGGCCGGCTGGCGAACCGAGAGCTTCGAGGTTCCGGACGGCCGGACGCTGCACCTTCGCCGCGTCGGCGGTCACGGCCCGATCCTGCGGAGCTTCCGCCGCTGGGGTGCCTGCAGCTTCGGCTACGGGGCGCACCCCGTCTACGTCCTGCTTTACGCCGGCATCCTCATGCGCCGGCGCCGGCCGCACGTGATCGGAGGAGTCAACTTCCTCATCGGCTGGACCGCGGCCGCACTGCGCGGGGCACCCCGGGCGGATGCCCGCGTTCGCCAGGCGGTTCAGCGCGATCAGCTGGCACGCATCAAGGCCAGGCTCGCGGGACGCCCGCTGCTCGACGCCCTACCTCAACCTCTACCTGAACTCGAGCGTTGACGGTCTGGCTCGGCGATCGGCGGATCCTGCTGGCGCCGGCCGTCGCGGCCACGGCGCTCATGCTCGGCCTCGCCGCCGGCATTCAGCCCAAGCTCACGCTCGGCGCTGCCGCGGCTGCGGGTGTCTTCATCCTCGCCTTCCGGGCTCCGGTGGCGAATCTGACGCTGCTCCTGTTGCTGACGTGCGTCGTCCCGTACGGCCTTCAAAATCGCTTCAGCGTCGGCGGGGGCGGGGTCGACTCGCCGGGGTTGTTCCTCTCAGACATCGTGCTGTCGGCCGGTCTACTGGCAGCGGTCGTCGTTCTGCTCCACGAGCCGCTCGACCGGCGGCGGGTCGCCTACGCGTCGGTGCTCGTCCTCTTCCTCGTCCTCGCCCTCGTGCAGTTCCTACACGGGATGGAACAGGGTCGCGACCTGAGTCGGATCGGGTACGAGTACCGGATCCTGCTCGGCACGGGCAGCTTCCTGATCGCCGTGCCCTTGCTGGCGCACACACGGAGCCGCCGCCGCTTGCTGATCGCCCTGACGGGAGTTGGCGTCGCCCTCGGGGCCTGGGGGATGCTCCAATGGTTCGGGCACCTCAGCTACGGGGGAGACGTCGGAGTGCGGCCCGGCGTGTTGCAGACGACGACGGGCACGGGACAGCTGCAGGGAGGGGAGTTCGCGTATCCGGCCGCGATCGTTCTCTGCTTCTCCGTCCTGGTTTCCGGTGCGGTGCGCTCAGTCGCGCTGCGCGTTGCGCTTCTTGTCGCGCTGGCGCTGAACGCCGCTTCCTGCTTCGTCACGTTCGAGCGCACGTTCTGGCTGGATGCGCTGCTCGGCCTCGGGATCGTGTTCATCCTGATGCCGCGCGGGCCGCGACTGAAGCTGGCGCTCGCCCTTCCGATCATCGCTCTCGCCGGCATCGGGACGCTCACGGTACTCGCGCCGAAGCAGTTCACGACGGCGGAGCAGCGGGCGCTCTCGCTCGGCAGGGCGAGCGAGGACGAGTCCGTCCGGTACCGGCTCGTCGAGTCGCAGTTCGTGTACGCGCGCATCCGCGCCCATCCGGTCACGGGCTCCGGCCTCGGCGCGACGATCTTCTGGGGCCGGCCCTGGCAGCAGGTGACGCCGGCGACCTATGCGTTCTCGCACAACGGCTTCCTCTGGCTTGCCTGGAAGGTCGGCATCCCCACGGCGCTGCTCCTCGTTGGACTCCTTCTGTCGGCGGTCTTCCTGCGGGCGCCGCCCGGCGACGACCCGTTGACGCGCGCGATTCGCAACGGCTCGCGCGGGGCGCTCGCCGGACTGCTTCTGGCGACGACGACCTTTTCGACGTTCAACGAGCTGAACATCACGAGCGCGATCGGCGTCCTGCTCGCGCTCGCCGTCTGTCCGGTTCCGGACGAATAGCGTTAGGCGCCCCCCATTCGCGGGGTGCCGGCGGCCGCCTCTGGCCGATCGACTAGTAGGAAAGAACAAGGGCCCATGACACGCTGTCCCGGACGTGACGGCCCACGTGCGGTCCATCCTGCGGCGCCGCGGCACGGCGCATGCCCGAACGGCTTCGGGCCACCGACGCCGCCTGCGCGCGAGCGCTCGCGTCCTCGTGCTTGCCGCCACGGCTGCGGTGCTGCTCCTCGTCCTGCCCTGGACGGGATCCGTCCATGCGACGCCGAACCAGACGATCGTCTCCCTGACCTTCGACGACGGGACGCAGACGCAGTACGCGGCCCGCTCGATCCTCTCGTCGCACGGGATGAAGGGGACGTTCTACATCAACTCGGCCAAGGTCGGCACGGACGACAGCTACTACATGACCTGGTCGCAGATCCACGACCTGGCCGCCGACGGAAACGAGATCGGCGGACACACGGCCTTCCACGTCAACCTTCCGCAGACGGACTCGAACGAGGCGCAGCGCGAGATCTGCAACGACCGGGTGGACCTCTTGAACCAGGGGTTCCAGGCGACCGACTTCGCCTATCCCTACGGCGCGTTCAACTCGACGATCGAGTCGATGGTGCAGGCCTGCGGCTACAACTCCGCACGCACGACGAACCAGATGGCGCAGGGGACGGCGGAGTCGATTCCTCCCCCGGATCCGTATGCGATCCGGGTTGCCGGCTCCGCCAACGCGGGGACGTCGCTCTCACAGCTCGAGAGCTACGTGTCGAGCATCGAGCAGTCTGGCGGCGGCTGGGCGCCGATCGTCTTCCACCTCATCTGCAACGCCTGCGATCCGAACTCGATCTCGCAGTCCAACTTCACCGCCTTCCTCGACTGGCTCCAGCAGCAGGTCGGGACGGGGAACGTCTCCGTGCAGACCGTGCAGCAGGTGATCGGCGGGGCCGTCCAACCCGGTGTCAACGGCCCCGCGCCTCCGCCGCCGCCGAACGGCGCAAACGGCCTCAGAAACGCGTCGCTCGAGCAGGACTCCAACGGCGACCTCGCGCCGGACTGCTGGGACTTCGACACGTTCGGGAACAACACCTTCACCTGGACTCGGACGAGCGACGCGCACTCCGGCACCAAGGCGGAACGCGTCGACGTCAGCAACTTCGTGAGCGGCGACGACAAGCTCGTCGTGCACGAGGACCTCGGCTACTGCAGCCCGTCGGTGACCCCCGGGCGGACGTACCGCATGACCGCCTGGTACAAGTCGAGCGCGCCGGTCTACTTCACCGCGTTCACGCGCAACTCGATCGGGGCGTTCTCCTTCTGGATGAGCAGCCCCAACTTCCCGGCGTCCTCGACCTACACGCAGGCGACGTGGGTCACGCCGGCCATTCCGAGCGGCGCGACAGGCATCAGCTTCGGGCTGGCGCTGCCGTCCAACGGCTTTCTCACCGTCGACGATCTCGGGTTCGACGACGCGAACGCATCGGGCGGCGGGGACGCGACGGCACCGACGGTCTCGCTCACGTCACCGGCGAACGGCGCCACGGTCGCCGGGACGGTTCCGCTCTCGGCGAACGCGTCCGACAACGTGGCCGTCGACCACGTCGACTTCCTCGTCGACAACACGGTCGTGGGAACGGTGACGACCGCGCCGTACACGTTCAACTGGAACTCGCGAGCCATGGCGAACGGGGGTCACACGATCAAAGCGCGTGCGGTGGACACGAGCGGGAACTCGACGACCACGAGCGCGATCACGGTCACGGTCCTGAACTCCAACGCGAACCTGCTCCAGAACCCCTCACTCGAGAACGCCACCGGGAGCACACCAACGTGCTGGCTGCTCGGCGGCTACGGAACGAACACGTTCGCCTGGACGCGAACAAGCGACGCGCACACGGGTAGCTTCGGCGAGAAGCTCGATATCACGGCGCTGACGAACGGCGACAGGAAGCTCGTCAACGCCCAGGACACCGGCGCCTGTGCGCCTGCGGGCACTCCGGGTCACAGCTACACGGTCACCGCCTGGTACAAGTCGGCCACCTCACACCCGGTGATCTTCGCCTACTACCGGAACAGCTCAGGGGTGTGGACCTACTGGTCGCAGTCGGCAGCGCTTGCCAGCGCGTCGTCGTGGACTCTGGCCACGTGGTCAACGCCGGCGCTTCCAGCCGGGGCGACGAACATCTCGGTGGGCATGGGCCTGATGGCGGTCGGATCGGTGACGATGGACGACTTCACCCTCTTCGACAACGCGCCGGCGCCGGACACGACGCCGCCGTCGACCGCGATCAGCTGTAACGGCGCGGCGGAGCCCTACGGATGCGCAAGCGGCTGGTACGACGGCCCGGTCAGCGTCACCCTCACCGCGTCCGACAACCAGGACGGCTCCGGTGTGCAGCAGATCCGGTACACCACGGATGGCTCCGACCCGACCGCGACGATCGGCACCGTCTACACAGGTGCCTTCGCCGTCGGCTCGACGACGACCGTTAAGTACCGCGCCTTCGATAACGCGGGCAACGCGGAGGCGGTGCACAGCCAGCTGATCCAGATCGACACGACGCCGCCCGTGAGCACGATCAGCTGCAACGGCGGCGTGTGCTCGAGCGCGTTCTACAGCGCCGCGGTGTCCGTCTCGCTCGCCGCCACGGACGCGCAATCCGGGGTGGCCGGAATCCGCTACACGACCGACGGTTCCGACCCGACGTCCTCGAATGGAAACGTGTACCTGGGGCCGTTCTCGGTTGCTTCGACCGCGACCGTGAAGTACCGCGCGTTCGACGATGTCGGCAACGCGGAGG